>Ga0181612_166974_pt1 | contig 11857 bp, 8 predicted proteins | sample HoacroProtozoa21_FD_119630 | JGI IMG/M metagenome (GOLD analysis project Ga0181612, IMG submission 119630) | Hoatzin crop microbial communities from Cojedes, Venezuel. Combined Assembly of Gp0051906, Gp0051904, Gp0051908 | reverse complement strand
GCATGTCTGTTGGTGACACCGTGGAGGGCTGTGCGGTAAAACCCTGGCCTTGTCTGGGGCTGTCAGCGGAGCCGGCCAGCGGCAACCTGCTCTGGCCAACCCATCTGGATCGTGCGGGACTGCACCCTGGTTGGCGGGGGCACTGCCAGAGCTGTGGTCACCCTCAACTCCCGGCTCGTTCCCCCATGCGGAACAGCCCTGCTCTTGCTGCTCCCTGGCTGTGAAGTGTTTGGCATGTCTGGGTGTTTTTACAGTGCTAGAAGTACAAGGAAGACAACTTGTCTCTCATTGACATCAACTGCCAGTGTACCAATTTATAAGATTTTTACATAATTTTCTGAGCTTTTGAGCTATCACAAGCAGCTGTTCTCCCCAAGGAGTTCAGTATCAATATCCTGCCTCCCTTGAAGCTGATGGGAGCAAAACTTTTTGTCTCTCCTCTGCCTTTTAAAGCTTTGATAGCTGAATGATCCGAGACATATAATCCGTTTTTTCCTTTAGAGAAAAACTGTGACAGCAAGGCATTTTTTTGCCTGTTTGTTGAGAGTGTAGTGCAAATTAATAAGTGTGTGAAGCTAGAAATGGCAAGAGAAAAGAGGAATTAAAGATCACAGAAGCTGGAGGCAGATTTCAAAAGACTCTTGGAGTCTGTTGGAATCACTCCTACCCTGTTAGTGCCTCACTAACAGCAGTGCTTACGTCCTTCTTCCATGATAAGAAGGAAAGAAAAGCTAATTAATTGTGACAGAATCAGGTTCAAACAATCAAAAAAAAAATCTTAAAACCACTGTGACTATAAAAGACTGCATTATCTCTGCTGTAAGAACAGAAAATGTAGATAGTCAGATGGGGAAGCATTGGAGAATCAGCATTCCATTATAACCAGTGAGTTTCAAACCCCTTCTCACCAGTGAATCATTCAGTTCATGCCTGTTACTCTGGTCTGTCCGTGTATCTGTCTGTATTTGCCACCTCAGTTAAATAACAATACAAGATCGGTGTTTTGAGGGTGGCTTAGTTTCAGAGATAAAGCTGTTCTTTGTAGCTGTTGTTTTACATTTAATTGTGTGCTTTTAATGGACGTAATAGAGTGGTAGGTGTGGAACAGGTTGGCTGTCTTTGTATTTAAGATCAAGGCAGCAAGTCTAATGATATATATTTTGTTGTTGTTGTTTTTAGGTCTGATTGGCTCAGTCTTTTCCATCCTACAGTTTTTCTCCTCTCCCCTCACTGGTGCTGTGTCGGACTGCTTGGGCAGAAGGCCTGTCATCTTGATGACAGTGGTATGTGTCTCATGCTGATTTTAGTAATGTCATCTCAATACACAGCTGAAGGCACTGTGGTATTACGGTTAGCACAAAGGATTGGGATGGTGAACGTTCTAGGTCTGACAGTTGTTGGCTGCTTCTTGTCAAGTCACTTCTAAATGCAGGCGCTTAAGTTGAGCTTCCCACATCCAGAAGTGAACACAGAAGGCACCAAAATACCTATCTGTTTCTGGGATTTTCCAAAATCCCTTTCCCCTATGTACGGAAGTGTGACTTCAGATGCTCTGTTTACAAATGTTAGACTTAATCCCTGTATATTTTAGTTCCCCAAGTGACTAATGAGGGCTGATCACTTCATGACCTGTTTCGCAGAGCCTGGGGATTGTTGGTTAGGAAGTGCTATATGGCAGTGTAAGATACATGAACGTGAACACTCTCCAAAAAGTTTTCTCAGTTTCTGGTCAGGGTATGGGGTTCTGATTACAGAAGCAGTGCAGAGCAAGTGCGTACATACATGGTGGAACTTGGCGGCGAATGGCATACAAATCCCTACTAAATAAGCACGTGTGCTTATGATTACGAAATTTAAGGACTAGAACTGTGAATTCTTTTTATTTTGAACTCAGAATTCTCTTGAAGGTGGAAACGAGTGGGATGCACAAAAGTGGTCTTGTACCCAGGACTGATTCAGCTCCCTCTGAACTTTGTTTGCTCTTCTAATTTTATTAGTAATCTCACATTTATATGAAGTTTGTATGGATTTGTTTCTACTTTTTTATAACACTGTCCAGGACATAATTCAGTATCAGTATATTCAGACATTTCTGTTACATGAGGTTTGAAGCAGCTGTTGAAAACAAATAAACAAATGTTTAGCTGGGAAATATGCAGAAATTATATCAACTTTGCTGTTCTTTATGAAGAACCCTTTCTTGCTTCTGCAGATGGGTTTGATAACATCATACGCACTATGGGCTGCCTCTAGGACTTTTGGCGTTTTTCTTCTCTCCAGGATCATAGGTGGAATAAGCAAAGGGAATGTCAGCCTCTCCACAGCTATAATTGCTGACTTGCACTCTCCAAAAGCACGGAGCAAGGGCATGGTGAGTTACACATGGGGTGTATGTTTGGGTTTGCTGGGTAGCTTTTAGTTGATTTCAGGTGCTCAGAATGTCTTCCTTAGGTGTGTGTTCATTGATCAAGTGAAAACATGACTGTACCTACTACCTCACTTCTGAAAAGATGCTAGATCATTTTGCTGGTGAGCTCTCAGACTTCATGTATCAATGACTTTTACTTACAAGTGAAATGTAGATGCCCTTGAGGTGGAAAAACTACCTGTGTAAGTGTTGTAACTGTTACTCCTGCTGATAACTGTGATCCTCATTATAATAGCTGAGAAACCAATTTTGGTGTCTGGAAACCAGTTACAGGACAACCTGTTTTTCTCACCTTCCGAAAGTGTAGAAGCGCAGCAGCACTGCACAGCACAGCGTGCCTCCTGGCTTGCTTGGGTGCTGCACTGGCTTCAGGATCTGAGCTCAGCGGGTAAAGGATGTGGCGTTTGGCTGACTGAGTAGCAAATAGTATGAACAGTTGCTCTGTCCTCTTCCAGAAGGCAGTGGACCAGATGGAAACACCCTGAATTCACAGGCTGAATTTTGCCTGTGAATCAACAGTTAGATCTTTTATCTTGTAAAAACCTTGGGGGCCCAGACTTCTCTTAACAGATTGTTAAAAGCCATTGTGCAGGACAACTGCTTCTTGGGAGGGGAAAGCTTTAGATGTCAGTGATAGCTTATGAATTTTCCAAGCAATTTATTATAGTCCTGGTGAGCCAAAGTATATTTTTATTTATGGAGAGGGATAGCCATACAGCACAGGTAAATAAAATGGGTCAGGTCTTATTTTTAGGGCCTGAGAGCAAGTCACTTAGTACAGCATGGCTCACATCCATATGGCTATACTCTTCTTTTTCAGAGCAGAGTAGGCCCGTTTATTCAGCTTTCTGGGAAGAGAACAGCATCCATCGATGCTATTCCAAAACTGTGATGGGGCAATTCCTGGGAGAATGCTAGCTGGGTAGGCTAAAGCAATACTGGAGACTGTGATGTGACACCTGGGGGTGCCCTGGCCTCGTTTAGTTTGGTGCTATAGATATAGTTAAATAGACTCAGGAAAGCAGGAGGATCGTGTCCTGGGATGACACATTTGGGTCCTGCATACGCAAGTGTACAGCTCTGAATCTCTGTTGAAGAAAATGAGCTGGATCCTGTACTGTTGTATTCTTAAGCAATGTCACTGAGTCTGATGGCTCAAATCACTGCTCTTTTAAGCTTCCATCCAGTGTGTACAGATTCTGCCTCTTTTGCTATGTGCTGATTTCACAGTGAGTTCATAAATCCTATTTAGTACTTGCACTAAATTCAGGTTGTTCTGGGGAGTCTCCCGGCCTGTTTGCTCTATGAGATAAATTTCTAAATACAGAAATTGCCAAGGTGTTTTAGAAGCTATAGGCATTATTATGAATTCCTACCATGGTGCTGTCCTCCCTACTCCAGTTTCACACTACAAAAGTTTATACTATGGCTGAAGGATCTGCTGGCTGAGCAGTCCCTGAGGTAAGAATCATTATTTCCCGTTCCAACTTTCTTTGACTCATAACCACGTTGCAGTTTGTTCCTGCCACTTGCCTGACTAGACAGAAAATAAAATCAGTTATTTGGAAATATTTTTTCCAGTTAATGGTTGTTGCTGTACACTCCCTACGTCCACTGGGTGGTTACATTCTCTATCTGGTTGCATTTCTTTAGGGTAAATGCCAAGAAATCCAAATTGTTTTAGAACTGAGGTACCTGAACAAACTGATGTCTAAATCTACATGTCTGTGCCCATTGTATCACTGCAGGCAATGATTGGCGTTGCTTTCTCCCTTGGTTTTACCCTGGGTCCTATGATCGGAGCTTACCTAGCCATGGAGACAGAGAAGGGAGAAGTCTTCTATCTTCGTTCAGCATTGTTAGCACTCATGTTTGCTGTGGCTGATCTCATTTTCATCTTCTTCCTACTTCCAGAGACACTTCCCAAAGAAAAACGGGTAAATGGACTCTCAGTCTGAAGATTTGTGGTTCTTGCAAAAACGGGGTTTGAGAACTGTTGAAATACTGGAAACAATAAAGAAGAGGCTGAGCCAGTATCTCAGGAATTCAGCTCATTCCTGGAACTAGGATTTGATATTATTACTCAAGCTGGTGTCAAAGTGGTTGCATGATGGTCCCACCTCCTAGCCCAGTGTAACATGAGAAATTCTTTATAGCTAATGTGTCTGCTAAATTGCTGGTTTTGGTGTGTTAGGTTTAAATTTCTCAGAAACTAATGGGAGCCTAGGAGGAAGAGGGTAAATTTTAAATTATGATCACTATGGCTCCCTGGGGATGACTTTCAGCTAACTGTAAAAGTAAATGCATCAGAGACTGGTCATTTAGCCAGTATATGTTAGAAATTTTCTGAACCATTATCTTGTCTTTGCTTGATTATTTTGAACACTCAGGTAGTAAATGACTCTTATCCTTGAGCTGTGCTGTCTTCCACAGATACAAAATATCTACACGTGCTAAAATTCCATGACTGTTTGGATTTGTGGGGCCAAACATCTATTAATATTATGATTTAATATTATGTGATCAGACACCGTCCAAGATATATCTGATTAAAAGTCTCTTGGAGCAGTCTCCTTTGGTAGTGTAGGAGAGAATGAATTCAGCCCTAGATATCTGGGTGAAACACTCGATTTGAGGCCTTCAGATGGGTTGGATCTTTCCTGTCATCCCTTGTTTCTAAGCAGCACTCAGCTGTTCAAGCGTGCTTGGTTTCTGGATAGCCAAACCCGTTTGACACTGAGAATTGTTCAGGAAACTTTTGGCTGCAATGCTCCTGCAGGGGCAAAACTTTAGACCTTCCCAGAGTGTTTCCCAGCAGTCTGTGTCCCATGTGAAATTGGTTGCTCACGTTATCTTCCCAAGCACTACAGCTATTTTATTTTTTTTAACAGCTCTTCCATGTGTCATCTGTTCCCCTTTCCTATTTGGCTGTTTCTAAGCATTCTGGATAAAATCCTGTTCTTTGTTAGAGCTGCACACTCTGGGATGGTGGCAACATACTGACGTAGGGATGTGCTGTAGAGCGAATCTGTATTCTATAAACAATTCCACCTTTGCTGTAGATGGATAAATGGCTTCAGTGCCTTTGAGGACTGTATGATGACTGAGTACCTCCCTTCCCCTTCTATTAACCTCGCAAGAGTTCTTCTGATAAGCTAGTCTGTGCTAGCCAGCGTGACTGAGTTTTGGTAAGAAAATGAACACTCTGTCCCTGCTTTTTGGGGCTCTGTCTCTACGCATAAGTGGGTATTGCGTGAGGTGGATTAATAGGGGCCTCTCAGGGTCAGGTCCCAGTCGTGCAAAACACATGGGGTTTTATTGTTGATGAGATAGTGGTTTGTCAGGCGTTGGAGCTTCTTGGGGTTGGTATCAATGCTTTTGTGCTGTCTCCTTTCAGCCCACATCTGGGCCATGGCCTCATGTCGTTTGTGTGTTCCAGGGTATTTGTAATTTCACTTATTAGGCTGGTTTGCTCTTTTCTTGGATAATTCATCCAACTTTGTGAGTGGGAGGGGAGCAGTTTTATTTGCCCCTGGATGACAGAGGAAAGGCAGGTATGTTGGCTGCCTTTCTGGAGCTTGGCTGGGCTGAGCTGGAGCAGGTGCTCCCAAAGTAGAGGAATGGATGCGTTGGAAGGACAAAGCTGTAAAAAGAAGGGAAATGATAATGATAACCGGTAGGAGGATGTGCCAGTGGGATTAGACATCTGTTTCCTTGAAATATGCTGTGTTCTCATCATACTCTTGTTTCTCTATCAGTCCTCTTTTCACGGGAAAGAAGATGAAGTATTTCACATTCATTCTTGTTGGAATTAATTTGTAGAAAGGGGAAGGTGGAGGGGGACAGGGGAGAAAAGGAGGAGTTTTCATCCAAAGAGAACAGAATTTTTGCTATCCTTCTTGCCCTTATTTTCAACCGGTCCACAAGTTTATCAGGTGAAGAGTGACCAGAGAACTGTACCTTTCACCTGTCAGAGACACTGGTCTTATGTGAGGCAGCCATAACAGCTGCTGCTGGAACCTGCTTGGGAGAAGGGAGGAATAGAAAGGTCTCTAGCGGATTCTGTCCCCTTTAAGAGCTTTTGAGTTAATTTTTAGCTAAGCTAGTCATGGGCAAGGCTGCCTAGCTGGAGGGAGGGTCTTGCAACCTTTTTTTTCTGGTGCCCAGCTAATCATGTAAGGACTATGTAGGGCTGTGCAGCATCACTGGCAGACTTACGGAATAACAAGGCTTTTGCTCTATGCATACAAAACAGTGTCTGATTTGAAGGGTAAGGCTGGAGCTAGGAAGGTCTGGGCTGCATTGCAGATTTGGACTGACTCTGCGCCTTCAAGACATGTTACTTAGTCTCCCTGCATTAGAGGAAAACAGAGTGAATAAAGACGGTGTGAAAAATGTCTTCCAATCAAGGTGACTTTTAGGGTGATCGTGAAATAAAACTGAGCAATTATGGAGTAATAAATCATAAGCATAGAAATTAAACACAACTTAGATGTTGCAGATTTTGAACCTGCAAAGAATCTGAACTCCAAGCAGCTGGTGACATTGACTGAAATTGGCAGCGTATACTTTCTTATTTGAGGGTGGTGAAACACTTTTGTCAGTTTTAGGACAATGTTTTCATTATCGATCAGTGGATGAAGTCACTTCTAGACCACTGCTCCTAGGGCAAAGATAGAAGAAATGAAATTTGCATGCACGCACACACAGAGATTTAGAAAAATCTAATAAATATATATATATTTCATAAAACACTTAAGATTTTAAGCATATACATGCATAATGTATGTCCTCAGGACCAAACTAAAATCAGCCTTGGTAGTACAAAGCAGCTTGGCATCCTGTCTGACATGGATAATAATTCAAACCAGGTACAAACTACAGGTTTTTTATTAGTGGCAAACATGCTTGCAGAGTGTTGCTTGTTACCAGCTTGTTCTCTGTGCTGTAGTACAAACACCATCAGGCCAACAAATGCAGGAACTGAGGATTGCTACAAGCCAGCTTCAGGAAATCCTCTTACAGACCTTTTAAAAGCATGAGGAAACTTCTTGGGAGAGTCTGTTTACGCTCTGCAATACCTGCAGTGGAAGGGGAAATAAATATCCCAGTCTGTTCTGTGTGGATCAGCAGCTTTATGGCTTTATACAAAACCAACCTGGTATGTTGAACTGGTTGCTGTTGTGAGGCTAATGGGCTCCAGAGCTCTGCTGTTGGATACTCAGAAGCTCTGACTATGAAAACAAGACAGGGGTTATATTAATACCATATTGAAGGTTGATTTGTTTACAGCTTTATTAAATCCAGTCCATATGAGTCCTCAGGTCATGCACCAAGATTAAGCTCCACTGATAACTTGACCTTTAATCTCTGCTCTCAAGGGGGTAATAGCTCCCTCCCTCTCTATCCGGCAGGAGAAGGAAGCTCATCAGATGAAGTCTGTGCAGTGCTTTGAAGAAGTGAAATATTAAGTACGGTTATTCAGGATTCTTGAGTCTGTCTCATCTCTTCCTGTCACTGTCATGTAAAGGGACAGTCTAAATTCTCCTACTTTAAAAAGAATCGTTTCCGTAAGAATTTAGACATTATTTCTTCTTTAGTACTTTCTTTAATTTTCTATACCTTAGAATAAAAAAGAAACAAAAAATCAAATTCACTATAGATCAAAGAATAAACATCTCCTCAGCTCCTGTTGATAAGGAGCAGGTAGAGTGCCACTAAGTGCGTAATTCGGTTGACATGTAGAGTACAAGGACGAGAAGTGCCACAAAATAAATTTTCGTCTTCAAAGAGCCACATAATGTGGCTGGGCAGAATGTATCTAGAAATCTTTCTAAAATCTTTCCAAGGAATCTCTTTAAAAATTCTGTTTTCCTTTTCTTCCCCAGGAGGTGTCACTGGCTGGCTAAAAGAACAACCAGTACAAAACAAACCGTTGTTTCATGTGCTACACGTACTGTTCTCTGTTCTCGCACCTGTAGCACACAAGCAAATCCCCAGCTTCCCATGAGCACGCAGAAAGATGTGCCATTATTTTCCCAGTAAATGTTCACTGGAGATGAGGGATGATGCGAGAAGTGAACCAAATAAAGCCACCTTCAGGGCTGTGGGGGATGAGCCTCTTCTGCTTTTTAAGAACCCAGGGACGAGCCTGTTTTCTGTCTTCAGTGAAAGCTGCTATCAGTGCTCTACCTTCTGGTTGTAGTGGTGGAAACAGTTCTGTGACCAGAAAGTCTGGGATGTTATTGGGGTTCACTCAAACTCCAATGCCAGTTGCCTTGTTTCGTCTCAGATAATTTGTGTAGGTGTAGAAGTACGTTTGGTTGTTACTGTCAATTCCTTGCTGTAGTTATTACATCAGGTTTTTAAACAAACCTCTCTTTCTCATCAGGTCTCTTCTGTGACGTCTGGATTTCAGGCAGCAGTTGACTTGCTCAGTCCTTTGGCTTTATTTCAGTTCTCTGCCGTCACCCGAGGAAAGGAATCCCCTTCAGGGGAGAGTAAGTGTTAGCTGGCTTTATATAGTAGTATTTTATGTCTTTTTGTATGTTGTGTTAGTTTCTAAGTGAAAACTTTACTCAGACCATTTCAGAAGTCATTCTGTGGCATGTCTGGTGTGGGCATTTAAAATGAGCATCTGAGGTGAGAACTTTTCCCTGTGCAGTTGATAAGTGTTCCTCTATTGTTGTTGTTGCATTCTCAAGCTATGCTTGAAAAACACCACTGTATTTATATTTTTTTTTCCTTGGTGTTTGTTTGTTTTTTGTTTGTTTAGATCTTCAGAATCTCAAAATCTTGGGCCTGGCTTATTTCCTGTACCTCTTCCTGTTTTCCGGCTTGGAGTATACACTGAGTTTTCTCACTCACCAGAGATTCCAGTTCAGCAGGTATAGCAAGCGTAAAAGATGAATGTTGTATATTTTGTCTAGGATATTTCCCGAAATCTTGATTTAAGGTCTCTTCATTTATTTTGAAGAGAGGCTTTAAGAGATTGGTAAAAACGGTCTGAAAGCAACCACTGCATTCAGTGATACTTGGGCTTTGTGGGAAGAATTTATGAAAATACAGGCATGCTGTTTATCATGAAAGGAAATACTCATTGAATCTACAACTTCTAATAACTAGAGAAAATAAATACACAAGATTAAAGCTTCTGAAATATGTATTGGTGGGCTAGTTATATTGAATTTAATAGGGCCTTTTCTCCTCTAGCCCAGAAGTGCTCCACAGTATCAGGACAAATCCTGAAGCTCAAAAAAATCAAAGAACGGAGGGATAGCTATGTGGTTGTATTTGCTCGTCAGAATTCTGCATTGCATGCGGTGTACAGTCATTACATCATAGAGTTTGATGTCCTTTAGTCAAACACTAGAGGAGAAGGAGAACAGAGTCCACTAACAGCAGCTCAGCTTGAAATACTTTTGCTGCCAGCTCCCAGGAAGATTTCTAGCCCGGAACATGATCTTGCATCTTGATTCCTTATGTGTGTGTCCTTCGCTTTGAGTAATTCTCAGGGGTTTGTCTCATCTTGCCCTGTCTGTCTGTCGTTACACTTGTGGCTTAACTAATGTCTGTGCATCAAGAAAAGGTTTTCTAGTCTATGAAGTTTGCTTCTGCATAGTCCTTTCAGGATAGCCATGTAGTGAGATATACAAATTTACGCCAACAGTACAGGCTGTGTGACAACCAAGCTTGTTAATGGAGGTCAAAACTTTTAGTTGAGAATATCCACATAGTTTAGTAGATAAGAGAGGCGAAAGGGAAATTTGAAGAAATATTTAAGGGTGGAGGGAGTGATGTTGCAAGCTTCCCGGTGCGGTACATGATCCCCACCATGCCAGTGCCTGTGTTGTGCCTTGGTGACCTTAATCAGACCCTGCATGGGTGGTGGCAATGGTGGTGAGAAAGCAAAACACTTGTTCCTTGGAAACCAACAGCTCCTGTGCATATGGCACAGACTTCATGGCACAGGGTAATTAACGTGTTGACTTTTTGTGGGCCACCCTAGAAACAACTAAGCTACATCACAGCAGTCGAGAGATGACTGCAGCCTTTGCCAGCAGCCGTCCCATCTCTGTGTGAAACCTCAGAGGTTTATCTTCTTGCTGTCTGCCTGCCATGGAAACGAATGTCAGCATATTAAGAACTTCGCACTGCTCATGCGATCACCAAAAAGCATTTTCTCTCGCTGCTTCAGGAAGGGGTCTGCACGGAACCTGTGAATCCCAGGGTGGAATGCTCTGTGCGTGACTCCATAATCTGTGCTTTTGCCTCCCTTCTAGCATGCAGCAGGGCAAGATGTTTTTCTTTATTGGAATAACAATGGCTGTGATCCAGGGATGTTATGCTCGCCGAATCAAGCCAGGAAATGAAATCAGAGCTGTAAAAAGGGTAAAAAATTTTTTTTTTCATTTTCTTTTCCCCCACAAATCTGATACGTTAATTTTCAGTCTGAAGTGCAATGAAAGGTAGTTGGAGGCTATGACTCTATTTGTCAAATCAAAACAAACTTCTGTCTCATTAATCCAGCTCAATGGCTTCTCAAGACCCTGGTTGTTGGGCATTTATCAGTCTAGCTAAACTCTGTAACATCAGAGCCCTTTCTTCCTGCATCAGCTACAATATTATTGAAATGTTGAATAGTTCACATGTAACTGCAGTAGGGAATGAGAACAGTGTGTCTGTCTGTGCAAGCTAGGTAAAATGCTGTGAAGATTATGCTTTGTTCCAGTGATTTCTCTTGCAGTGCAGACATTGGAACTACTAAAGCTGCTTCAGAGCTGATCTCTGACTCTCCTTCTGGCCAATTGTTTTCAGGGACGTGATTGGGCTGGCCATCTCTGTGCTTGGCAGGCTTTCCTTAGAGTATATTTCACTGGTGGGCAGTGGGAGACAGATTCTCCTCCAATCTTTGATTTGTCATCATCAGTATTACAGGTAACAATGGCATGTACCAGTGTTCAGACAGAAGTTCTGCTGATGGAAGCGTACATGTCTGTTGTTTTGCTTGCCTCTTTCTTCATAGAGATGATGCTGCTGCTCTGCTGGGATGACAGGGAACAGTTCCCTACAGCTTATACAGCTGTGGCACAGGTAGATGTGTTCTGTCACTTATGTTTATGCGTAGAGCTAAACAAAGCAGGTTTCGAGTGTTTCTGATCTTTTGTTGGCTCCTTCTTAATAGGTAGGCTTGGACTGTTAAAGCCTCCATCTGTTTATTATACATGTTTGTTATACTCTCTCTGGAGAGAGTCCAGCGGAGGGCTACAAAGATGATAAGGGGGCTGGAGCATCTCTCCTACGAGGAGAGGCTGAGGGAGCTGGGCTTGTTCAGCCTGAAGAAGAGAAGGCTGCAAGGGGACCTAATGTATACTTACAAATATGTGAAGGGTGGGTGTCAGGAAGATGGGGCCAAGCTCTTTTCAGTAG
>Ga0181612_161935_pt1 | contig 11857 bp, 10 predicted proteins | sample HoacroProtozoa21_FD_119630 | JGI IMG/M metagenome (GOLD analysis project Ga0181612, IMG submission 119630) | Hoatzin crop microbial communities from Cojedes, Venezuel. Combined Assembly of Gp0051906, Gp0051904, Gp0051908 | reverse complement strand
GGGCCGGGCTGCGGGGGGGGCCGGGCCCCGGCCAGGCACCGGGCAAGGCCAAGGCGTGAGGCGCTGCGGCGGGTAACGAGGGTGCAGGGGTGAGTACGCAGCCTCCCGCCCACAGGGCTGTGAAACGGCCATCTCGGGGAGCGAGATGGAAAGACACCCGAGAACCGTGCGCTCGGCTGCAAAAAAGCTGGTCAATGCCCATCGTCCTTGGATGCTCCCCCAGCAGCCAAAGGACTGACAGAAGGCTCGTTTGGTCTTCCAGTCTGCAGAGGAGCAAGGGCTCCACGTACCTAGGGTTTGTGAGAAGAGCAAAGACCGTGATTCACTCAATCGGCATAAATCCAGAGCATACGTCTGCCCTTTTCTCAGTTTTTGGCAGTGTTTTTAACAACGTTTAGTACCGCTTTGTATACATTTGGTGCATGAACTGTCACCAAGCGAGCAGAGGGTGGAAGGAGCAATGCGACTGTGCGCAGGTGGGGCAGGTTCAGGTGCACCAGGCTCAGTGCCGGGCCAGGCACCCTTACCTCCATTTCCTCTTCCCCTAAAATACCATATTTTGGTAAGAACAGGACATTGAGACTTGTCCCAGCAGGTCTGAGCTGCAACTCGTTACGAAGAAACGATGTTGCCTTTGCGGGTGGCGAGAGGGGCACTTCCCAGCCAAACAGCCAGGGAGGCATCGCAGAACTGGAACTCTGGGCCAGCAGAAGAGGAGTTTGAGATTCATAATCCAGATTTCAGAATCATTATTAATTATGACCATCCTGGGACTGCCAGCTAAATCAGTCTTAAAAAGCAGAAATTTAGTTATTGGGCAAGGTACAGAGTAAGGATTCTAAACCCATGCAAATTAAAATTAAGCTACCAGAATATTTCCTTAACTGAAATCCTGAGAGGGAAGGGGAAATGTGATCCCCAAGATCAAGCAGATATGGCGGCGGGAGGCATCTCTGCAGCGTGCACAGACTTCAGAGGCACGCGAGCACTTCTGGTTCGGCAGCTTAGGACTCTGTAATCAGAACCAAGCGCCGGGGCTCAAATGCCAACCTAACATTTGAAACCCAGGAGTCCGACCTGTTTTCCAGGACTCTGGACCCAGCTGCACAAGGCACAATTTTCTGTTACACCTCTCTCACAGAAACGGTCCCCTTGGAACTGCAAAAGATTTCCGTTATATGGTAGGAGTTAAAGAAGAGGCTATACGACGTTAGAAACAGGAGGAAGATGTGTGCAGATGCTCAGTTCAGTACGACACATTCTGCATGCTGCAGTTCAGGGCAATCAGCTAGTGAGTGCGTGCATGCCATTAGCAAGCACTTCCTTGCAATTCCTTGGCATTATTCAGAAACCCACAGCTGCAGCTCAGCTGCTAAATAATTCATCATCTACAGGTATGTCAATGCACATTTGCAAGGTAAAGCACAAGCAGCTCCAAGGAATTCAGTGGATGGCAAACAACCTCCAGTGTTGGGCCCCAAGACACAGCCAGAAGCTGTCGGGTGTTTGCAAGGAACTCCACAGCTGCGAAACGTAAAACCTGACGCAGTACAGAAACCCAGAGGACTGCGTTTAACCCCAATGCAAAAGGAGTCCAAAACCTGTCCTTAAAGCACCTCGGAGCCACCGGCCTTTTATAGCCCCCGAAGCACATAATGTAGCTGGAGAAGCAGCCTATTTTGGGGTACACTTCTGATATCTAACAACTGAAGGAGCTCAGACGAAGCCAGTTCTCAGACGGATGACATTTTAATAAAAAGTGGAATTGGCTACCATATTCCAAGAAGTTTTAAGCACGTATTTGTTCGCTCCAGTGTTTCATTAAATTGAAATCTGGGAAGTGAGGGGTTTTGGATCCTCCACAGCAGCTGATGCAATTCAGCTCCAGTCAGCATTTCACCGTTTGTCCCCAAGCCCTTCTCGAGTGAGTGGCCAGGACTGCGCATGCACCTTCCCCAGACAATCTGACTCAGGAGCATCACCCCAACGTATTCACATTGCTTTTATTTAGGTCTTCTGCCGACAGTTACAGGGTAACAGACACTTGGGACTGCAAAGTCAAAGTTGCAAGCAAAAATCAGGACCAAGGCAAAAAAAAAAAATCCACAAACGCAATCAAATCAAATATAAATACAATGTTCTGGAGCTCTTTCATCATACCGTTTTCTTTAATAAAGAGGTGGTTATGATCTTACAGTATTTTCTTTTGGCCTAATCCAAGGATTTTGTTACTCTTTACCAGCCTTAATTCCACACATAGAAATAAAAAAAAGGATATTCAACCTTTAAAATATAAGCCATATTTTCTTAATAAAATAAGGTTTGTGCTGCTGCTTGTTTAGTAAGTACTGTACATCAACTGTTCACGTCTATTTAACAAATGGACCATACAGAGTTCAAGCTAAAGCAAAAAAAAAACCCACAAGAAAAATAACAACCCAAACAGGGTGCCTTGTAAACACCCTACGTACAGTTCAACACTTGCTTGTATAAAGGAGGTACGAAAGGGGCTAGAAATCGAACACAAAAGCACTGGAGTCCCGTAAATTTTCTTTCACAACTATTGAAGTGCAAATCACTCAGGCAAGATATGAATTTCACTTGTTTATTGCTGTCCTGCTGTCTGGCTTCCCTTCCTGAAAGAATCACATTCTTTTATTTCACACTAATTTTCCAAGAAGAAAACCTTCCGTGAGGCAACGTTGAATGCTTGGGCTTTCTGACACTAAGACATCAGCTCGTACGCGTGCGAACACCAGAACACCCCGACTGGCCCTGGGAGCGCTGGGGAGAGGGCTGCTCTGCCCTCTCGCCCCCCGTTCTGTTCGGATATGAGATAAGGGAAACAAACAGCACCCAACAGCCGACAGGTAAACGGAAGTCACTCCTCTTCCCCCTGGACTGCACGCACCCGGCGACGCTTCCAGTTGCAGAAGGAACACGTGCGCGTGGAGAAGGCAGAGACTCGGGAGCCATTTGGGATGTCCCTGTGGGGTTTGTGGCTAACTACAAATGCAGGGATGTGTCTGGGCTAACACCCAGCCGCTGTGGGTAGCAAAATGCACAGCACCTCGACATGCAGCTACTCGTTTGCATCTTGGACAGGAAAAGGGTAGAAATGCTGAATGCCGGAGCCGTGTAGAAGGTACAGTGCATAGTCCATTATACAAAACACGTGGGTAACTCAAACCCCTTCTAAATGTCTTCAAAATGCAAACAGGGTTTAAAGGGCACAGCAGCTACTGAGTTTGGCTTTTTTATTTATTCAAAACCAAGAAAACCCAACGCAGAGGGTGAAGTAAGGGCAGAACACGATCTGCAAGTCAACGGCTGAGAGTTTCAGAAGCTGTGAAGCTTTTGTGTAGTTAAAATTGCTGTTAAAAGTAGGTGCTACATCAGCAAGTCTTCATTCATAGTTTTCTATGAACAGCCACCTTACAAATGAGTGCAAATCTTAAAGGTCCATTTTACATTTCAAGTCTCAAGGTTAAAAAAAAATTGTTACAGAGCAACAAGCTGTTTCTGTAAATGCCCACACTATCTCTTTTCAAATGATTAAAAATGGCACGTGCTATGCCACAGCTACTAAAAGACATTTCAGAATTCTAGACCCAACTAAAACACTAAAATAAAAACTAGAAATCAAAATATCTTTGCCCCTTGCTGCAGAACGGCAGCCAGGTGTGTTCCGTTGTAATGCTGGTGAACAAACTGATTTGCAGAGAGAACCTTGACCTTAACCCCGATTCTATTCTTAGCGAGGGGCATTCTAGCGCACGGTGAGCGGGTACAGCCCCTCTGAGATCATTTCGCTTTCAATGAACACAAGCCAGAGTTCTGCGGATGAGATGGAGAGGTGCTGAACTGGTGTCGCTATGCAGGCACTTGTGTACAGGAATGTAGGCTTCTCATGTTGACGCTTAGTGTTGATGCATTCCCTGCTCGCTAAAAGCCTTCCTAAGAGTTCACCACCCTACTGACCATGAACAGTTCCCGGTCTCCTCCCCGTCACCTTGCAGATATACAGCAGTGGAGGTTGACACAAGGTGCAAGGGAGAATGCGAACCAAATACTGTAGGTCTTGAGGAAAAACAGGACTGTGCTAAACGTAGGATCTTCACAAAGCGTGACATCAGTGGGCTCAGCACTTAGTTTGCATAGCATATTGATGTCTTCATTTTTCACAAACATGTTGCCCAAAAAGAAAACGGGTAGAGTGAATTCCTGGTGCTAGGACAGGTCAATGGGCCAACACGACCAATGCGGTTTTCATGAAGGCAAGGCAAGTTTAAATGTCAGAAAGTACTAAACAAAAAGGTGTGCTTCTATCCCCGCGTACTGACAAGGGGCAGTGCTTGTGGTGGACCTGCCTTGGAAACGCGTTCGCGCTTGGCAGTAAAATGACAGCAGTGCTCTTCCCTGTAAGAGCTTGACAGGAGTGTGCATGTCATTTTTTCTCTTGAAGGAAACGCTGTGCACACTTCTATATAAAAAAAACCAAAACCCCACAACAGAATCTGCCCACATGATATTGAGTTGCTACTACTGCCCCGCTGTGCATAACGGTCATTCTGTGCAGCAAAAGGAGCCTGGAAAGCAGTCGCTATGTTACTGTTGGGAAAAGGCTTTTTTCCTCTCACAAACACAAATCAGTAGGAGTTTCCCCCATGACAATAACAAGGATTTCATCATTCTGACTAAGGAACAAATCTGGTGTGCTTTCAGAATTAAAAACCTTGTGCATGAGATCGGTGATGCCATGACACAAAGAGCAGCAAAACCTAGCAGCAGAGAGGGTGACAGTCTGGAGGTGCGGGGCACGCGGTGCTTCAGCCAGCAGCCGACCCGGGCAGACGTGTGCCGGACGCACACGGGAGACAGGCGCTGCGGGGTACCCGGCGCTGCACGGACCGCAGCTGCTAACACTCAGAAACATTAGGAACCAGGGAACGTTAGAAATCTCTGGCGTGAGCACACAGCCTCGGGAAGCGCAGTGATGTAAACTCTGAGAATGTTAATGACTTGTGTATTTTGGCAACAGACTCAGTATCGTATAAAAATAATGTTTAGTAAAAAAATCCCGGTGTCCATCATAAAAATTCAGGAAAAAAAAAAAAGAAAAAAAATCGATAGTGATTTCTGTCCTCATGGGATGAAGATGCCCCCATTTGTCAGAAACAGTTTTAAATAACAAATAGTACATTGGAAACAAAAATGGGTCAGCAGCCATTAAACGTGTCCTATATGAAAGTGCACATCTTTCAATGGAGTTTAACCACCATGAGGTCGCGATCTAACACAAACTGCAACTTAGGACCATAGAAATCAACTCCTTCTGATGGAAATATGGACCACCATCAAGACAAGGATACTATTTTCCTTACAAGATTAAAAACATTGAAATTTTGCAGCATCATAGTAAGGCACTCACCCATGGAAAAGTCTGTGACTGTTGCTTCAAATGGCAGCAGCTAACTAGCTTTGAACACGAGGAAGACAGTTTTCAGTTCTGAGCTAAGTGCTAGGGTGCCTTACATTATACGGGGGGAATTACTCGGGGGCGGGGAACTGTTAGTGTTAGAATTCTCCTATAAACTAGCTGTTTTTCCCCTTAACCCATTAAAGCATCTCATATTCTAAAATATTAGTTTTATAAATCTAGTCTTCTGTTTTAAGGCTCTAAAAATCCCCTCCCCCCAACCCCCACAAAAAATACCTACCAGCGCCGGGTGGGCAACGGAGGACCAAATCCGCCATTTCACAGTCAGGAGTCTATAGTATTGCATCTTAAAAACGAAAACCTGCTTCTGCCTCCTGGGATTTTTATCCCTTCCTTGAATGCCTTCACGTGTTTGGTCAGGTCAAAACTTTGCAAAGCCAGAAAAATTAAAAAAATAATCATCGGTCTCTTCCAATCCTACAGAGGTGTCGGATCTTTCTGTCCCGTGGTGCTGGTCTCCTGCCTCGAATCGACGCTGCCTGCCCTGCAGTGATTTCTCATTGGAAAAAAACCAAGGTGTCCCAATGCTTCCTTTTTTGTATGGCTCCTACAAATCTGAAAGCTTTCTTGAGTGAGGTAACAAAAGTTAGGCTTTCAAGCAAAGTACATGGTACGTAAAGTGTCCTGATGAACCTGCACAGCCTTCGCCAAGGCCTGGGGGTCTCTGCCGTTGCTCTGTCCAGATATATGGCTGCCCTCGCCACTGAAAATCAAGGAAATCACCACATAATTATTTCATATTTCCCCCCCAGGAAACCCCCTTGGAGATGAGAGTCCGCGAGCGCTGGCAGCGCAGGGAGGCATCAGCGTACAGTGATGCTGGGTGTGCTGGTGACCATGTCGGGTGCTGCAGAGATCCCGGCACCTCGAGGTGGCTGGTAATGCTCAAACACCCCGGGACGAGCTCTGGCTGGGATCTAACCCTCCTTCACCCCCAGTTCCCCATGGCTGGTACCAAAGCAGATGCAGCTGCTTGCGGGTCTTCCCCCCAGAAAGGGCCTGCAGCAGCGCTGCTCCGACACAGAGCACTGAGGCAGGGTGGTGATGCCCCTGCCCACCCCCCACCCTGGGGTCTGCCGTGCCCTCTCACCTGTCGTGCTCCTTGTCCACGAGATGGTACCGTGCTCTGAAGGCCACCAGCCGGGCGTAGTACGCCGGGGCCGGGATGGAGACCGACCGGGTGCAGCGCACGTAGGTATGGCACAGCTGGTACGTGAGGATCTGCAGCTCATCCGCGGTGAACCGGTTGTCATCCCAGAGCACATAGTAATGGGATGGCCGGCTCGTACCCTGGGAAGGAGAGGAGGCACTGAGGAAGGTGCTGCCCATGCCCAGATGCAGGCGGCCACAGGCAGCTTCCTCACATCTTCATCCCTCCCTCCCTGACCAGAACGGCCCAGCAGGCAGCCTGGGCAGGAGAGACGCCTGCGCTTCCCTGATGTGAGAACCCCATGCGGGCACAGGCACCGCGAGGCAGGAACCAAGGTGCAAACCAGCAGTAACGCAGCTGCTCCGTGCCCAGGCACTGCCGGTGCTTCTGTGCTGCCAGCCCTGGCTCCTGACGCCGCACAGCCACCGCGTCACGTCTCGCACCGCCTCCCCGCCAAACCGGGCCAGACCCCGCTTTCCTGGCAGGGGGAGAGGACGCCAAAAAGCCTCCCTTGCGGAAGCAGCTGTAGATGAAATGAGTGCAATTTTTTCAGTACGGTTTCTGACTAATCTTGGCTGCCTGAAGAAAGGCAGCTGCAAATCAAGCTGCCTGCTCCAGGGCTGGCTGGCCCCAGCTCTCCCGCCCACGGCCAGACAACAGGTCCCTGCTGACGACCAGACACCCCAGCGAGCCCGGCACGCTCAGACACCAGCTGACAAGCTGCTGAGTTGGCCACTCTGCAGGAGAAAAATCTCAGAGGAGAGATCCTTGGCTCCAGGAGAGAAACCAAGTACGTGCCACACAACGCGGCAGCAACGCCGTCCTGGCATCTGCTCGCCAAACCACCGCAACGGCAGCTTGGACTAAGTGCCCACGTCTCCGGCGCTGGAGGAAGGCGATAACAGGGCCAGGTCAGGTGCACGAGAGTGCAATCTGCAAGAACCGCCGAAGCAGCCCAGCAGCATCACAACAGCCAGCTCCACAGCGCGGTACCTGAATGCCGGCGTGACTGCACAGGTAGAAGTCGAACTCAAAGGGGTGGGTGATATTTGTATCCACTGTTGTTCCTGCTGGGATGTTCCCGCTCTTCCCAATCTACAGGGAACAGAAAGAGAGACCCAAGCACTGCAGAGTTTGGTTATTTCCAGCTGCCCAGAGCACCATCTGTAACACACCTGCCCTGCACCAGGGCCACAGCGCAGGGTCCCCACCACAGCATCTTAAGTTTGAGAGCACCGTGCAGAGCCGCTCCCCGAGTGCCTGTTAAGGGGGAACAGCAGCAGCTCATCCTGCTCTGCTCCCTGCCTGAACAGGCTTGCTGGCATTTTCTGCAAGCAGCAACACCAGGCATGACGCGGAGATAGAGCAAACAGCATCAGAAGGAACGCAGGCAGGGTGAGGGCTGGGCACTGGCCCATCCTGCTGCAGAAATGAGGATTAAGTGAGCAAAACTCAAGGGATCTCTGCAGACAGTGTACTCTGCCTGATCAAAAACTGCCCTCGGTTCCCAAGATTAAATCCTCATGCTCAGGTAAAGCCAGAGTCTGGTTAGACTAGATCTAACCACTAAATTTAGATCAAATTAGGAAAAGCTACAGCGATCAATGTCACTGCACAGCACACACGAACAAGCTGCGAGCAAGCAAGGGGTTATTAGTCCTGTCACGTCAGCAGCTACAGCTATCACCAAAACAACAGATGTTTTCAAGCTGACAGCGGCTATTTCAGGAGAGTCACCAGGATCATCAGCACCCAGCAACTCCTAATAACAGCAAACAGCTGTCCGGGTTTCCAGCAGCAGCCTAATCCGCATGGATGCGGGAGTCAACCGAGCGGCACGTTTCATTCAAGAAAGAGCTCTCTGCCTGCCAGCGGCGAGCTTTCCCCTCGGCAAAGTCAGGGCTGACTCTTCCGAAAGGCCAGGGCTGCATCAGCCGCCTCCGGCCCCGGCACCCTGTGGCGCTCACCCTCTCGTTCTTGTCTGCACAGAAGAGACGGGTGTGATGCCTTTTCTGGACGACGATGTAGGTGATGCCAGGCTGGTAATCCTTTTCCAGTTTGATGCAGGCGTCTCGGATGGCTAGGAGCTCATAGTGAAGGATCTGGAGAGACAAGGGCACGCAGGGTGAAGGGGCACGCTGGCACGCAGTCGTCCCTGTGCACCCTTCGGTATCCGAGGGCTCCTCACCTGCGGGAGCTGCCCCTCGGGAACGCCGTCGCGGTAGAAGATGATCCTGGTGGGTTTGAAGCGCGTGGATTTGTAGAACTGGATGAGGAGCTCCCTCACCATGTAGGACAAGTCCTCGATGATTTCCTGGCGAGGACGCTGCACACGCACCGTGGCACAGTACCGGCTGGGGTGGGCGTCCATGCTGCCCACAACCTGCAGCAACGGAGACAGGCCAGGCCCACGCGTTACAGCAGGAAGGATGGAGGGGACGTGGGACATTCCTGGCCTCTGCCTGCTGGCAGTGGGCAGAGCACCCCGAGCTCGCAGACTGGCAGATGGGACAACAAATACTGTGCAGGCAACTAGCGCCCAAAAAGGATGTCCCCAGTCGTGGCCACGTCCTGGTTTCACACTCGGCCGTGGCCCTCGCGGTGTGTGTGAGAATTTCCAGCGAGACAGCTTGGCCAGTGCCACTGAGCGACGTGGCTGTGGGGCTGCTGCTGCTCTGCCCCTGCGTCACTCCTCCTGCTCAGCAGCAGAGGGGCGAGGGGGGAGCGGGGCCGCCCATCCCACCGCCTGTGTAAGACTTTCTCCTTCCACCCCTCACTCGGAGCTTTTTGGCTTCCCCAGAGGACTGTGTGACCCCAAACCCTGCTCCGCTGCTTTCGCCAGGGCAGTGACAGCCCCAGGTACAACGGCTGCAATGCCACTGCTGTGAGAGCTGCTGTGGAGGTACCACAGCAACGCTGGGAGCCCTGCCATCGGCCGGTCCTCGCCCCTCCAGCTGCGGCACAACTGCCCTGCCCACCCCGGGCTGCCTGGAGACCCTCTGCCAAAGGCGACTGCACCGGGGAAATGCCCGCACGGAGCATCCACCAGCATCACATCCTGTGCTGGTGCAGACGGCCGTGGTCTGCCCCGTGGGGACCGAGGACACGGCGGGGCTGAGTCACTGCGCAGCAGCCGTCGAGCGGGGAGTTCCCATCACAGCCAGGCGCTCTGGAGGGGAGACCTCGAAGACGTCAGGGCACAGAGCCGAGAGCAGCTGGGCTCGGCCGGGACGCAGGGCTGGGGCACAGCGTGAGTCATGGGCGTCACAGAAGGTGCTGGCCCACGCTGGGAGACAGATGCCCGGCTGCTTCGCTGCACCCCCGAGCGGAGGGGAAGCCCCCAGACCCCACATCCTCACGGCGTCGAGCCCGCTGCCCCTGCCCTCAGCGCTGGTTTTACTTTTGCTTCGCAAACGGAGGTCTCGGGTCTGGGCTGCACCAGCAGAGCTGATGTGCTCAACAAATGTTTCCCTTGGCCTCAGCTATGGACCCCCTTTTATTGTCTACGGACCAAGGACAAGATCAAGTCCATTTGAAGGCTCAACCCTTCTCCTCCCCTGCAGCTTCAAAAATGCTTTTATAAAAATTAAGGAAAAAACCCCCACAGTGGTCCAGTACAAAAAACACAGAAAATGTTTTCGGAGTGGAAGTGCCGCCGCCAGGAAACAGACTGTTCTGTCCCACCCACACCTACAGCAAACAGCCAAAAGCACTTCCCAAACCCTTCTAATTAAGAAAAAAACCACTCCTCCAAAGACACATTTGCATGCCAAGGAAAACCTGAGCTATGAGTCCTGGAAAGTTAAGAAGTCAATAGGAAAATGCTGACGTACTTAATTAAAACAGACGCTACGAGAACCTGACACGCTCCTTCGCTGCAACGAGCACAAGGCGACGTCCTACAGCCTGACGAAGGGCACGAGCTGCCACCCAGCCTCACCGGCGCACGAGCAGCACTTCTCTCGATGGATGCTCCCTCTTCGCTTGGGGCGAAGGGAAAACCTCCTCTCCAAGAGGCTCAGAAGCAGCCCTGTCACCCCAGCTCTCCCCAGCTTCCCTGCCTGGGGAAGGTCTCTCCCAGGGCTGCCCCGCGGGACCGGGATGCCCAGCGAGGGCTCCGGCTGCACACCCGTCCGGCAGCGGGTTCCGGCACATCGTGAGCCTCATCTGCTGGCAGCTCTCCCGGCAGCTCCCCAAAACCACAGCCCCTCTGCGCAGAGGCAGGAGGGGACCGGGGACCCACCTCCCTGGAGAGGGACTGAAACACCCGATAGGGCACGGGGCCACCCCGTGTCACCGCGGGGACAGTGGTGACACAGCCCCTCTCCAGACACGAGTCCTGTCCCAGCTCCTGTGACCCCGCAGGGCTCCCCGGCACCACGCCTGGCCCCGGACAGGGCACTCACCGCCGTTATGGAGGGTTTCTTCCCATCTCCCGCCGGCGGGTGAGTGACGTCGGCACCGAGGAAGATCACCGGCTGCTGAAAGACGGCAGAGCTGGTGGGAGAGAAGAGAAAGCAGCAGTCAGCCTTTCGTTCAGGGTGATGCACAGCCCAACGGCGACAAGCAAGTCACACAGAGGACATCTCCCGAGCTCCGGGCTCTGGCCTGGGCACCCCAACAGCTCATTACAAGGTGAGACAGGCTGTGAACCCCCATTTCAAGCAGTTACTTTATGCAGCCACCCACAGATCACTCTTCCCCAGGCAGGCAGCACCACGAGGGACGTGGGGAACAAGCCCCAGCACCGTGAGAGGCAGCGGCCATACGCACCGCTGGTGAGGCACAAGGATGTTGTTGATCCCGCCAAGCTTGACGTTGATCTTGAGGCAGAGGTTGGAAAGGGTCTGCGGGGAGGTTTTTACCACATTCTTGACCTGGACGCACTGCGTGGCCATTCCCAGGAGGGTGTCCCCGACGCGCTTCACCTCGGCTGTGGGCAGAGGAAGCAGGTGAACACACAGGCAACCAGCAATGCACCACTTCCAGCAGCATCTTCGGAAACGGGGAGAGAAATCGCTGCGGAGGAGCAGCGCCAGCCCTGCTGAGCCAGAGCCAAGCCCCTCTCCTCCGCCCACCCACCCCTGCCCCAGACGCACCGTACACCGGGGTTTTCCCTGGCAGGATGACAATGATGAGCTGAAGCCCTGAATAGGTGTTCTTGAGGTGTCGAAACATGGGCTCCACGCTGTCTGCACCCTGGGCGT
>Ga0181612_130352_pt1 | contig 11857 bp, 9 predicted proteins | sample HoacroProtozoa21_FD_119630 | JGI IMG/M metagenome (GOLD analysis project Ga0181612, IMG submission 119630) | Hoatzin crop microbial communities from Cojedes, Venezuel. Combined Assembly of Gp0051906, Gp0051904, Gp0051908 | reverse complement strand
TCCTTTTAAGCATTTGTACTTACACTCACATGGCTAAGGCTGCAGGCAGACCTGCAACACATACAAGCCCAAATGAATTCTGCTGCCAAACTTCCATTGATATCACCTGTTGTTGGATTATGCCAATGCTACGCGCCCCTGCCATATCCCCACTCCTGCACAACGCTTGAGCCCTCACAAACAACCATGCTGTCAGTTTTCTGCACGTTCTGCTTTACCAGAAGACAACTGCAACACAACTGAAATATAATAGGAAAGGTACTTTACATGACTGAACCAAAGACAAGGGACTACAATTTTAACTCATCCCTTTCTACACTAAACTGCATGGTCTTGCAGAAGCAGTGTGGCAAAATTGAGGGAGAGAAGATACTGGACAGATACTGCAGCCAAACACAATCCATTTCTGATCTGAAGAGTCAGGCACAATTATCCCCCTATGACAGTCAGCTAAAGATGGAAGAGGTGCAGGTGAGTAGAAGGCTTTCTCATTATTTGCACAAAATGGTGCACCACAGATACAAAGTTTCCCTGGAGAAAGTAGGAGACACAACCAAAAGAGAAAAACATAGTAAAGCCTCAAAAACATATGATCTGGAAATGTTTTGCATTAGTGGATCCAGAAAAAATAAAATTACAAATATATGGAAGTATTATACTCTCCTCCCCTATGCTGGCTATAAAATACGTTGACGGTGTCAGGATGTCGTTCAAATCATAGTTGTTTCAGGTCCTTTTGTGTTAAAGTGATGTCTGCTTTCAACTTATTGATCAAATGAAAATGGAATGGCTCCATTGCTGATGGAAAGGATTTTTTCTGTATTCACATAGAGTACGTAATCATTCAGAAATTCTGAAGCTATTATTTATTGATGTTACTGAAAACTCCTAAGCTATACATAACGATCAATATACATAATTCTACTATGTTGACAGCCTCTATTTCTCACTGCCAGTAAAACCATACATTTATTCAAGTTCTGAGCCTGCAGGACTCAGTTCAGTGTGGTGGCTGGAAGGGAGATGGTCAAGAGGTAGCAGGGGAGGGCTACGACTCCAAAAGGAATCTTACAGCTTCCAGGTATTTCTGGGTGCTTGTTCTGGGAAAGTACAGCACTGTTTCATGACAGCTTTGAAAGAGTGAGAGGTCACTGCAATTCTGGCGGGGATGAGGTTGGGAAAAGACATTCACCCCTGTATGTCTTCCTGCCCCTCCCCTTTCTCATGCAATACATGACTTTTGCCTCTTTCTTGAGACCTGCGATACATAGAACAGTCATCCATCTATCCCTGACGTCACTTCTACTGACCTCCCCTCGAGCTGCTCAGAAGAGACAAGAATCAGGAGCTATTCCCAGAGGAGGTGGGGCAGAAAGGTGAGGCTAGAACAAACTTCCCAACAACTCAAAGGGCTGGGGAAAGAGGTGCCTGCCCCAGCTGATCTGCCTCTCGCTAGGCCTTGCCCCACAGCTGCCGAAGACCACTGGTCAGGGCAGGAGCAGACTGCAGTGGGCAGCCTGCCCCACGTCCCGGCACAGAGGTGAGGCAGGCAGCTCCCTCGGAACCTCTGCCCCGTGCGCCCTTCCACCCAAACCTAGCGCCAGCAAGCTAGGGATGACCACGCCTGGGATTCATAGCTACAGCCTGATGCGAGTGTGCAAGCTATGCCTATTTTTGATTCATGTAAATAAAGTTGTTTGTAATGCCAAACGTTGTCTTCATTCTTATAAAATGGAAGTATTAAAAAATAAATGATAAGGATTTTATACAACATAAGATATATACATAAATTTTTGCACATGTAAGGCCTCCCCTGAGCCTTCTCTTCTCCAGGCTAAGTGATCCCAACTCTATCAGGCTTTCCTCATATGACAGATGCCAAAATCCCGTCATCCTTACAGTGGCCCTTTGCTAGACTTTCTCCAGTAGGTCCATGTCTCTCTTGCTCTGGGGAGCCCAGACCTGGCCACGGCACTCCAGATGTGCTCTTACCAGGGCTGAGCAGAGGAGAAGACTCACCCACTTCCCTTGACCTACTGGCAACGCCCTTCCTAGTGCAACCCAGGCACCGCTGGCCACCTGTGCCGCAAGTGCACATTGCTGTCTTATGTTCCATTTGGTGTCCACCAGGAGCCCCAGAGCCTTTACTGCAAAGCTGCTTTCCAGTCGAACATCCCCCAGCATGTTTGGGTGGGTGCCTGGGGTTTCCTCCTCCCCAAGGGCAGGAATTGACATTTCCTTTTGCTCTACTTCAGCAGATTCCTGTTGGCCATGGCCTCCAGCCTGTCGACATGCCATGGAACGGCAGCACAACCGTCTGGTGTATCACCCAATCCTCCTCTTTTTGTTACACCTGCAAATCTGCTGAGGGTGTGCCCTACCCCATCATCCAAGTCATTAATGAAGATGTTAAGCAGTATTGGCCCCAGTCTCCACACCTGCAGTCTAAATACTAAATAATGTATTTTTAAATGCCTACATGCATACTTGAATTCCATGCTTGTCATCTTCTGAAAATATTTTTGGTAAAAATACATTAAAACAGAGATAAAACCAGTGAAATAAAACAGTCATAAAGATGGCTTTTAAAAACCACTAAGGTACAATTGCAAGTTACAGCTCTAAAGCAGAATAATATGTATGGTATACCCCTCTAGTTTCCTCTTTGCCAACAAACTGATAGCTAACACGTTATTCTGTACAAATGATGCCCTCTAGTCCTATTACTCATACACAGTTATACAGAAAATATCTTCACTAAATCCAAGCTAACAGTGTTCAACCTCAATCCTTTGTACTGTTTCTGTATATGCAGTTACTGTGCAGTATTTCAGGCTTAGGTAGCCAGCTTACTGTCTCATTATTTAGATGGCTGTCATTGAAAAAACAGTGTTATTTGAGTCACATAATTCCAATACATGATTTCACAAATGCAAATTCACAAATCCCACAAATGTAGTTATCGCATTGCTTCTGCACTCAGAAAGTGCCATCCATCTAAGAACTGCAGAGAAGAGAGTAGCTTTAGATTTCACCTAAGATAATCATCCATAAATTTTTTATCACTTCACTCCTCTTCATGAAGCTTGAGAGCTGACAGTCTAAGGAGATGAATGGGAAAAATTCATACAACTTTCAAACATATTCATTCAATTTTATTTGATGAGGTTTTCACAAAGGAAGGCGAACACCTGTGCTGTGGTCCGCTGTGCCTGAGCTGCATGTTCAGAAAAGCTTAAGAACATATCAGGGGAATGGCCACACCAGGTCAAAGCAAAGATACACAGCGTTGATTCCTTCACCTCTGTGCCTGCTCTTTCCCAGACATCTGCTCTCAGCCACTGTTAGAGACATTCCCAAAGGAAACTCCCAGCCTCCAGAAATTTGTGGCTCACAGATTTCTTTGGATCTTTATGGTGTCCTTGCATCTAATATTCCTCACACCTTTTTTTACCCTTCCATGAATTTATGTAGCCCAGTTACTTTGTCAAGTTGTAATTTTTGGCCTCCATAATAATCCACAGCAGAGAAATCCACAGTTTAACCATACTTTACTTGAGAAACTATCTTTTCTACTTTGTTCTGAACCTTTTTCTTTCATGTTTCATTTTATCTTGTATAGTTTTTGCTTAGAAAAGAGAGTGAATTAACTGCTGGCTTGCTAAAAGTTCACAAGAACTCATGAACTATACCATTTTAATTACCTGAGCAATGCAGTGTGCTCATTACCATACTAAATGATATTTGTATTTAATGAGGAAGTCAGGATTTCAAGATCTCAGTACAGTTGCCTAGCAGTCCAAGGACTAGTAAACACAATTTTGGCACAGACAGTGGAAATGTTCCTTCTACTAACAAAAAAGTAGATGTTCATGGGTAAATACTGGGGTTTGGCCTGTTAAAATCCTAGATTAGTCAGTAATTTTGCATATCCCATTGGTAATGTTAGAGATGTTATCATTATTTACTTGCCTTAGAACTCCTGTATAGCACCATGACATATTAAATACTGCAGGACAACTGACCTATGCACTGACCTTTTGTATGCATACACATTGACAACTTGAAAGGTTTATGTTTTATTACTAAGTCTTCCTACACTCACTGCAGCTCCCCACACAGAGAACAAGCAGAGGGTGGAAGCTGCTGGCACAATGCTGTAACTCTGGCAATTCTTATTTGGAAGCTGAATCTCTAATCCTCAGGCTGCTTTCAATTATACCACTAGGAAACAGAATGGAACTGCTCCCAGGATGAGAATTTTATAAGTGGTTCCGTAAAAGCCCATCCCCACCCCCTGGCAATAAAGAGAGAGTACAGCCACACTGAGAATCCAGCCCTCTTCTTTCCTGAAAATGCAAGGACAGCTGTAAATTACAAAAAAAACAAATTTAATATTTTCATGTAATGGAGCTTATCAGCTGATTTATCAGCAAAAATAACTACATGGACATTCTAAAATTCTTCAGGTTTTGTCTCAGCAATTAGATTTCACCAGAGCCAAGCAAAGATGGATGAAAGAGCAGATGCTGTGAATTCTGTATTTCAGGGTTTGCGGCTGTTATGTATATTGCTAGGGGGTCAGCCACGCTTGCAGCCATTAGGAGTCCTGCAGTTCAGAGTTCCTAGGTGTTACAAGCTCCGTCACACAGCCAGCGATGCTTTGAGCTGACATTAATCACCTACTTTGGGGTTCACAGCTGTTACAAGCAGTTCCAGCAACTTGGCAGTGCTAGTAACAATTTATTTCACTTAGCAACAAATGCTGGCATATGGGTGTTGCTTATAATTTCTGAGTAGCTTTATGCCAATGCTATTCGCTTCCACAGTCAGCTGGGGCTACAGTAATGGGAGATTTAAGACTTTTTAAGAATATTTCTAACAGCGGTGCCTGACAACAAAGAGTACCTTTGGCTATAGTAACTGTGCATACAAACATTGCTAATATGTTGGCAGCTTTCCTAATAACAACCAAGTGCCTGACACTACCTACAGCTGTGGAAGCATTAGTCAGTGCTTCAGAACGCTGCTGCTATGTCAACAACGTGTATAGAGTTTAACAAGTAATCCTTACAATATCAGGAGATATCTGCCAGAGCTCTGCGCCGCAGCTAAGTCCCTCAGCAGGGCACGTTAGCTCAGGCTTAGCACTGTGCTAATAAAGTCACACAGATTTCGAGCAACGTGAAAATATTGAAAGCTACACCACTGAGAACACAGGATGCCGAGAGCACAGAGGGAACCTCTGCTTCTGAATACCAAAATAAGTGTTTAACACAGACGAGAGTCTGAGTAGAAAATTTTAATTCAGACATCATTGTCATTATTTGTGGAGATGTCTGTAGATTTTATTTGTAAAAATCTGAATTAAAAACAAAAAGAAAAATGCTGGATGTCTTATAAAAAAGTTGTGGATTTGCTCCATCATGTCTTAATAAAATGACATTCAAGGAAATATTAGAGTGAAATAATTCCCAAAATCAACATAATACGAAAGTTATAATTCAACTCCTGAATCCTCTAATACAGAAGTGTACTTTAACATCATTCTACTACTGAGCAGGAGAAAACCTGTGAAATCCTTCCTTAACTTCAGGTTTCACCATATCTGCAAACACCACAGAAGAGCTTTTGAAAATTTTTCATTTTTCTATTAGCAGGAAACAAACGTCTCTCAAAATTAAAGAATACCTGTGAAATCATTCATTCCAACTCTTCTTAATAGAAAAAGTGTATTACCTTTAATCTCCTCATTTCATACAGTCTGTTCCAGTTCTGCTATCTTAAGGCACCGAATGATGAAATAACATGTAAGATATTACACTTGCAGATATCAGTTCAGAGGGGATCCAGGATACAGAAATGCCTTTGCAGAATTCAGAACAATGGTAATTGAGAGAAACACTCTGAAAAAAATACGATGGAATTCAACAAGAAGTGAAAAACCTTTACACATTTAGGAACAATGAAACCCAACAAATTAAAAAAAGGCTAAAACCCAACTTGTCAGTCTTGCATGGGGAAAAAAAGATCTGAGCATATAACAGTTCACAAGGTTGAATGTGAATCAACAACGGCATTCTGCAGGAAAAAGGGTATGCTGTTGTGTATGAGCAGGAGTGTTACCTGTGCTCAGTGGGAGTGGAGTTTGTCATCTACTGATGATATATGTCAACACAGCAGCTGAGCCTAAGAACATATTGTTGTTACAAGTACCAAAAGGAAGAGAGGTCAATCATTTCTTTTGCACTTCTTTCCAGAGGTTATGCACAAGATCAGTCCAGAAGCTCAAGTGATACAGCTATTGACTTAAAAAGCAATTGTTTTTAGCTGGTGGCACATAGTCAGTATACTCTGCCTACTGCAATATAAAATTAGACCTTGATCACTAAATTCCATTTCAGCAATTGCAGGATACCATGGAGTAAGAAGGATCTAGAGAACATGTGCTCTGGTAACCCAAACCCAGAAAATATTCCCTACACACTTTATTAAACTGATAACTTGTAGTAAACCACCTATTGAGACAGCAATGATGTGCCACAAAACAAGAGCAAAGAAAGATGAGTAACACTGCCGATGTCCTTGACCTACACAGAAACAGGGAATTTATTCTGTGAAACTCCTAATGACCTTTATTAGGGTTGCTGAATCCAGCAGCACGACAGAGGCAAGGCTTCCGCCAGGTCTAGCCAGCAGCAAGGCTGAGCAGGTATTCACTATGCAGGGAATATACACACACACGTGTATACACGTGCACACAAACACATGGCTGGCTACACAGACGAACACAGACAGAAAACAGCGCTCACAAAACCAAATGGCACCAGTGGCCTCATCCTCTTTTCACTTTCTGACTTATCAGGATGAAAGTGTTTTAGTAGAAAATATATATACATATGGACAACATGGACCCCTTCAGTAGCTGAGCTTAGACACTCTGTCTGTCCAGCAGCTGTCCCTGGACACCCAGGTCTCCCCAGATGCTGGCACCTAGACATAGGAGACCCCCTGAGATCCAGAGCCCCACTCCAGCTGCTGGTGCTCAGGCACACACATACACACTGCAGGTCTCCCAGTCGGTGGCCTCAGACCGTCAGCCTACCCAGTAGCTGGCCCTTGCATCTTCTGGTCTCCAGCTGCCTCAGGTACAGACACTCTAACACATAAAGGGATCCCTCGGTTCGCCCCCAGGCCCTACAGTCTCTCCCACAGCTGGTTTTGACCTCCTGGTCCCTCCAGCAGCCAGCTCTCAGAGCCGCTGGTCTTTCCGCTATCTGGCCTAGACTTCTGTCTGATGCAATACCTGGCCCCCAGGACTCTCACCGTGCTCACTGGCCAGTCCAGCTTGGTGTTTGCTAGTGATCACACACTACGTACGTACCTGTACTTGCTCCAGTTTCTGGCACTGCAGACACACAGGCCCCGTGGGTCATGGTCACCACTCCAGTTGCTGGCATGCAGACCTCCTTATGCACACATGTGCACAGAACAGAGAGCCCTCAGCCAGAAAATTAGTTAGAAATGGAGTTTGATGGGAAGACAGGACAAATGGTGCTGGTTGGGCACAAGACATGACCAGACAAGTGTACTGAACAGCAACCTATTTATGCACAACTGGCCTCTTTTAACCCCTTTCCCCTCTATTTTTCCATGCTTGTTCCTTCCCAATTCACCTTGATCCCTCTCTTTTTCCCTGCTTGTTGTTCTTCTTCTAAACATCCCATAATCCATAATAAGTCTTGCACAATCCCAAGACACTCTTTCCCTGCATCCCATAGTGATCCCCATGCTTTGTAGGCAGTAACCTCCCTCTTTTCAAAGGTGGTCTCAAGACCCTCTCCCACTGACTGATCTTGATGGGACTCACACCTGGACAACATTCAATGACTCATCCTGAGCCTAACTGTTTCACCACAACCTCTCTACAGTTTCTCATACTTTCCCTACAAAAACACAGTAACACAGTCTGCACGCAGCCATTAAATATTCCCTATCTCTCTGCCCCCACCACCCCATTAGGTGTAGGCTGTCCCAGAGTTTCACTCTTTGGATGTTTAAAAACTTCTAAAACCCTTCTAATCTAAATACTTTATGATCACTGTACTCGTATTTGCTTTTTTAACAGAAAGAATTCTCATTCCTCCTGCACAACTAGCCTTAAAGCTAGTTGGAAAATATTAATGTACTCTCTCATAATCATTTCATGTCACCATCATTATGTCATGTTTAATCTCTTTCCCCAAGATACATCTTTCATTCTCTTGTTCATCTCCTTCAGGCTGTTCCAGTTTAAATTCTGTGAACAATTTGGCCAGATTTTTGCAGAACATTCTAATGATTTAATGAGGTATTACCAATGTCTTCTAGTATGGTACCAACTGTTCCCTGTTCCTATCAAGAACCCCCTGCCATGACAGAACCGAATTACCTCTTGCATACACACCATGCTGGTTGTCTACAGTCGTAGGTGGCTCAAGGCCCAAGCCTGCAGCAGAATTTTTTGTTATTAGTTTCAAAATGCATGATTTTTTCTTTCACAATGAATCTTCCTCATAATTTCTATTGCTCCTTTCAAAAGCGCACGTCTTTCCTCTGGAATTCAGCAAGAAAGTTCCCTTCAGTAATAAAAAATGCAGCAGCTTTGACAAGAAGCCATGTAATTTCCCCCAAACTGGTGAACCGTCAGCACACTGATGGTTTAGGGGGTCTTTGTAAGAAGGTGACAGATATGGGTTTGAAATCCTGCAGAAGAAGGAGGGCAGTAAGTCTGCATATAGCATGCTTATGATTCCCAACAGTTTTAAAGGAGAAGTGTCTCTGTGCTTGAGCAGAGGGGAGGAGGAATAACAGAAAATGTTGAGGTGGCTAGACAAGTTTATTGATATGCATTGCTATTGTGGAGGATGTGTAATTTATTGGGATAGTCTAAGTAATGTTATGGTTTGGGGATATTCTGATTTATCTGCTCTTGTTATTTAATACAGAGCATAAATACAGCAATGCACTGGTGTGACTGATGTGCCCTTTTATCTTTTATTAGGAAATTCACAGAATATTTAATTTTATTAATATGCACTTAATCGTGGTGCTAGGTAAGATTCACTGATTTTACCTGATTAAAAAAATAGTTACATTCTCCCTTAATTTAATTGAAATGGTGAGGTATTACAGAAATATTGAAAATGTTTACTGTCAGAGCTGTTTAGGTTTTCTAAAATATCTTTTTACTTTCCTTTTTATAAGTCTTTCTAATTTGAGTGCTAATAATTTCCTCCAGTGTTCAATCATGAGCAGTAGTCACTGAATACAACAGAAGGTACAACTGAGATAAAGATGAATAATTTTTGATACTAATTAATTACAAATGACCAATTAGACGATCCATTAATTTCCCTTTGTGGCACCAAATCAAATGGCCCGTGTGCAAAATGAGAAGAGTGCTTCTTGCAGGGGCAGGAAAAGATCCAGGCCATTAGGGTATAATCTGTTAGCTTTCCCACGCACAAGTCCTAGCAAGGATAAAGAGAAATCTGTCTAGCATTCAGTAGCAAGATCTATCCCAAATATGCCTAATTGCTTCATAAGTGCTGTTGAGACAGGAAATGTAGCTGCTACTGCAGTTGTAAAATGAAAGGCAGAGAAGGAAGATGGTTATTGAATCTATTTTTAAGTATGAAAAACGCACTCGTGTAGTACAATGATGCAGACATTCAGACACACCAGAATGGAAATATGAATAGTACAGTGAAAGAACTGGCTTGTGTTACTTTTCAGGATAATGACAATCACCCTAGACCTACACATTATAAAAAATCAGCGGCTGAAGGTTTAAAGGTCAGTAGGAGCATCCCACCAATAACATTTCACGTGTAAAATATGCTTTTGAGAATTTTATATCACATCACAGTTTATGAACCAAAGGGCCACTGTCCTGTGAGTTCACATAACTTAAAGGCTGTCAATACGTTCCTGAGGTCCCATTAGTTGGAGAAACCACTGACTGTACTGACAGCGGCCTTTCTAAACAAAAAAGCTTGCATTGTGACTTTTATTTTATGTCCTATTACAGTGACAGAAATTTTAAAAAAGTACTCCCTCAAAAGCCAGGTAGCCTCAGAAGAGACAACGTATCTTTTTTCATTACTCACAACAGACGAAAAAATGACTGTAAGGTACACCAGGATCTGGCAAACCAGTTGTATACGGGTAGTCCTGAAATGCCAAGCTACGACAACAGAAGTGACTGATAAACTTTACCACAGAGCTAATCCCCGCCGAATGGACGGATGGGGCATGGCACTGACGCAGCGTAATGCCACTGAAGTGTTCCCAGCTACAGTTCAGAAGGACTTTTAAACAAAGAGAAACTGTTGACTGAAGATAGGACACAATTTCCCCATGGCTATAGCAAAATGCCTCTAAACCAAGTCATTTACCTCAGATGAATCTTGACTGGCACTGAAAAAAAAAGGTATTAATCATTAACAGAAGTATTATCTAAAAGAAGCCATTTTAGCAGTTTGCTATTACAAATTGTCTAGCACTACTGATAGAGATAAACAGATCAAAAAAAACCCTCAGTCATTTTTACTGTACTACCAACATCAACCATCAAAAAAACCGACTTCTTGCCTTCCTCGATTAAAATAAGATTTTAAAAAAATCACAGTGACATGGTCTTTATTTCTCCTCTCTGTTCTATGAGGTTCATAGTTCAAGCTTGACCTGTTCATTTAGGGAGAAAAAAAGACAACAAAAACTTATTTTTGCGGGGAGGATGGAGGCTCTTGCATAACAACAATGCAGGAACCGAGGCGTTAAGTAAAACACCAAATATCACAAGTGTTGCAATTGAATCCTGAGGGCTGACAGCTCTGTTCAGTCCATCGCTCCAGGGCCAGTGGCAGCTGACAAGCCGGGGCTGAAAATGAGGGAGTTTGTGTACGAATGAGGATCTGATGATACATACCCACTGACTAGCGTGTGGGTAATGACTCAACTAAGTTTGTTAATCACTTACCAAGAATAAGGCCATAATTAACAAGTTAGTGTGAATGTGGATTTATGGCTTTCCAGCAGCCACCAAATTACAAACCTAATGCCTATGTTTGAACAAAAAAAAAAATATTATAAAAAGCACAGTGTTTTTTTCCCTTGGCTAAACAATGAAATTCCATTGCAAGTTAACCCTTATCTTCCTCAATCACTTACCTAGATTTCAGAAAGATACCTTAATTAAATTAAAAGAACATCCCTCCATGGATGGTTATCCTATTTGTGAGCTCACCACACCAGCAAGTTGAATCCTGCAGAGCTGGCAGCTGATAGAGTCTGCTTTCTTTACACCTCCCCCAAACCCTCCATCCGTCAGTGGCTCTTTCAGATTCAACCACAAATTATTGTCATTTCAAAGTAATTCTAACAGTCCTCAAGAATCTGCTGGTGTAGCTGGAAATCACAGCAAAGTGGAAGACCCTCAGCCAGGAGCCATTCACCGCTTCTTGTCCTTTGCAGTGTCCTCAGAAGTGTTACGACGAGTTGGGATACCCAGGAATAGCGGACACAGATGCCTTCATTGAAGCAGTTCCTAACCCTGCTGTGCAGGTCTACGGTGCAGAACATATACAAGGGCTTTGGCTCTCAGCAGGCAGCACAGCAGAAGACTCAGATACCTCAGAGCCTTCGTTCGAGTAACTGTCAGCAGCCAGAGGGAACTGGGAAGCAGGAAAGCAGGTATGAAACTCTGCCTTTCTGCCAGGATTATGTCTATGCTCTGTGTAAAAGCCTAGGATAACATATTTAAGAAGGGGGGGGGGGAAATGGGCATAACGGCAATTACAGCGAGAGAGAGGAG
>Ga0181612_111436_pt1 | contig 11857 bp, 10 predicted proteins | sample HoacroProtozoa21_FD_119630 | JGI IMG/M metagenome (GOLD analysis project Ga0181612, IMG submission 119630) | Hoatzin crop microbial communities from Cojedes, Venezuel. Combined Assembly of Gp0051906, Gp0051904, Gp0051908 | reverse complement strand
TTTCTTGTTGTTTTTCTTACGTTGTTGTTGTTGTTGTTACTATAAATAGGAATTGAACTGAGGCTCGTGCTACTTTCAAAGCCAACACCGCTCCTGATGCTTGGGGGACCATACAGTTGTGGGGTTTTGTTGGGCTTTTTTTTTGCCTTGCTTTTGCTTAGCATAATCACGCATTAGGCTCACATATACCTAAATCTTCAGTTCAAGATTCAATTTAAGCAAAAGCAAGGCAAATAATCATGTTGGGAAAGGATGCTCGCTTCCTCTGAAAGTGTCTTTCTAGTCAGCATGTGGGAGCCAAGATCTGATTGAGTATTCTGATGAAAATATCTAAAACCAAGGAAATAGCTTATCATGCAATGCATTAGGCCAGTAGCTGGAGGCAGGTGCAGATGAAATCTTGGGTTCTACAACCTTGCCCTTACGTAGGAGTAGACTGCCCGTCTGGGAACATGGAGACTCCAGACGTGGCCTGGCGGTTTTACGTGGTACTGGCCATGTCACTGAAGGAGTACGTTAGCATCATCTTTAAACACCGTAGTATATTTAGAAATCATCAAGCTGGATGGGGGAAAGCAACAAAAAGCATGAACATCTCTCTTCAAAGCTAGCCTTCCAAATTTGCTGCTCTTCTGGGAAAGGAAGGCTGGGCTGAGCTGCAGACCTTGCCAGGCACTGCATCGTACAAGAACAGACGATGGAGTGAACCAAGACTGAGCAACGATTGGCAGAAGGGAAAGAAAACGTGCCTAGAGCTGCCTCCACACGTTAAAATGATCAGCTTTCAGTGATCTGTATACCTTGGGCTCTTACGAGCTTTGTTTGTATATTCTGTTCTAGAAATATAATCCCCATTTGCCTATAAGGTAGGCACAGAGGAGAAGCAGCGCTTCGGAGCTGCATCCTCTGCATAGAGACCATGGCATTTGGAAGTGTCTTGCCTGTTAATTCATGTTAGTGCATTTTGGATTCCACAACCAGGCTGGGAAGACTCACGTGGTGAGATAGGAAAATTGCCTAATAAAAAGTCATGGATTAATTTTAATCATTACAGTCTGATGTAAACAGACCGTGAGACGCAAACATGGTGAAAGCAATTACAGAGCTCTTGGATTAATTTGTTTCTTATTCCAGGAAGACAGAGTACCTTGGGCGCTGTCATAATGTTTTTCTTGGTTGGATGATGTCAGTTAGTGTTCTTTGGAGTGGTGTGTACTGGAACAGTGTAGAACGTCCTTTGGCAGCCTTAAGCTATTCACTTGCTGGGCAGTGAGAAGGAGCTGGAGGGAAGCTTGGTCCGCGTGACCCTGGCGAGCCATGTCACCCTTTAGAGCAGCTGGTTAGAAACAGGGCATCCGTGCGCTCCTGAAAGCGTGCCGACTGTTCAGGGAACAAATTGGGGATTTTCTTGGCAAGCTGTTCTTACAGTCTGTAGGCTATTTTATTGCTTTTCTTGCTCAGTGGATCTGAGAAGTGTTCAATCACTTGAGACCGAAGTCTGTGGTGTGCCGTTAATTAACACCTTCTGAATCAGCAATCTGTGTTGTGCCAAAATTGACTGTTCTTTTTCACGTTTCAGGTGCCAATATTGAAACCCATGGACCTAATGGTAGAAGCAAGTCCCAGAAGGATATTTGCGAATGCACATACTTACCACACAAACTCTATTTCAGTAAATAGTGATCATGAAACGTACCTTTCTGCAGATGACCTAAGAATTAACCTATGGCACTTAGAAATCACGGATAGAAGTTTTAGTATCCTTTCTTTGTTGTCTGTGAACGTGGGGACACAGCTGTGTATGTTTAAGAGAATCACTTTAATTTTACTAATTAGAGTAGGTGTTTGAATCTAGGCATTAAAATACAGGATTTCAAAATCTGGAGGCTGAACACAGTGAAAGCAGGCCTTACGATGCTCTCATTTGTTCTTGAGTGCAAGCGTTCTTTCAGTGGAAAACTGCCAGTAGAAATATTGTAAGTAGTTTGGTTTCTAAAGAGAAATTGAGGAATTTGGGGAGCGTGCTTTATTTATGCAGTTCTGTCAGCTTAAAGAGAAGTTGGAAGATTTGAGAAGTAGATGCTTTGTTACTGTAGATGCTTCTCTCCAAAGTTTAAAGTCTCTTAACTGTCTAAGTGCCACTTCTCTTAAAGAAAACACATTTCATTTTTTTCATATTAAATTATATCATTAACTGCAGAAATAATCTTCAAATCTTTTTGCAAGGCTGTGTAGCCAAAACTGATAGCATGTCCTACATAGACAAAACTGCAGTAAAATGAAAGTTGCAAGAATACCAAGTATTAAATGGGTCACGTACAAGTTTTCTAAAGCTTTAGGTAAATAGATAAAATATATGCAGTGTTCAACAGGAAGCATTAAGGAGGCAGCTGGAGAGGACTCTGAAATCATCGCCAGCATCTGATAAAGTTTATTTGTAAAATCTAGATTTATTTTTTTATCTTTTTTAAATCGACACAGGTCACTTTACTTTGCGTAGATTGCGTATGGTGGAAATGAGGATCTTGCCCTGGTTTTCTGCATGGTTTCTAACATTTTTCAATAATCATCTGCTAGAAGTGATTTGAATGTGAAATGTTACATGCCTTTACAGAAACCTTCCCAGATATTGTAGATATTAAGCCTGCTAACATGGAGGAGCTGACAGAAGTGATCACTGCTGCGGAGTTCCACCCGCATCACTGTAACGTCTTTGTCTACAGTAGCAGCAAAGGCACGATTCGACTCTGTGACATGCGTTCCTCAGCCCTCTGTGACAGGCATTCAAAATGTAAGTTGGGGTGCGTCGTTGCTTTGTGGGGTTCTTGCTTTGTTTTCATGCAAGATAGAGCATGTAGGTGTTCTGCTTATAAACATGCGTACCAAGTTCTGCTTATTGGTAACGAGCGTACAAGGTAAGGGGTGGTAGTTTTGTAGAATGGAACATTTTAATTGTCTTGTTCTAGGCCATCAACAAGCAGAAGTGTAGCATGAGACAATTGACGATCTGACTCTGCTCCTGTTTACCCATTTATGCTTCATAAACTGATGGGAACAAGTGCTATTGGCACCAGTGAGACCTGTCTTCTGTCCAGACTCAGTCTTGGTGCTTCTCAAAGGTATCTGCTTATCAAATGCCAGTTCAGGGCAGTTTATTCACCTTTGCGCATTAGAAACGGGGCCGATGCTGCCAGAATCCATTCACTTTGTGACCATTTGCAGCTCCTAGGATAGAATTAATTCTGCATTTGAAGCGAGTTTTCAGGGGTGAGAGGTGAATGCCCTTTGGTCTGCTGAGCCCCATAAACGTACGTAGGCGAGGAAGGCTTCTCTGTGGAAGTCATAACTGCCTGTGCCTTGCAGGCAGCCTCTTGCTTCTGGTTTGCTGCAGTTGAGGTTTGTTAGTATTACCAGTCCTGTGGGGTCACCTGCCAGGCTGATATTTGCAGGTAAGCTTTCTGTAGCACAGATAAGGTCTTCTTGCTGGTAGAAGGAAGTATCTGTGCAATAGGAAACACAGAATGCTGGGCCATTTCGTCTGTTTGACTCAGTGTTGTGTTAAATTACTTAGAAGCACTTTATTTTTTAATAATGCTTGTCACTGAAGAACATCCTGTTAAAAGGGGTCTGTTAAAAAATGAAACATACAGTTTAGTTTGTCATGAAACGTTGCCTTCAAGATTAACTCTTCAACGTAAACAGTGTATTTCTCTGTTTTCTAAAACCATACAAATGGCATTGCAAGTGTAGATACTGATACTTCAGTTCAGTGGGCTGTGTTGTAGGACTTGTGTTCAGATCTAAAGAGAAATATGTTGTACAGCAGTCTCAAAATGTGTGGGGCATGCGTTAAGGTGTTGTGTTTAGGGTGCTGCTGTTCTCATCTGCTGCAGCTCAGCGTGATTTGTAGATCAGTTGCGATGTTTACCAGACCCATGTGCTGGTTTTTTAATGTTTTATTTTCTGATTTATCCCCGAGACCTGTGAACTGCAGTTGGCTGATGCTGTGCTCCAGTTGAGAATGTTGGAGAGGCATCTAGAAATGTGATGACTAAGAGCAGACATTGTTTAAAGAGAGTTTTTAAAAAGTATGGAACAGCAACTTTCTTTAAAAAGAAACTTGATTTAAAATTCTGCAAGTACTGAAAAATGTTTTTAGCTGTAAAACTTGGTGTTGGTTTCATTTGTAATTGTGTCTTCTATCTACAGTTTTTGAAGAACCTGAAGATCCTAGCAGCAGATCATTTTTTTCAGAAATAATATCATCGATATCTGATGTAAAATTCAGTCACAGTGGTCGATACATGATGACAAGAGACTACCTTTCTGTTAAAGTGTGGGATCTCAATATGGAAAACAGGCCTGTAGAGACATATCAAGTATGGTGTTCAAGTTCTCTTAAAGAGCCTTTCTTTTCCCTTTTCTTCTTTTTCTTTGTCTAATACCAATTTAAATGTTCCAAAAAGGTTCATGAGTATCTTCGAAGCAAGCTTTGTTCCCTTTACGAAAATGACTGCATCTTCGACAAATTTGAATGCTGCTGGAACGGTTCTGATAGGTAGGTTGGGGAGTTTGGTTTGCTTTTTTGGTTTTCCTTCAGCTTTAGGAATGTGGTTTCCAGTCTTGTAGCCCGTAAGCTGTACTTAACTTTAAGGATGTAATTAGTTCCGTTCCAGTCAACTGGGTTTTTTTGCAAGAAGACTTAATTCTTCAATCCTCCACCTTCCAGCTGCAGAAGTGGCACAAACTTCTGTGGGTCGCTTTGCTTCTAATACGAATTATCGCTGAAGTTTTGCGTGGTCAAGACCGGCCATTCCAAGCCGTGGACACGTGACTCGGTTTCATTCTCAACGTGTATGTGAGAACACGCGTTCGCTGTCTCGCAAATTGAATCTTCTTTCCGTGTTTTCTGTAGGCTAAAGAAGACAAAACTGGGTTAGATAATTACTCAGTTTGTTGCAGACAGTGGAAATACACATTTTGCCTGCTAGTGGTGGAGGCATTATAATCAGACAGCAGAGTCGCTGTGCTGGCACACGGGGCGTATGTTTGCTGTCGCTAGCTGTGGTAATACCAGCTGCCTGGTAAAACGCTTTCAGAAACCCCAGATAAGATCGTGGGAGATCTGGATCTTACATCTGGATGCTTTGTGTTGGCTTGCCTCGGGGATTCTGCTTTTGTAGGAGTTGTATGAGTGTGTCTGAGACACCTCAAACAGTGACTTGTCTGCTGCCAAACGCTTGCCAGCTGTTCAGGGAAAATGTCCCAGTTCTGATGGGATGGTAACAGGATCAGCCTGCGAAACGAGCTTTGGCCTAAATCTTAGCAAAGATCCAAGAACAGAAGGTCCGCCAGGTAGCTTAGATGGGGACAGGGATCGGGGAGCTCAAACCTGCTAAGCTGTGCCCAGGAGTCGGCAAAGAGTGAAACCGAGCTCGGCGATACCGCAGTGACAGCGGAGCTCGCTGCTGCCCGCAGCGTGGTTACTTACAGATTAGTGCCTGATACGAAGGCAAACTGGGAGCTCTGAATACCAGGCTGCAAGTGGCCAAGGTTGCAGATGGCTTTGAGTTATTGAGGGGATAAATCGTATGGTACCAGTCAGTTTCCAAAAAAACCAAATTGTTAGCAGTATCTACAATATCTAATGTAAAATGAATAACAGAAGTCATGTCTTGTATTAGAAGTCTTGTATGTTTTTCATTAAGCTAAAATGCAGAGAGACCGACCCTTGTTTCTGTGTGTTCTTCTAAGCAACTCCAGTCTTTCTTTGGGTGGTGGGGGAGAGTCAAAGCAAGGTGATCTCATCTGAACGTGTTGTAAACACGTCAGTTGTCGTGGAAGTTGTGATGCTCATCTCCCTTTTGAAGAGGAAAAAAATGCTTCCCTCAGTGCATTCCCTGGCAGGGCTCAAGGCCAGGTTGGATGGAGCTCTGAGCACCCTGGGCTGGTGGAAGGGGTCCCTGCTCATGGCAGGGGGTTGGAACCAGATGATCTTTAAGGTCCCTTCCAACCCAAACCATTCTACGATTCCCTAGTCCGGTCTGAGTGGTACACGTTGTGTTAGTAGCATCTCAGTCCCCTCCTAGTCATGAACTTTTTAAAGCCTCGAAGACAGCGTGTATCGGCGATGAGATGACCGGGCTGAGGTGGTTGCAGAAGTCCCAGAGCGTCTTCAGATCGCAGTGTGGGAACGGCTTCTCCGCTTTCAAGTGGTGGGGAGAAGTGTTCAATACAGAAAGTAATGAAAAATTCACCCTCAATTTCAAGCGTATCTTTTGAGAGAGCTACAGCAAGCTGTTCGCTGGGAGTTAGATGGATGGAAGCGTTTATTTTCAGATGCACATTTTTTTCTGCCTTGTTCAAAAGCAGAGCTGACGCTGTACAGCAGCTCTGAACTGCAGGCCTCACGCATCCGCGTAAGGGATTTCTTTTGCCGACTCGGGACAATTTTTTGTAATTAACCCGTTGGCTGGCTCGTGGTCAGCACGGGGCAGCGGCAGGCGCCTTCTTCGGCAGCAGTCTGCTGAAAGCAAGCAGTTCGCAGCGCCTCGCTGCCGCCGCGGCGTCTGGGGCTGCGGGACGAAGGGGTGGAGTAGCCCGGGGAAAAGCCGCTTTGCTCCCGCCGCGGTGACCGCTGCCGGTTGCCGGTGGCGGGGAGGGGGACCAGGGCGAGGCCTGGGAGGGAGAGCAGCGGGGTGGAAGCGGTGCTGGAGCCCAAACAGCGAGGAGCGTGGTGCCACGTACAGGCCGTGTCCCTGGTCTGACAGCCGCCTGCTGCGGGAGAGGGTGGGGGCTGAGTGCGGTGTCTGGAAACCTGGTAAGATTTCCTTTTCTTCCGCTTTCAAACAGTGCGATCATGACTGGATCTTACAACAACTTCTTTCGAATGTTTGACCGAAACACGCGACGGGATATCACTCTGGAAGCATCCAGGGAGAGCAGCAAGCCTCGTGCCATCCTGAAGCCGCGCAAAGTGTGCACGGGTGGCAAGAGGAAGAAGGACGAAATAAGCGTTGACAGTCTGGACTTCAACAAGAAGATTCTCCACACAGCATGGCATCCCGTGGAGAACATCATTGCCGTAGCTGCCACCAATAATTTGTATATATTCCAGGACAAAATTAACTAGAGATGACTTACCTGAGGACAGAGTCGTCGTCTTGCATAGTTCAGCTCAGTTGTTTATCTGTAAAAGAGAAGGCCTTGTTGTCCTACCAGTGAAGAACTTTGATGCACTTACTTCCCTTTAGGCAAAGGAGAGGATCTGGCCTGGTTTTTGCGTTCACGGTGCGGTTCTGCCTTCGGCGGGGCAGGGAGCGTCAGTCGCCGTGCTCTGGGAGCAACCCTCCAGAGGCAGAACTGATGGACGGCGCTCAGTGAGGCCAATACTCCAAACAAGTGTATTTATTTAAGTCTGAGCCTTCCTTTCCAGTTTATAGACCAAAAATTTAACACCCAAGGAGAAAAATTGTCATAAAAATGTAATGTCCCTCTCTCGCGCTCTTTCTCTGCTGTAATATTTGGGCCTTTCAAGACGTGTGTTGTGCTTACTGCCTGTGACCATTCCTCCGCTGGCCCCTGCCCGGGCCTGGGGGGTGTGACCTGCGAGCACTTCGGGAGGGCTGCAGCCGGGGCCGTAGGCAGGTTTCCATGGCTATTTACTCACCCACTGTATCTATAACCACACCTGCTGGTGCAAACCACTTAATAAAATAACAGCCTATCAAAAGTGTTTTTAAATCTGAAGGTATGTATTCAGTCTTTTTATTTTTTTATTGCATGTACTGAGATGGTGCAGAGTAACCCTGATGGGCAGACTGGACAGTGTTTGCCCCCCAGAACTGATTTTTTTGGCAGACTAATACAGACTTTTTTGTGTAGTATTTCAAATCCTAAATTTAGAGTTTCCATGTCATTTAGTTGAAGTTGCACTGGTTTTCTTGTGAAATGCTGCGTGTGCACCGAGAAGGAGCTTGCAGAGGTCAGTGCGGAGACATCCCCAGCCTTAACAGAAAGTGACCCCTCGCGCAGAAGGGGACACAGAACATCTGACGCATTTTCTTCTCTGAAGACAAAAATCCAGTTTACCTGATGCCTCGCAACGTTAGCTACAAACATACCTTACGTGCATTATGGTTTTTTTTAACCTTTTTAGTATTTGTCATGAAGATATAGTTTATTTTAAATACTTGGCGTAATATATTGTATATTCACCTTGCAGTTCAAGCCAGTAAAAACCCCAACCGCCCTGGATTATGCCAAGCAGCAACGCAGCTGAATGCGCTCCGGCGCGTTGCAGCCTCAGCAGCGAGCTGTCGGAGAACGCCGGGGCCACGAGCTGCTCTTCACGGCGCTTGGTGTAACTCTGTTCTTGCTAACTTTTCTTTTAAGCCTTAGGTACTTTTCCCCCACCCCCACCAAAAAAGAGGCCTAAAATGCATCGACCTTCTCATCGCCCTGGTGAGAAACGGTCCCGAAGCCGGTGCGGCACGCCTTGGTAGCGTGACACGCTGTGACATGTGCCTGCAAATTAGGAATTCTTTCCGAAAAACGAGGTCCCTGGAGCTTCCCGGAGGAAGCAGAGGTGTGGTTTACACTCCAGTTAAAGACGAGGGCGGATGGCAGTTACTGCACTGAGCTGCGGGGGCGAGAGCCAAGCGCCTGCGTCCCTCCCCTCCCCATTCATGGCCCCAGAGTGCCCCTCCTGTTCCCAGTAAGCTAGGAAGTACGACCGACTGTGGGCTTCTGCAGGTAAAGTTTAAATTAAAACAATCGTGTGCTGTGTGTCGGTGTGACACTATCTGGAAATGCTGAGATGCGGAACTTGCGGGTCCCGAAAGCGCCAGGTTTGACCGTGTTCCTGAAATCCCTAACAGAGCTCGTGCAGCGGGATTGTACATACTTGTTCAATTATTTTGACCAAAAAGTTTAATAAATTTTAAATGTTTACCTGGACTTGCTCTGTGTATTTTGACAACTTTTTCCTCCGTTTGTGAGATGACCGGCCCAGCGAGCCAGCCTGGAGCTTGTTTGCATTCACTCCTCTGAGGCCGAAGGCTGGCTGCTCGTATGCAGGGAATAGATTAGTGCTGTCTATTTTTGATCTATTTTTTCAGCAAATGTAAGTGGAAATACAAGTAAAAAGAAAAAGGATATGATGAAATCTTCTATTATATAAAACATGATTTGCTTGTACCACTTTCAATTAAATAGTTTTTGATGATTCATGAAATTTTTATCACTTCACTTTCTCCAAAAACAGGTTTTATTGTCAATTGGATAAAATTACTCTCCCGTATTTGCCCAAAACCCACTTGACCCCCGTGACCAGTTAACTCGCAGGGCTAACGGCCGGGTGTGGGAGCACCGCGTCGGGACGGCTGACGGTGGGGTGCGGGGGTCCTGGGGACGGAGCGCTCGGCTGCGTGGGTGACGGAGCCCAGCGTGCGCGCTGGCAGCGGGGAGCTGGGCCGGGGGAGATCGCCGGGAGAGCAGTTGTGTGAGCTGGAAATTCAAGGTGAGGCTTCTGAGACGTGCTTGAGCGGCCGCTTGTTTTGGCGTGGTGACACCTTGGCGCCCGGTCAGCAGGGGCTGGATGAACGCGGCGTGCCGAGAGCTTCCCCAGCCCGAAGGAGCGTTGTCCGTGTCACCTCAGCAGGCTTCTGCAGGGGCTGTTCTTCAGCGAGCAGAGAGGAGGCAGCTGTGATCGCTGCCATCCCTGGTTCTGTGACGGAGAAGCGTGGGGAGAAGACAAAGCTGCTGCTGCTTGCCCCGGGGATGGCCGCGGGAATGGGATTGAACTCGGAGCTGCCTTGCGTTGTCCTCGCGCTCAGTGCGTGCTTCTCATTTCCAGGAGAAGAAACGCGGGAGCGAGCTGGGGGAGGAGGTGGGCACGGAGTCGGGCTGGGAGCAGTGTGCTCCCGGCTCGCCCCGCTCGGGGAGCGGGCGGCTGTGAAGGTGAGCGGCTGCACTGGGTGCTGTGCTGCGGGGTCCCTCGTCCCTCCGGTGAGCAGCCATCCCTCAGACCCGTCCGTGGTCTGTGCAGAACACGTGCGCTAGAACACTCGTTTTAGGCTCAAAAGTGGGAGAAATGGTTTCTATGGAGCTCCTAACCGAAGCTCCCTGTTGTCTGCACCCCGCGCTACGGCTGTGCCTCGGAACGCAGCAACGCGCCGGACGCCCTGCCCGGCGGGCACGGCCTTTCCTGGAGCCACGGAACGAGGTGAGCCGTGTTTTCCCGTGATCACCCCCCCATCACCCAGTAAAACCCAGCACAGGTGGGTGTGGGGTCTCCCCTCGCCCAGAGGGTCTCTGCTCGCTCCTGGCTGCTGGAGCGGCTCTGGCAGCAGCTCACAGGAGCCCGGTGCTTGGGCCGGGGGACAGCCCAGGAGACGAGCGAGCGTCGTCTTTGTGAGCAGGAGCTGGTAACCGGCAGCGGCCGGGCACGCGGCGGGGCTGGCGGGAGCAGGAGCCCCAGGGTGAGCGCTCGGGGAATTCAAACGCAGCGAGGCGGCTGCTGCCGGGTGCCTCCCCTCGCAGACGGCGCGGGAGCCAGCACGGGGCGAGGGGCCAAGGGAGCGCCGGGCAGCGATCGGGCTCCTCGGCACGAGGCAAATGTGTTCCTCAGCTGTGGGTAAGTACTCAGTTTTGTTGGCCTGTTCTTTGCATCCAGGGTTTTTAATCAGCAGGAGGAACCCCGTGCCCATCAGGCTGGGTAAGGGGAACCAGCCTGACTCTTCCCTGGTCCAAGCGACGGTGATCGGCGTCTGAGCTGCTCCGCAGAGCGAGCTGTAACTCGCAGCAAACGCCTGTGCGGCTCGTCCTCGATGCTGGGCACTATGTGGACCCGCAGGTGGCTGCACCCGTTGGTGTCCCATTTACCTCACTTTCAACATAAAAAGCCTTCTCCTGCCCTACCCCACGCTCGGTCCGAACTCCGGTGGTGCTCACAAAGCTGGTGGTAGGAAGGGACGTTAAGCCTTGAGGAACGCGGATCTCACGGGCGCGCGTGAGCTGAGCTGCTGGCAGAAGCTGCTGCCGGTGCCCTGGGCTGCGGCTGCAGCGGGCTCTTGGCAGCGGAGCTCTCCCGGGCTGGGCTCTGTGCTGCTCCGGGCGGTTTGCAAGCGGCTCCTGGACATCCAGCTCCTCCTCCACGCAAACTGCCGGGCGCCAGGAGCCCGCAGAGAACAGAGCTGGGTGTGAATCCAGGCCCCTCTGTCGCAGCATCCTGGAGAGCTTCGGTCCGAGAGCTCGGCGTCTCTCCTCGGGCAGCCTAAGAGTAAACATAAACCGCGTCTCAGAGGTTGCCCACCTGATGCTGGTCTTGGGTGTTCCGTGCTGGTTTTTTTCTGAAAGGGGTAATTGTCACCTCGGGCCAGTCACAGCGACACTGCGGGTCGGGGACTGGGTGCGAGGTTTGCCGAACAGTGATCCTAAACCGTGGGTAAAGGGAGCGCTGCTGGCTGCGGGATCCCCGCGTCAGTCAGCACCGAGCACCGCGGCGGCATCCCTGAGCCCACCTCTCTGCTGCTGCGTTCTGGATGAAACTGTGAGTCACGGTCCCACTTATCCCCAAAGCCAGCGTCTGTATCTGTTACCTGCCATCTTCTGTAACCACAGTAAAAGGAGAAACTATTTCTGCTTTAAAACTCTAGGAAAAGCAGCACGCGTGCACTGGAACAGCTCTGGTGAAACTACACTCAGCCACCGCAAGACCAAGGGCACGGGCTCAGATCCTCAGCGATAATTATGCATGTAATTCTAATTAAAATCATTGTCAATTAAGAATGAAACGCATAACTACCTCCAAACCCCTCGTCCGTTGTGCCTAAGCTGAAAGCAGAGCGGAGGGCCT
>Ga0181612_159222_pt1 | contig 11858 bp, 5 predicted proteins | sample HoacroProtozoa21_FD_119630 | JGI IMG/M metagenome (GOLD analysis project Ga0181612, IMG submission 119630) | Hoatzin crop microbial communities from Cojedes, Venezuel. Combined Assembly of Gp0051906, Gp0051904, Gp0051908 | reverse complement strand
GACTTAAAAAAAAAAAAAAGTAAATGCAAAGATGGATGTATGACTGGGTCTTTACTGTAAACAACCAGTCTGCATGCTGGGTATCTCACGTTGGAAGTTTGGCTTTCATATTGCTGTGCAGGTCAGTATTTAAACATCTGCCTATGAATTAGACTTCCACAATGCAAATAATATATGTATGTATATATATATATATATATATAAAACACCTCTCTGAATACAGTCTTTACAGGTTACCCATTGCATAAGGCAGGTGTCATTTAAAAAGACAAGTAGCACTGTCTTCAGTGCACCAAAGCACACCTCAAAATTTGGACTCAAAAAGGGTGTAGAATTCTTAATTCGACCACCATTTAAAAGAAATGCTACATTCTGACTGGCCAAGGGACAAACTAGAGCTCAAAAATGCCAGTGACACCCAGAGTGAATGCTACAGATTAGGACTCTGAAAAACTATTCTATTTAAACGTGAGCATATGGTAGCAACAGCTGAGCCTCAGAGAAGTTCACCTGTCCTCTATTCTACTTCAAAGTTTTGTATTTGCTTATAAATTGTGAAACAGTGAAAATCACCTCAAAAATTTTTTCTTTGCAGTCTTATTCCAGAGAAAACATTTTTGAGACAAAATCAGACCGAGTTGAACTTCTAGTGTGAACATTTGTCTTCTCAGATGTATTCTGATTATTACAAAAATGCTTACAAAATTACACACAGTTTATCACTAAAAATTCTACTCAGCTAATCTGCCCTTATCTGTACCTTACCATCCCTCTCACCAGTACAAATCTGTTCCATATACTTACTGTAATGATCTGCATGTTCCCTTCATCATAATCCGAAACCACTCTCCCTCATCTGAACTAAGAATCTGACCTTCTAAGATGTTTTATGTATCCAGTATTCAAAGGAAAAACAAACAATCTGGGAAACCTTAATAAAAAAAGACGACTCATTCAACATCTTATTCACCCCTGTTCCCCTGAGAGAGAAAGGGAATAGAAGGGAAGAACTTACTGTATCATTAAGCTGGCAAAAGCTTTGGAGAGACCATAATTTGTCTTGTTAAATGAAACCTTCATAAAGTGGCAAACACAACATAGTGTAGTTTCCTACAGAAATATGAAGCAGGATGATTTCTAAGATGTGCTCACGTCACATACGCTTGCGAGCGAGACAAAAGGGAGAAAAATAAAGAGGAAAATAGAAAGGCTTAAATACAACTGAAAAGGTTAAGTGTGGTAATTTACAACAGATACTCTAGGATGGTAAATTAGATATGATGCTAAAAAAGGCACAGCTTTCCCTTTCTTAAATACACTGTAAACGGTTCATTATGCATGCAGAACATTTCACTTTACAAAAAAATTACCTTGTTTGTTTAGACAAAGATAGTACTTAAATAGTCTCCAGCAAAATAGAGTTCTTTCAAAAATACTTTCCCGTTCATCCTATTAACCATTAAAGATTTTTTTTGTCTCATTTACAAAAGTTCCTTACACCTTATTTCAGGTCCTTCACCATTTATACATACAGCAATGTACAGTACAGCAAAAGACTGCAAAAAATTATTTGTAAAGCCAGCACAATAGATACTATAAACTGATACCAGGGCATTTGCTTTCACATCTTATCCTTTTTAATTAAATAGTAAATGGACACTTAACACAGTGTATATCATCTATGATGGGATAACATGGGATAACAAATGCCACAGGTGGGGATAACAGAGTATTCCACACCAAATGTTCTGTTATTACTTTACACATTAGGGTTTCTGTGTGTGTGTATATATGTGTATATATATATAGTTTTTTTTTTTTTTTTTTTTACAAGAAAAGAATATTAATGCCCCATATTGACTTTACGTTTTATGTGCAAACCAAGGGTAAGCTTTAAAAAGTTCTCATTAGTTCTTGAACCCTTTTAAAACAAGCAAACAATACCAGAAACTACATGGCATATTTAAAACTCCATCTGTTAAAATATCAAAATCAAAGAGTTATTGACTAGATATGGCTTTTCATCCAGAGGAACAGGAACATTTTCTAAGTGTTTTAGGGGTATGGGGTAATTTCCAAACATCTAGGTCTTGCCAAATCAGAGTCAACTGCTTTCCATTCCCCAAACCCTTCCTATTATTTTAGACTATTCAGAGACTGCTGAACAAGTGTTAAGTAGCATGTTTAAAATATGGTTCCTTGGGTCCTTCATAGGTGTGGAATAACACAGGGAAACTTAAGGCAAAGTTCTTCCATTTAAGACATTTTCTATCACTTCCTGTGAAAGTACAGAGGCTTGGCATTCCCAGATTCCACCTTTGGTAGCTGGTCACTGATGATTTCCACCAGCATGGCTGGAAACTCTACTTTGAGTGCCTGAGACTCTCGGAAGGTGTAGAAACAGAATTCCAGTAAGTCACTAACAAGCTGAAATGCAGAAAGAAACACTTTTTAGGAAAAAAACACAGAGAATTTTGCATGCAAACAACAGCTTATTGATACTGGGTTATTAACAAGAAATCGCATCTTCATCTGACTTGGCAGTCCATTTGCAGTGGTTAAAAAGCCCCAGAGTGCTACTTAACTGGTTAAAAATCAATTACCAAGGAAACTGAAAAACCAAGACACCACAGATTGGAGTTTTCCGCGCAACTGCGTTTTTCATTTCACTAACAGGCAACTGGCCACCATGAAAACCACACGTATTCAATGTCTATGAAAATACAGCCTTCTGTCCAGAGGCAAAAGATCAGCCATAAACTATTATATCTCTAAATTTCAGTTGGATACGTGTTCATTAAATCAGATTATTTGGTTAACTTCAGTGCAGTCTCCAGGGGACTATGACTGCCAGAGCAGTCCATGTTTTTAGCTCAACAAGATGAATGCTGTGTCACACTGTATCATTCTAGGTTTTATAGCATCACAGTCCATATTAAGCTGTTCCTCTGGTAAAGCATTTCTATTTACATATAAATGCATTTTTAATATACACCAAGCTTTTTTCTCTGCTTACTACTCATTAAACTATAGAGGCAATATTTAGGGATATTTTCTTTTTGAAAAAACCCCGAGGTCTCTATTTTTGTAGTGGTGGCTAACAGCACACTTTTGCATTCTCTCAGTAGATTAAGCATAATGCTGAGAAATTTAAAGATAAAACTTTCTAATTAGCTCTTCAATGACAGAGAAGGAAGCTTTGTTCTGTAACACCAGAAGTACAGAGTTATCTGTTAGCACAGGACCACCTCCACGAACACCTTGCACCATACCCTGCTTTGGCTTCCGCTGCATGGCAAAGGTTTTCACAGGTGAAACCTGTGAAACAGTTCTGCCAAATGGCAGCTGGCAGGCCTTTGGTAATCCTAATAAAGGTGGTCTCCAGCTGTGACAGGAATGCCAGCTGAAGTACTAATGGCATACAGGTACCATCAGCTTTTTGGGGTGTGGAAAAAAAAAAATACCATGTGTCTTCAAAGCACCGATAAATTTAGTCTGACTTTTTCTACCTTGTCTCAAGTTGTATTGCTCTCGCTTGTCAGATACATAGCTTGTCAGTTTGGTCTACTTGTTATGGGAAATATAAACACACTAGAATACTGAATGTTATTTTTGGCTTTTGAGTGTTTTGATTTGTTTTGTCTCTTGTTTTGTGTTATTTTCTCCACACAAAATTGCAAACTGCAGCTTATCTTTGCTATAAAACAAGACACTGTTAGAGCCAGAGAGCTGTGAAGACAAGACGACCTCTTCCCCAGCATCACTGCTCAGGGAATTACTTGTATTTTAATGATAAAAATATGGCAAAGCAATCTCACGGCTAAACCTAGATGCATGCAGGCTTTTGATGGGTTAGTTTTACATAGTACTTTGATACAATCGAGGAATACTTGTTCATGACCTTTAGTAGCAAGAGAATGCTATTTCAAAACTATTTTTTTTTGGTTGCTGTGATCTAAATGAATCTCCTGAAGCCTTACAGTAGGTTGGGCCCTTTGCAATCTCTAAGAAAAAAACAACGCAAATCAGTCAAGAGGCAGAGGCAAGTCAGCATCTGAGGCACCTGTGAATGAAACGCATCTAGGTTTTAGCGTGTTCATTTCCATTCAAGTTCACCACAGTACTGCTTTGTACGACTGAAGAAAAACTAGATCCTCTGATGTTTAAAAATTCAAAAGTTATGCATAGCTTAATTTTGGTGCCTTATGTCTTTGCAAAGGACTTCAGCCACTTCTGCTTGTGGATCTTACCAAACAGAAGTTTGTAATTTCAATTCTTAACTCATAGAGTTACCTTCGGCAGTAAAGCCCCTGTTAAAGACAGAGTAGATGAAAGTGGACCTCTTGAAGGCAGAAGAGGAAATAAAAAAAAAAATACAGGCAGCAACAGCTGTTCTTGCAAACATATAAGCAATTTATGAACAACACAGAGAAGTGCTGAGATCACTCGAACACATGACGTTCTGCTACTGAGCACTACATGAGTCTGCTGTTGCTTAGTTCATTCCTGATGATCTGGCATGTCATGAGGCAATGCTAATTAATAAAACAGATGCATGCTAAGTAAGTAGCACACACATAATTTGGTTTTCAAGGGAAAAAAATGCTGATGTTCAAAGGTTTACCTTATCCATTAGGAGGAGGTTCTTTCTGCATGTACTGTGTGCCAAAAATATTCCAAACATAACACAAAACCAGAGTGAAGGAAACTGTCTCTTGGTATAATCACAACTACCTCCTCCTTGCCTGTGTCATCAAATACCAGCACCTAACCATCCCTTGATAATGACCTGATGAACATACTGCTTTTCCTAAACTTGAACACGAGTATTTTCACATCACTGAATGTAAGTGAGGGGGTTGGGGTTATCCCTGCCATGCTGCTGACCATCCTTGCTGTGCTGATGGCTCACCTCCTGTGAAATTCAATCATCACACATGTGAAGCCTCTGAATGCAGTGAGATCAGTATCACAGAAAAGCCTATGTGGAAACTATTAATTCTACCTTCTTAGCAAGCTTTTAGCAGTATCAAGGACATATGTACGTCTGGTGAATATGCGGACTAAGGGGAGATAAAAAATAGTAACATTCATGGAGACAGCCTGATCTATTCTATACAATAAATGAGTTTGCAGTCCAGTGGGGGAAAACCAGGATGTGATCATGGATACTATCATAACATAGCACATTATGAGCCTCACCACAGAGGAGAAAGGTTAAGTTTACATAGCAATTTAAAAGAAAGTATCTCCTATCATGTAATACTTGGGTTTGGAGCCTTAAGGATAAAATATATTCTATACCTATTTAGCCTGCTAAAACTTTTGTTTCTTTCTTTCTTAAGCAAAGTTACCAACCTTAACATATTTGGCAACAATGAACCACTTTAAGAAAATGGGACTATTCAGAAGCACACCACGTGTCACAAGAAACATGGGAATGCGGTCAGGATCTTTTTAACTGCAGCCTTAAAAGCTGCATGGCTTTTGGGGCTGGGGAAGTTATTTCTATCACTAATTTAAAACAGAGAGATGAATGTGGGAGAATCGAAGGCCAGCTCAGAGGTACTAAAATGTAAACAATATGATAAGGTCAGCTAGAGAAGGCTGCAAGACCAAGAACTGAGCCACGAGCAGTGCTCTTTTTTGCAGGCATGTTCTCATACATTATCAAAGGTTACTGCCCAGCAGCCTTGGCATGAAGATGCACTGAAGGGATGAAAAAGTCACGTTCCATGGGCAATGTTAATTTTGAAATTCGAGTACCTGCCTCTGCATACCAAGCAATATTCGTCCAATAGTAAATAACTTAGCTAGTCTTTTGCTTTAAAAGAGAAGTTCCGTCTTCAGTAAGGAAATGAAATAGTTTGCTTTCTTTTGTAACACACCAGCTCTGTCACTGCAGTGACAGCGACTGATAGACCACAAGTTACAAGTCCTCTCCAAATTAGTGAGGTTAATGATCAAATCTAATTCTGATTGTTCTTCAAGGCTAGTAAAATCCCTGTGTTCTAAGAAGTCCTGACTAAATTTTACCTCACCACATTTACCCTCTACTTCTGGGAGTTTATATTGGAAATGCTGACACCTCCTCTAGTACAGCAGCGGGAAAGGCAGTTCTAATTAAGCAGTGTGAATGAAAGCACCACTGTTTTCACAAGCACTGCAAGAGTGACTAGAAACATATTCACTTTTACAATCTCCAATTATTTCAGCTACTGAAGGACACTTCTGAAGAGTTACAGCTTAGAGGAGCGCAGACGGTGCAGTTAAGGCCACAACTAAAATAATTCCCATTTCCTCGGGATGCAACCAGGAGACCATTCTTATGGCTTTAGTAGGTAGCTGTTTAGCTCTCTTTGGAGCTGGCAATAAACAAAACATGGCTTGGTACCTTCAACCGCATCGCAAACCTCCCACTGCATGCGGGGGAATCGGGCCAGTGCCAGGGGACAGGAGCTCAGGTACAACCCGCTCCTGGCAGGCAGTGCCGGGCATTGCCGAGCTGGGTCCTGGATATCTCCCAGGACGGAGACTGCAGCCTCTCCGGGTGGGCAAATACCACTGATTAAATTAACATGAGCTGGGTTGCGGGGATGCAGACACACAGGTCAGAATTATCACGTCCGTGTCACCCAGACATGACAGCTCCTCTGCCAGCAAGTGGATCAGCTGTTAGTTATAACCATTCACCACTTAGTCTTTAATTATTTCTCTCATCACTACCCTACAGAGAGTGTGCTAAGTTTAAACATTTTCAAGGCTAAAGCAGTCAGTAATTCTGAGATTTTTACTTAATCAATATCCGCATTTGTATGCTGTATTAAGCACCTCTGAGAAACAGGAGTATTAAACAAACATAATTTTCTGTTATTAGGGTGGGGTTTCCATAAAATGAACTTTTTCACCCATACTGTTCCTCATAGTTTAAAAAATGCATCTTTTAATGAAGCCCCTGAAGTTAATACAGTTGCAGTCACCTTTAAGCACTTGCAGAATTTTTACAGCAAAAAAGAATTGATTTTAGTTTGGCAATCTCACCATGCCCTTGTGTTTCCAGAAATGGTAAGAGCTGTCTGATTTGCAAGGGTGCACATTTCTGAGCTTAAATAGTTTTCTGACTTCAAGATCTCCCACAATCTCTGAGTGCGGTATGAAAACCCACAGTCACTCCTCTATCGGGAGCATCTTTGCGATTAAGCCTACTGATACAGCAATTAATACAGCAGTAGGGTAACAACACAATGCTGAGTAATTTCTTCCTATTATTAGCTACAGCTATTACTGTCAGAAGGCTCAGTGTTCCCATATAAAAATGACACTCCAGAAACTTTCTTCATCCCCTTCAGGAATGGGTCTCTGCCTTTTTCCTACAGAGCGGGTGTGTGTTGGGAGGAGGCAACCTTGAAGCTCTACACGATGCATCTGGGCAGCCGTGGTCAGTACCTGCACTGAGCCAGGCCCTCTGAAAGGACAAGCTGCTGCCCATCAGCTGAGCAGTGGTATTTTGCCTCTTGCTTTCAAAACCTGCATGTTTCAAACTGTGCAGGAGTCAGGAGCCTCCTGCCCTGCTAAGGTAAGAAGCAGCAGCTGAGGTCAGCCCCAGCCTCCTTTCCCCCCAGCAGCAAAGAGCCCTGGGTGAGTTTGGGACTATTGCAGCCTCCTGCTTTTTCCTCTTCATGCAGTGGATACAAAGCTCCTGCTTCACAACTGGTAACATTAAGGAAAACCATTGCCAGCCAGGTCTTGATTATTCCATTACCACTATATGCCCTTTTGCTCCTAATCCTATGAAAACCCCATGATGTAAATGAATTACTACTCGGAGGGCTCAGCAAGTAAATTATTCCCCCCGGGATGGCTTTCAGGCTCACTCTCAAAGGTACAGAAACCCTTTGGTGCCACAGTGGCTAATTCCTAGCTGCTTATGAGATCTTGGACTCTAACCCAAACAGTAAAACCTCCCACAAATACAGGGAAAAGAAGGTAAGACCAACAGATGAAGCCTCTGGTTACACCTATGCAGTGTATTTGCCTCACACTGTCCAGGAGTAAAAGTGGATAACATGCATATGGATTAGGCATGAACAGTACCTGACCAGAGCAAATGTGGAACCTAGTTCTGCCTAGACAGATGCGTTTATCTGATGTAGGAACTGCACTAATTTCTTCGGGTTTTCTTCACAGACACGTGCATACCAAAACCACAGCACCTGACACCTGGACATGACATGGAGGAACCTATGTTGAACTAATTCTGTATGCTTGGAGGACGCATGCAAACCCACAGTATCACACACCAATGAAGCATCCTCAGAGCTCGGCCAGGGTAAATTTCAGGCCAAGTCTCCTCCAACAAACACCTATTATTGTGAAGGAGAAAAGATCCAACAATCACAAACCAAGCAAGACAACCCTCAGAGTAGCCCCTGTCCACGTTAGGGAGGCAGGAATCAATTTCTCACTTGACAGACATATTAATTGCTGCAACAAACATCCAAGCACACTTTTACATCGCTGCTGCTTTTGTGGGGGCCACACCGGGACTAGGGAGTAGATCTAGCCTCTGAGCAAACAGAGAAAACGCCTACTCTAAGAACAAGCACTGGAACTAACACAAGGCTCCAAACAGCTCATCAGCTGTGGGACACAGCTTTGCCAGATCAGTAGCAGGAGTATGTGCACCCAAAGGTGTTGGCAACAGCTGAGGGGCTCATCTGCGGGTTGGTATTTGCGGGATTAAGCACCCGCAGCGGCACACTGGCATGCACCGCGGCGTGCCTTGCAAACCTGCCCCTCAAGGATCTGTGCCCTTCTTCCTGCTGTCAGCTTTTTCTGTGAGCGTAATCCTGGTGCTCTCAGCCTATGGAAAGATCCACCTCAGCTATAAAGTATTCCCTTCAGGAACCATAAAAAATTAATTATTCAGCAGCATGAGCCTTAAAGAATTTATTTTTGTTTGGCAGAAAATATCAACAAGCAAACGACAGTGCAGTGCTCTGCCTTGCCAAGACAAGGGGAAGGTTCACATTAGGGTTTAATGTCATGGCTTTGAAACAAAAGCCCTCAACTCAAAGTCTGTTTAGTATCAGCCAGATTGAAACCAAACTCAGCTTTTGTTCTGCAAACCGCCTAACCATACACTCTACGTACTATATGAAATGAGGCTTGCCATGCAAGATACAACCCTTCCTGCCAAAGCCAACAGGAGATGTTGAGGGGGCTCCAAATGAAGTTTTTGATACCATGTGCAGAACATCTGTTTCTAATGTTCCTGCATGCCGTTTGTCTGATCACATAATGCAGTTCACCTACATCCAAGCGCTGCATATGCATCTCTCCCTGAAATGCCCATGGCCATTCATGGGCACAAGACCGAAACCATTATGCCCTGGTAGAGAGGTCGGTTGTCCCCGCTGCGCTACAGTTCTCAACACATAATGCTGCTTCGTGAAATGACGCACACGGGCCAGCCGCAACAGTTAAGAATACAATCCCTACAAGAAGGAAGTATGTTGATTACGTTGCTGCCCTCAGTGCTCCCAGAAGATACCCATGGTGGGGTCCATCCACACAAGCAAGGCTGAACCACAGCACAACAGCAAGTAAACAGCAACAACCTCCTCCTCTCTGTTGTCTCTTCCCGAGGGCGAGGAAGGGTGTGCTGCGCAGCCAGACCAGCCACAGCCTGCTGCATCAGCAACCACTGCTTCCACGGAGCGCCATGCAAATAAAGCACATTTCGGCGCACAGCAGTGGTGACGCAAACTACATGGCAGCCTGCAGGCATGCTCCCAAGGCCAAGAGCAGGTGTGTGCACGCACGTGCACGAAACTGTGTTTATCTTGCCTGCTCGGGATGGGTTTCAATCTCTTATTTTTCGGTTGTGCTTTTGGTGCTTTGAGGCTTTATGGATCATTAAATAAAATTGCTGATTTTTTCAAATACTTAAGTGCCTACCTGGCCACCTTGAAAATTTCTTTTTTCCTCACCTCGGCATTTTTCTACCTGCACATATGTTCTCTGTGTAGATGAATGATTTATTATATTGAGCAATGTAAAACCATCTTGTTTGGGGTTTTTTTCTTCCTTGTATTATATAAGCCAAGCATACTGTAATTTGATATTCCTATGCACTTTATCTCACATAATTCTCAGAAAGACTACTTAAAAATGAGGTCGATGAAAGCAAGTGTGGAGGTGCAAAGGAGCAGTATTTTTTTATTGTTTATCGCTACACCCAGGTAAAGCAAATTCCACAAATGACGAGACGCTGCTGTGCTCTGATGGAAAAGCTGGAGGCAGCAGGAGGGCTGAATAAGCATGAATTCTGCACCAGTCCCTTCAGGCTTGCACGGCAAATGCCAATGCTGTGGCTACAGCAGCATGTAAACATGGGGCCTCAGCTCCAGTCAGACTGCTCAGCACCAAATATATTCTGATCCTCTAAAATTATAATGGAACAAGTTAAAAATACACAGGTGACAGCTGAAAAAGTGTTCCTCCTATACTAAGGAATTGAGCAGAAAATTTGCATTTACATTGACAGAACGGAGAAATTCTGCGCTAACGGGCAGAGGGGGGAGAAGAGTAATTCTCACTTCTCATTAGTATTATCACCACTCTGAATTTATTCTGATGGATTTCAAAACCCCAAAAGCAAACAATCCGTTTTAAGGAGAAAAAATAAACAAGAGCCTTTGTTGAACAAGTCTCTAGTATCATCACTGAAAGGAAGCACTGTTGTGCAGACAACCAGCCTTTATAACAGAGAATGCTGACAATGGGACTTTCTTTAAAAAGTCCTTTGTAAGAAAGTGCTCTATTAAAACAAATGTAAAAATAGCTTAATTAAAAATTAAATAAAATGCAAGAGCAGTCTGCTTCCTCTGGTTAGTTCAGCTCCCACTGGTTAATGCTGTGTTTTGGAAAATGTCTGTAGGACATGGCAGCATGTAAGTAAGCGCGACTCTGTCATCCAGTCACCTTAACCACACAAACACACACGTTTAAATAACAAATCATACACGCTGCCTATTCTGAAGAGGATTAGAGAACTCCATAAATGCAGGGGTTTGTTATGCTGCCCTGAGGTTCAGATGTGAATATCTTGCAAACGATTTTATCACCCATCCCCTTTCTTTCCACTGAAACACTACAACTTCCTTTGCTGGCACGGAGCAAGTGAAACCTGATCTCTGAAGAATGAGCTATTACTGCAGTACTACTAATACTCTCCCTGCCTCCCACTAAGATTTGCAATGTTTTAATGAACAACAGAACAATATTTGAAAAATAATTCCATATGTACATTCTGTAAACAGCCCTCAGGCTCTTATACAGATTTGACCTGAAGTGCACTGTACTGTCTATAAAAATGAAATTTGAGTACAAAGTACATTTACATGCAGCCCCTGAAAGCAAGTGCTGTAGGTTCTTCATGCAGCAAAGTTACTTCCCTGCCCACCCAGGATGGAGTAGGACAGGTTTCCTCCTTTGCTGCAGTTTACCCGTTTTTCCTGGGAGGTGATCAGTGTGTGCTGCTGGGCTTTGGTCCCTGCTCAAGGGACCTCTCTGCTCTGGTACCCAAACACGACTCAAGGTTGCTCCCACTGGCCCCACAAGTCTCCTATCCCTCGCTGCGCCATGGCACAGCTTCAGAGGGGACAGGTGCTGGCCCCAGGCAAGGGGCTCATGCCCACGGCACTCTCAGGGGGCACTGGGGAAAACCCCGCAGCTTGAGGAGACCATCACAGCTGGGTCACTGGCTTCCTCCGTGGGGTCTCCAGGCTCTGTTATGGACAGCACGGAGATACACCCTCGCTGCTGCTCCAAGCATCTGGAGAGGTAAATCTCTG
>Ga0181612_155240_pt1 | contig 11858 bp, 4 predicted proteins | sample HoacroProtozoa21_FD_119630 | JGI IMG/M metagenome (GOLD analysis project Ga0181612, IMG submission 119630) | Hoatzin crop microbial communities from Cojedes, Venezuel. Combined Assembly of Gp0051906, Gp0051904, Gp0051908 | reverse complement strand
TTTTTTTTTTTTTTAGTTGTCATTATGGTAAATAGTTGTCAGCTTTTATTTCATCTGAACTTCCTGTTCCTCTGCAGATTATCCAGCTTTCACAGGCAAGAAACTACTTCTCTCTTCCCTTTTCTTTCCCCTCTCCTCTTCTCCCTGCTCCTTCCTTCTTCTTTTGAAGAGGAATTCGAAGTTCTTTAATTAGAGTGTAATACTAGAGAGAGACAACTGTAATTAAAAAATTGTATTCTATTAAATCATTACTGGTTTTTTTGGTTTCAGGGGTTCAAGAAACTTGCTGTTGCAAAGCACTATACCCTCATTTATTAGAAAGATCTCCAGTACTGACTTGTTTCCCATATTATTTTCTTTCTTCACTTTCCTTATAGGGAGTGATTTATAGTGCATTTTATTAGCTGTGTGATGGGTAATAAACACAAATGCAGATACCATTCTTTGTCATATACCCACTATTCCAGTATTTCAAATCTATGAAACTGGTTTGAAACTGGCTTTTTGTTTTCATACTTAGATTGCCCTAATTTATAGTTCTGGTGAGACCTATGTAACAGACACCTAGTGTGAAGAAACTGTATTGCTCTGAATCCTGTAGAGCATTTCACATTTTCAAGAGGATTCTTCTCATAGACTTAGTTTTCATTGTTGGCCCTGTGTTCCTGATAGAAACAACCCTGCTTCTGTTTGAGTGCATTGTAAAATTTTTAAAGTTGTGGGAAACTCTGGAAGATCATTAGAAACAGAAAACATATTAGTTATTCTGTGCGTATGCTTTCTCCAACAACATGAAGGCACAGGATTTCATCAAAGAAAAGCATCAGAATGCTACTTAATGAGGGAGGAAATTAAGTTACAGAGAAATAGAAAGTCACTAAAATACTAAATAACACTTCAAATAATTTATTAGAGAAAACTCTGAAATTGGGCTAATGGTATATCTTGATAAGGTTTTAAGAATAATGTGTTATTCATATCTTCTGGAAAAATTCAATAACAAGAAGGATTTTGTGTCCTTTATGCCTTTCCTGCGTTGATTATTTCTCATTGTCTATTACATCTTTGGATTCTTTAACTTTTTAAAAGCAGCTGCATGAGAAACTCATTTTAGATGCCTGTCTAGTTTAAAATTATTGCTGTCTTATGCTTTAATAATTGTTGGTGGTAATTTATTTGCTATTTGCACATAGACCCTCTGGATTTGGTAGTTTATGAATGTTTTAAAAGTTAAATGGATCAATTTTATCTTTTTTCATTATTTTAATTAGATTATATGAACTCCCTTCCTTCTACGGACCATAATCTTCACACACGCTGGGTTTTTTTCTGTTTTCTCAGTTCGGGAGTATAAATCCAGATGCTAGCATACACCACATCATTAAAAACTGACTTAATGATCATTGCCTTTCAGACCCAGATGACAGGACATTAGGAGAAGATGGAGCATCTTAGTACTTCAAGCCCTTCCTTCTCCTTCAAACACTGCAGCTGATGGCACTGTTTGCATAGCAGAGTCACCGTGTCCCACAAAGAGACGGTAGCCCCCGCTGTTTTGTCTGCCAGTAACATTGCTGTACCTGATCCCAGTCTAACATCAAGGAAAGAATGAGACGTGTTGCACTGTTGGTCCCGATTGTGGCACCAGACTGTGGTTACCTGTTTGGGAAGATGCTGGACATGCTAGGCTCTTGAACTGATGTAGGAATCCCAACACCATTGAAGTGTAGATTACAAGTGAACTTGCACTATACTTAGTTTAATTTCTTAATCAATATATTATAACACCTTGCAGCACAGTTGTCTGTCTCAAGCTGACACTGAGGAGTTGGTGGAGGTCACTGTGAAAGGAGCCACATCACTAGGTCTGAGAGAGAAACAGCTTTTCGCCACTCCCCAATTTCTTCAGAGGGGAAGGCTTGCTTTATATGTTGGAAAGTATCTTCTGTGCAGCCACTCTCTCTCTGTCTCTAGTATGCTTGCTATATCTATGAATGCTTGCTAAATGGAAAAATAATGATGTGAATTGTTAGATTGTTAAACTGGTTTGACCTGGTACAACATACCATGTTTAGTGTACTATCTCTTATGAGCTCTGAAGGACCTTTTTGTATTCCTGCAATGGAGTTTATTGGTTATCTCTCAAACTCTTCTATTTCTGCAGTGCCCCTAGCATGGTTTTCTAAGGAGCTAAGACAGTTGCACTGTCCCCTATACTCCCAAAGATTTTAAACCTGTTAGCTAATTCCATCTGAGTTTGACAGAAGTTTTGTTGAGATTCAGTCCCCATATGTTCTGTGGAAAAAATTCGTGGTTGGTCAGAGGGTAGGCACTGACTGCCTGCTGCAGTGGGAAAGGCAGGCAGAGCTCAGTGTGTGTGGGGGCTGTAACTGTGGGCTGGCAGCTGGTGTGTCCACAGCCCTGTCTGCATGCTATAAGCTGGCCACTGCCTGCAATGTCTTCAACTTGTGGTAGTATCCATGGAAATGTTAATTAATTAGGAGTCTTCACAAATCAGGTGTTAACTTCAAGTTTATAGACGAATGTGGGGGTTTTTTTGAGTGTTCGGGTCTGTATTTCAATTGTGGACCTGTTGTGAGTGTGCGTAATGAAACGGTACATTTTTCAGTATTCCCTAAATTGCTGATTTTCTTCCAAATTCACCAGCCAATCCATTCTTTTTTTTTGTATTGTTTTATGGTACTTGGAGGCATAGATGGTTAAATGATTCTCAACCTGTGTGAACTTTGAAATGCTCACGCCCTATCATTACAAGGCAGTAAGAAAGTCAACAGTATCTCCCCTTGGAGATTGTGTGATCCTTGCGGTAAGATTAGTCTTTCCCTATTAGAGTTTCTGACTGAACTAATAGTTATCTTGAGCTGAATACTTACTTCTTCCTAAAATACCCTTCCTTGAAAAATTGTAAGGACGAAATCTGCAGGAATATGTCTTTTCTTTCTTTTGTCCAAATTATCTCAGGGAACGGGATTTTCTCAGGATTTAGGTATAGTCAAACCAACAGTCTTGGGAGGAACTCTTGATAGCTGGGTATCTCATTAGGTGATCCTTACCTGTCACAGGAGATTTGCCTCCAATGTTTCCTTTCTTCTGGAATTGATGACCATCTTCCATTGCCATTGATTTTGGTAGCAACAAGATTCCAATCTTAGAGTCAAACAGCAAGCCGTATGAAAATATGAGCTATATGGGTGAAACAGTTTCCTCCTATGTAATTGAAATTCAGGGTCTATAAAGTCAGCAGCAATGCACCCTATCTGCAGAACTGTAATATAACCTAACTGTATTGCCATACTTATTTGCATTAATTGTATTCCTTACTTGCAATCCAGTTCTAGTGCAGTCTGCTAAAGGGTCTTGACTTTCTCTTCTCTGAGCAAAGATGACTGAAAACAGTTTTGAAGGTAAAACTGAAATTTGACTGGAGTGGTCTATAACTGAGTTTTTTGTACGTTTGCTTCCAGTTCCTTTTGACAATCCTTCTAGGTGTAAAAGACTGTTGTGTGTCTACCATAAGTCTGATGTAAGGAAAATTATTTTGTCTGGGATAATTCATTACTACCTTGTGGAGCTGCATTGAAAAAATCCTGCCTTTTCCTCCCATGGTGTCTCAAAAGGAAGTGGCTGTAATTTGAGGGAGCAGAGACTATCGTTTGCTCAGATGCTGTGCTGATTGGGCCACAGAAATATCTCACAGATATTTAGATAGCTCGGAGTGTTACAATTTATTGGAAAAATAGTATCAGGAGAGATCTCAGAGGCTTACTCATAATGTTGCTTTTATTTTGTTTGAAGTCTGATGGAGGAACCGAGTGTAAATAATTAAATTCTAACGATGCCAAACTCCTCCCTCTGTAAAACAAACGCAGCGCTGAGCTCACATCTGGTAGTAGTGATATTTAGAAGAAATATAGTTTATAGGCTGTGTTGGGACCTTCACTGTTGGCTGTGTGGAAGGAAATTAGTAACTTGAAATGTGTTAGCTTCTTGAATGTTAATATGTAGAGTGCCTGATATGGAGAACTACATTTTCTGTCGATGCACACAGAGCCTGTCAAACCGAACTGAGTAATGTCATGATTCTGCTGAGGCGCGGGACTGTCTTCCCTGCTGACTTACTAGGTGAGAAGGGCAGTGAAATTTATTCACAGCATCTTGCTGGAGCCTTTGTCCAAAGTCATGCTCCGATCCTGTCAATAGTGATGTTCTTATGTGGATGTGTACACTTATGAAATCTATAGTCACCTGCCTCCTCCTGTCAAGTTATGTTTTGAAGTCTCCTTTTGGGAAACTTTGATTCCAATTGGAGATGAAAACTTGATAAATAGAAAATACATGGCCTCCATCCTAAATTTTTAAGCATTAAAGTCCTATGAGGTGTTTATGTAATGAACATTTCAAGCTAAACCTGTTCTTTCTTTCCCATTTTTAATGTACTTCAGTTTGTTAGGGATCAGCAATGGAAAAGGTATGTAATGCCATGCCTCCAATGTGAATGTGTACTTGCCATGATGATGTGCTGGACCTCCCCCTTGAATTAATGTGGTATACATGAATTTGGTGCACAACTGACCATGAATTTTTGATCTTACTCTAAGCAACAGTTTTAATTTTTTACTATTTTAAACTACTGCTTAAATTAGCAACATTTGGTGGGAGTAGTCTAACAGTAGTTTGAAGATAATGAAATCAGCCCTCCTGCTATTCTCTCTAGTTTGGATTTAAAAATTCACTGTGTGAACTTTTAAACTGCTGAATCTCTCTTATATATCCATTTTTCTGATTCTAAAGCAAGGGATCCAATAATCACCTCTGTGGAAGAGCTGTGCTTCTCTAATGAGGGTTTTCCAAGAGTTATTATAGGCTTTTGGTACACACTGAATATTTTTGTGCTTACTTAAATACCCAAGCATTGACTGTTTTTTCTCATTATTTTCACAAGTTAAAAATCTTCACTCAGAAATACCATGGATTCTCCCCCCCCTCCCCAAATATTAGCTGTATGAAGCAGCAGTACAGAAAAAAACTGTAAAAGGAGCGTAATAGCTTTGCAGTATGCGCAACACATCTCTTCTTAACGGCATCAGCCTATGGTTTGTGAAGTGCCCTGAGTTTTGCAGGCTTCTTTCTTTGTGGTCTGAGTCTTTCAGGTACTGTGATAACACTTGAAGAATTTGCTGAAGCATGTCAGAGACTCATCTCCTTTTCATACCTCTCTGAAGTTCCTTGGCTCAAATTAAAACAGAGAATCTGGGAGAAGATTAGAGGGTCAGGAGAAATCTGTTGGCTCATTTAAGCCTCCTGTTTTCCACTGCTATAAAAGCAGTTTTATTTTATTTTTATTTCTCAGTCTTTATCCTTTAATAGTACAAACCCAGAGCAGAGGAACTCAAAGAAAAATAAACTTGTTTGTCACTTGGGACAAGATGTTCATGTGAGTTTCAAAGCATTTAATATGTTGCTTGCAAATGTTAGTTAAGACAGAAGATTGCTTTGACTGAGCAGGTTTTCAGACTGCTGCTGTTTGTAGCCCTACTGGTAATAAATGATGGGAACAGTGTTTGATAAAAATATCAGAACTAATTCATGGATTTCTGCTAAATTCTGCTGCAGTAGCGAGATGTGCCAGCTTGGTGGGAATCTGTCCTTCATTTGTTCATAAACAGTGGCTTGAACGTCAGCTCTTGAGGATCTAGTGATACTATTCCTTGAACAACAGCTGCAGTTAAAAATATTTTTGTATATTTGTAGTAACACAATTTTATTGTTTCAGAAACTTTCCTTTGGTTAGGAGGATACATAAAATCCTCAGTAGTCCTAGTCTTGGACATTATAGGATCTGGAGCCCATTTTCCTAAATAGAGAAAATGGAAGAATCATTTTCTCTTGTTGGTCCTAATAAATGATCCTGGCACTTTCTCGTGCCCCCATCAGATACACCGCATGTCTCCCAAAGGCCTCTTCCGCAGTTGTGTCACTGCTCATAAAGCTGCACTGGGTAATTAAAAGTGTTTTAATAAGGACATAAAGACAGGACAATCCTGGTGAGGATTTTTAAGGCAGCTGCTCCATGAACAGTATACTTTGTTCCTTTTCTTCCATGGAACTGAAAGTACTTAATTTGGTGACAGTTGCCAGGCTTTCTCAGGGAAATTCTCTTTATTTCAAGTGGTTGATATTGGCAGTTGTAGAACAGGTTTTACTTTCAATCTTTGATGCCGTGGTGAAATTCCAAGTGGCCATGGTGTGATAAATGTGAAATCTTGGGTGTCCATGGCTGTTGCCCAGTATAAAACTAAATACATGTCCCAAAAGCTTACAGTGTACTGAGGAGTTGTAGAGTATGCAGAGATTTGCAAAAGTGCAGCAATTACAGCTAAGTCAATTAAAGGTGGTTAATTTTAAATAAGTTTTACGTGGTAGCATTGATTGGATACATTCACCTAAATCACAGGAAGAATTAAAAGTCAGCCACAGTTAGCATTTTGCGTTTACCTGCAATAAATAAACAGTAATTTTATTTAGAATGTCTGATGTTCAGTGTAGAAAAATTATTTGTCTACCAAGAGATCGGTCAAATGAGGGACAGGACCCCAGTGTAAGAAAATAAAGTGCTATTGGAGAACACCAGGACAGTCTGAGTTTTATCCTGGATACCTTTTACTTTTTCTGGCTCTCTAGGTTTAGAGTTAATCTATAAAAGGAGAGTGCTTTGCATTAATTAGGTTGCCATCTAAAGCTGTGTCGTGAAATTTGCAGAGCAATTGAAGTTAATGAGTTTTCTCACAAATGCAGCTGTGTCCTCCTTTACACTGCCGTTGGTACAGTCTAGCCACAAGCAGGCACTGGAATCGGAAGCCAAGGGAATTACTTCCTTTGTAGTAAATAAGTGATGGCAGGTGCTTACACATAAAATATGATGTGTGTGTATATATACATGTATATATGGAATCTGTGTGTATATGCACATGCATATATATACACTGATGTGACTACTTCATATATAAAAACAATATATGTGTGTTTAAGCATTTGCCAGTACTAATTTATATATAAATATGTATACCTGCACAGTGAATCAGAGTAAAGGACATTTTATTCATTTAGTAGCTGCACTCAAGTAATAAAGCAATTTTGTAGGTCAAGAGCAGTGTTATGTAGATACTGATGTTGCCTTCTGGCCTTATCACTATTGTCATCTTGTTAAAACTACAGAACTTGTGGTTTTAGCAAACATGTCTCATCAAAATGTTTCGGAAGACTCCACAGTTTAACTGCAACTTTTCTAGCCACTCTTAATAACAATGTGTAAAATAAAGCATGTAAGTATTTTTTTCAGTACTGGATTCTACATTTTCAAGGAAAAGAAATTATCTGCCACATGAGATAGTATTCAAAATACAACTTGTTTCTATAATAAGTGATATAAAGGACAGGTATCTTATTCTAAATATTGTAAGCATTCTAATAACCATGTGAAATCATTGTAATTTGTTATTAGCTTAGCCCATTCACTGGAGAACAAGTAATATTAAAAAAATCAAATTTAATATAAAAAATGGACAGGAAATTTCTTTTAAAAGCTCAGAAATGGAGATCTGCTTAAAGCAAATATAAGTCTAGAATATGAAATTGAAAGGGAAGAACATAGGTTTAATTATGGGATTAGCTGTCTCTGGTAGTAGTTCACTTTAGAATATATCAGCATATTACAAAAGTATCTTGTAGTACTTCAAATATGGGAAGAGAGGTAATTACACTGATCCCAAATTTTAAAAAGGAAAAAGGTGTGTGTTAGGGAGGCTACAAAATGTAGTCAGTTTAGGAAAGCTCGGTTCAATTATATGACATCTTAAATGTCAGCCTAATGCAGATAATAGGATAATGAGGCATTTATGGAGATTAGATTTTAAGTTACAAATGTACTGCTTTCTAGCCAGCAAGATTGCACACAGAAACAGTGGGGTCATTCAGGAAGTAGAGATGTTCATAGTGTAAAAGAGAAGGAATTGAACTTTTCTAGGCTTAATGGATTTTACTTGTGTTCTAAAGGCTTCTTATGTCCTTTTTAAAAATAGTTCTTTCTGTAGCGCAGTTACACTGCGGTTTTAAAATGTGTTCGTCTCCTCTGTCACAGGGACCCAAATTTCACACATTTCCAAATCCTCCTTAGTCCTGTAGGTCCTTTTGAAAGATGGGGTTAATTGATATGCCCAATCAGCTGCAAAGAAGCAGGGAGTTTGCTAGGTAAGACGTTTGCCATCAGGTGGCACCTTGTGGTGTAACCTGGCTTGAAGTCCTTCATGTGTGGGAGGCCTACCTTGTTCAACTAGCTCATCTGTTCTGCTGACTTTTTTACTTAGCTCTGCAAATGCATGATGCAGTTTTAATTTCCCATCAGAAAATTATTGCATGACTTAGAAAAGTGAATTTCTTTCAGAAAAACAAAGAGGTCAGAGCTAGAAAAGTTTGTTACTAGCTTTCCTCAGTAGACTGGAGAAATAAAATTGACGTAGAGAGTATAAAGGGTAGAGAGAGATGTTGTAATATAACATAATGTGTAAGTGCTGGACTTTCTGTTGGCTTCATATTTGGATCTGGTCATATGTGAAGATTATGAAGATAATGGAATGTGACACAGAAGGAAAACCAGAGAAAAGATGAGGAAATTAAGAAATGAAACCATCATACAAGAACAGAAAATGCATGTATTGCAGCAAATAGAGATATGTTTGAAGAGGATGCTAGTAACCAGCCTCTTGTTCTGTGATTGTCTGTAAAGGACTTGAAGCAGAATTGGACCAGACCTTAGATCATGACTGATCGTGGCATGGGTTGGGTTTTGATGAGGGCAGGGGGAAGAATTTATTGTGCGATAAGATGAAAGCTGTCATTTTAGTTTCATTAAATATGCAGTTACCTTTAAAGCAAAATAGTAACTTCAAAAATGTAACGAGGCAAGTGGATAGGGTTTTTTGTTTTAAAATATTTTTTGTCTTCTTTTTTCTTGACACTAAATAGCAGTAGCTGCCTGTGTCACAGAGGTGAAAGGTGTATACAAATTCTCTTAGACTGTGAAAAGAATATAAAGCATGCTGTCTTCTCACCTGCTGTTCCTTACTGCTAGGATGGGACTTTTCAATCCTAGCATTTGCCATCAGTTCGAAGAGCTTGTTTATTTTGAGCCTGCTTTTTCTTCTATGCATGTTGAAGATTTCACTTTCTCCAGTTCTTATCGTCTTTTTTCCTCTCACAAATTTATTATCAATTTTCACTACTTTCCCAAACACACCCTCAAAGTCCATTTGTTCTCCTCTGGATCTTTTCCCTGCTCATGGTACCTTGTCGATGGCTGTTCTTAGGAGACTGTTTTTAACTTGGAAGAAAGTGGCTTAATGCTGCTTTCCGGGTGATTTCTTAACTGTTCCTGACCTCACTGAGAGGTGAGCACTTACAGATTTGTAGTGATGGAGTCCAGACTGTCCGCTTTGATCATCTCACCCAACCTTCAGTACATCATGAACTATTACATTTCACCCTGTATAACTGAATATCCTTCCCCACTCACCCACTGAAACATATCTTCTCAAAAGACTTCCTGTTTAGATTCACAAACATCCTGGGCATTTCCTTGGTCTCTTCCTGTTTGGCTTCCAAAAATGTGTATTCCTTTTCCAAGATAAATTAATCTGAATATATCTTGCTCTCTAATGCACTGTTCCGTTTGGTAATGAAGATGTAGCCCCTGACCCTCTATAATAGTTGGAGTGTGGTGACACAGCAGTTGAGGCCTTTTGCTACAGATTCAGAGTGGTGAATCTGTGATTTGTCCCAGTTACTTCCTGACCACCAGTCGAAATCAGATATTTGGACATAATGTTAGTTATGTTGTGTTCTCAGAGAAAAACTGACATTGTTGAGGGGGATAACTTCAGTCTTACACTTACTAATCATCTCTCAAACTTTTTTGAGAAGATTAACAGATACACGTTTTTACTGTGTGGAGTGAACTGCAGAGTTGGAAAACATAAGATTACATTTATGGGACTATTTTTTTCAGCTATGGTGCTTTCTTATCTGTCAAGCTATAAGCTTTGTTCTGTAAAACCTATTTTTGGTGAAAACCATGTTTGCTTGTCCTTTGTTCATCATCCTGTAATTATTATGAGATTCAGCCAAATGTCACCTTTTCCCTAATTTTGAGTGGAACTGCAATAAAATTCACTTGGCATTAGATTTCAGGCCATTCCTTTTAACTTTCTCAATACTTACTTGATACAGTCTTTAATCTTCTTAATACTTGTCGTACTTGCCTTAAAAAAAAAGTAATCGCTAATAAAGACCAGAGGAGGCTTGAGTTCATGTTATCCAGACCAGCTTATTTTAAAATATTTACCCTGTTTGATATGGTGTAATGTTTACACTATTTGTGCACTGTCCTACTTCTTACCAAAGACAAAATGGAAATAATTATGAAATAAATCTCTTGTATGAATAATTTTTAACAATATATTATTTTGATAGAATAATTTTTCTTGTTATTATCTATTTTTATTGTTAATGCTTCTCCTGCCTAGAATTCTCAAAACCCCAATATTTTTAACTCTGCAATGATTCACTTCCTTTTTTGTCTTTCCTGTATTTTCTAAATGTATTTTTCCCCTGCTTCCTATGAGTTGCTCCAGGGAAACTCTTACTCGTTCTCACACTGCACCTTTCTTGGTCATGAAATTCGGTATTAAGATCATCTAACAATCTCTTTCCACTCCCCAATTTCAATTAAAATTTCACTGATCTTTCTGCTTTCAATTGTTTGCTTATAATATTCCTCCAGTCAGATGATTATATTTTATCCAGGATGTCCAGTAGTTGTTTACATTGTATGTAATCTATGATCACTTTTTCCTGGGTAAAGTATTTATTGCCAGAAACTAGAAGAAAATTTGAAGCTCAGAATAAAGCTACACTCTAACTGCAGTACCCTTTGTTTTAAAATTGACATGTATAATTTTCAGAAATAAATGGCGTTTTTTTACTGGATGCATGAGACTTAGTTTGTGTATTGCAAACTGAATTTACCCGTAGAAAAAAGTTTTTTCCAAACTTTTTGAATGATCTCTTTTTAAATTTAGTGCTACTTAAATCATCATATGTGACTGATGTTTCTTCCTTATACTGTATTAATTAAGGCTGAAATTCACCTTCAGATGTGTTTCGCAAGACACCGTTTTCATTCCACTTCTGAGAATCTCTTTCACTTTCTCTGTCCAATAATCAGCCTATTGATCCCTTAATTCCCGTATCTGTTTCACTCTGGTTTTGCCCTGGTGACCCTTTTCTGTGCTTTGAGGATGCTGCAGTCACTTTGGAGCTGACCACGCTGGTGTGTGTGTAGCTACTCCGCGCTTAATGCTGAGAAGTCTCTGGGGACAAACCAGAGGATCTTGTAGCCTGTACTCAAGGACACCAGCCTCACTCTGCCTGTGGTGCAGTCTCTTCAGGGCAGGTATCATAGACACTGTCCATAGCTGGTGGTGGATCTTCAGAGTGCTGGGTATGGAGCCATGTTTGTCCTAGGGACCTGAGACACTGAGCCCTGTGTGTCCGTGCCCTAGGACATATTGCATATGTGGACATGGCAAGTCTGCTGCTCTTCCAGAGACTTGCTGGGGCACTGCTACTCTTCTTGCCAACCATTCCTATGAGGAAGGAATAAATTTGAATAAGATTATTCAAATATTAATTTAGATTTAAATAATGAAAATACATATAGAAATTTAAATTATCCAATTTTTGCACAAAATGAAAATAAAAGAGAAGAATTACAATTAAAATTT
>Ga0181612_143962_pt1 | contig 11858 bp, 10 predicted proteins | sample HoacroProtozoa21_FD_119630 | JGI IMG/M metagenome (GOLD analysis project Ga0181612, IMG submission 119630) | Hoatzin crop microbial communities from Cojedes, Venezuel. Combined Assembly of Gp0051906, Gp0051904, Gp0051908 | reverse complement strand
GTGGAGAATAAGCAGCTCAAAACTCCCTGTTGCCAAGCTGGATTATTGCCTCTGCATCTGCCTGCAGAGAGGCTGCTACGAACATGGACATACCTCTGTCTTCCCAGGAGCAAGGCTGTGCAGCACTAGGATACTGGTTGTCTTTCTTTGCCTTGGAAGGATGCCCTTCTGCTCTGGTTTCAGTCGAGGTGGACTCTGAAAACCATGGGGACATGTCTGAGGAGTACAGGCTTTGTTGGGGCAAGTCTTCAGTCCTCTTTCAACACCTGCACCTGCCTACCCCTGCACACCGATGTAAGTGGTAAAGCCTGCTGGGACCCGTGTGGATTTGAGGCCATCACATCTGAAGTTCAATATAGTGCTTCCCCCCCTTGTGAAATTTCACTCTTTTGCCCCACTTTCTTCCCTCTCTGACCCATTCCTTGCTACACTTTCTCAAATATTCATTCACCTATTCACCATATCATATCACACCTTCCTCAAGCCTGTACTCCAGATTCTCAGCCTGACCTCCAGGAGGTCCATGTGGAAGCTTGCTTTGAACTCCTGACTGCAGACAAGATGGTTACTTATACAGGATATTTATGGTGCAGATGTCCCTAATCTGCCTATGCTGTCAGTGCAACTCTTTAGCTGAGCTCCTCAGGGACCCTCTGTGTCTGAGGAGCACCGCATCCACAGGCACTCAAAGCCATCAAAGAACTCAGCGGTCAAGCTGTTAACGGGGCACGCGTAACTTGAAGTCTGACTTTCTCACAAGCCCTCCTCCACAGCTGTAGAGAACACGAGGATCTAACGTACCTTGCTATGACTGGACAGGACAGGAGTTAGGTATCGTGGTACTTTTAGGGTAGCATGAGCAAAAATGAGGTTGAGATCCTTCTTGCCCCATTTAAAGGCAATCAAGCCTGATGTGAGTTTTGTACAGCCATGCAAATGCCCTCCTGCAATCCTGAATGTTGGAGTCATCAAAAATCACATTGCTGATTTATAACACCCACCTCAGCAATCCAGCAGCCAGCTAGTTAATGCAGGAAACCTTGCAACTCGGAGGATTCCAGGAAGTGCCAAGTGTCTTGCAGGTTGTGTGGCTGCTCCTGGGGTGTGATCTATGCTCCACTGTGACCCTGGCCTTTTCCGTTCCATGCTGCTGTGCTTTCAAGTTGCCCTAAGGAGGTCCTCCATGCCGGCCTTTGAAGAAAGTGCCGTGCTGCCCAGGTGGGATCTGCTCCCTGGCAGCAATGGAGCAGTGTATCGGACGCAAACAGCAGATCCTACTGTGCAAGGCTCTGCTCTCACTGCATTTCATGTTAGATCAAGCTGTCATCTACAGGCTGACAGGCTGAAGTGATTCATTGTGGGTTTTTCATAAAAGGCTGGATTTTAGGTGCATTAATAATACTTATATGTACAACGCTTAGATGAGAGATGTATAAGGATTTGCCCACTGTGGTTAGGCAACCATTCCAAAATCTCTCTAGGCAAAATATTTTGCACTGCCAGTTGATCTCTTTCATTCTCCCCCTTCCCTCTAGGGGAAGAGATACTTTCTGGCAGTGTCTGCCTTCATTTTGTGATATTTTTCCTTATTAAAGGCTGAGGCTCACTGGAAATGCAGAGCATCTACTCATCTGGGCTTGGCCTGGTACTATTACAGGCTGAAGTTGGTCATGACACCCATGAGCAAAATATTTGGACCTTCTCTTCCTGCAAGGGTCTCCATGGGAAACTAAACGATGAGAAGCTCTCTGGCCACTGGCAGTCTGTTACACAACTCTAAACTCCATCAGCCAACAGAGACATAGAAAAATGGAAGCAAATGGGATAAGCAGCGATCCCTCTTAATTTGTTTCACCAAAATGTATTTGGGAAGGCAATTTTGGTCAGGAACTGCATGCAGACTATGACTGGGCACTAAGTTTCTGCCTGAAAGCCTAAAGATCCCAAGAGAAACACTATTACCAGCAGCAAGCTGCAGAGACCTGCTGCACACCTCCTTGAATTTAATCCCATCTAAGTCCTGGTGTGCAGAAAACAATGGTAGTTTGTCACTATTAGGGCTTAAATCTCTAGTTGCTGACATTAAAAGCCAGGAAGAAAGTTTTTGACATAACCTCTGAACTCCAAAGGGCTAAAGTTCAACTTGGATCAAAGAGGGGTCTCTAAGGAGCTCCTTGCTGCATAAGGAGGGTAACATAAGGATGCCATGTACAAATTGCATTGCCTTTCGGGAATGCCTTGCTTTCTGTTATTGCTTTTGTCCTCTAATAACAGATCCAGGGTCCCAAAGCAGAATGTTGCATTAAAATACTAATAGAGGCTTTTCCAACTCCAACTTAATGGCCAGTTCAGAGATCCCCTCCCACCTCAGGACAGGTAGGATTTGAAAGAGATTGTAAATGAAGTGGTGCCTATAAGAGTGGGAAGTCCCAGAGACCTGTGACTTGTCATCATTAACTTAGTCCCCAGAAGACACACTGGGAGGACAAAGCTACTGGGTGGGCAAATGGATATGGCAGCTTCAATTATATGGTTTGTGGCACCATCTGAATCCTCTCTCTAACACTCTGACCCCATAACTCAGCTGCTGGCTTTTTCCACACCCATGGGACCCCTCCAGCACTCAACTGTGTGAAAAGCAAGGAGGATGCACTGAACAGAAATCTACGATCCTTCTCTCAGATCCAATATCCTGTTCCAAAATGAAAGAGTGGAAATTAGATTTTGACTCTTATCAAATGACTGAAGTTGTGTAAAGCTTGGGCACTTGTACAAAACAATGAAAAACCTAAAAGTGGGCAGCATGCTCTAGAAATCTTGATTTCTGTGGTTTGGGGATTGTTAAAACATACATTCTCAACACCACCACGATACCCCAGTGGCTGAAGAAGCATCCCAGTGTGCAAGGAGCTGTACAACTAGAGTTGGGGCTAAAAGGCTGGCTTATTTATTTGTTCCTTGGGCTAAATATTGCTGTTAAACCTAGGCCATATTACTATCTTGGAAGACCACAGGCCTGTCATTCCTAACAGGACAGAATACTAAAGCAAATCAAATCAGTGAAGTTTTCTACTGCAGTTTCAATTTTCTGAGTGTTTTACCAGCCAGGGGTTTCTAAAAACAATGTTTTTAGGTCTTGCCACTCCCCTGGAAATGTTCTGCATGAATGAATTACGAAAAGAGGAAGGAGGATTGGATACGTGTAGAACAGAAGGATAAAATGTGCATCCTCCAGCCTTCTCCAGGGATCATGATACGCTGCCTGCCAGGTGGCTCTGTATGGGGCCAGCTGGGGTCCACCAGTACTTATTAGCTCCATCCAGTTCAGGGCCAGCTCTGCAGGATCCCAGATGGTTATTGCTACATTACTACACTGCTCAGAGGTTCTGGAAAGGTTTATTAGTGCTAGAACTAATCCAGCTGCGTGTACTCCTCCTCCCTCAGCATCACCGTCTTAAGTTCTATGCAGCCCAAAAAATCCCTCCAAAGATAGATGACAGCTGACTGTGCACACATGGACAATTTATGTGCATTACAATGCACACATTATTTTATTCATATAGTAGTGTAAGTAAAATCAAATGAAATAAAGTACAATCTAATGTGCTGTTATTTTTAAAATATGACTGAGAAAACAAGAAAAAGATATAATGCTTGTATTCCTTTGTTAATATGTATACATTCTCCACCCAAACCAGGAATCAGAAATCAGGATACAGCAACACATGCTTAAATTAACCTTAGATACCATTCAATAAACGTGCTAGCATTGCCAGGAGATCTTGCCCTCAGGTTATCATCACCATGTAGTACCCCTTGGCTGGTGGTTCTGTATACCAGAAAGGGTTGTAAAAAATGTTTTCAGAGCAATGGCACATAATAATAGCACTGTCCTTATGGCAGATATAATCGGGTAAACCTCCTACATGGTTTTACATGTCCTTTTTAAAATCAAGCAAGTCTTCTTCAATCTAATTTAAAAATTGCTGCAAATTTGGGAGTGAAATTTTTTTCCAGGTGAGCTATGTCCAAGAGATGCAGATTTATTTGTCTTGCTTTCCCTTAGTCCCTTGTTGCAGTATTGTTCTAGGCCATTCTACTCATGTCTGAATTGCTTGAAGAGTGGGGACCCTTTTTGCTGTCTGCTCTCAATATAGGCCCAGAACTGATTAATGGAATATAAAAACTGAAATATATCTCACACCAAGAGGTCAGTAAGACTATCTAAGTTCCAAAAAGCAAATAAGAATAAGGAAAAAAAAAATTAGAAATTACATCCTTTGAAAAAAATGGCAAAAAGTACATCCTGATTTTGTTGCATTGATATTAGTAGAACTGCAGCAGGATGAGTCTTGCTCAGCCTCTCCTGCCTGCAGCTTTCCTGGACTTAACTGGTACGGATGCACAGCCGGACAGAGGTTTGGGTTGATCTAATAAGAGACTCTTCGTTAGGGTTATGAATGAGTAAGAACTTGTCTCAGCAACTAAGAACAGATGAAAAGTGTTTGAGAGGGGCAATTTAAAAATGCAGTAAGTAACTGAGGGCTTAACACATCTAATGGGTCAAATAGCATTCCCTGCAAGATGTGGAGATTTAGCTATAAAAAATAAGAAGGCAACAGCAGAAAAAGGGCTCCCCTCTTCTGCCTGGGGAACCTCAGGGAGACATGTGGGTGCATGCACATTGCAGAACACACAGAACAGGCTGGAGGCCTCATACCTGAGCCAGTCACCAACCTTCCATCATGCAGGTGGTCTGTGCTTGCCCAGAGGCTATCAGTCTGAGACCTCCGATCCTCACACAGCCTGGCTGGGGTCACCCTCCTGGCTGGACTGCTGGAAATCTCAAAGATACGGGCATGTTCCTCTGGTCCTGCACAGACTTTCAGGTGGGAAAAAGGTGATGTATGCAGGAAACTCAGATGCAGGTTAGACAAACTTCCCTCACGAATGGTTAGAGCTGATGTCTCCAGAAAACACAGGGAGAATCTGAACAAATGCATCTGAATGATTTTTTTTTTTAATGAAAGGCCATACAAAAAAATCTGAGATAAATCTGCAGCTCCTCCTGTGCAGCATTATCACCATGCTTCTGACTTACTACTGAATGAAAATGAAGCTGAGCTCTGAGCACTCACTTGCTGCGTTTAGTTTCCCCCACTATGTTTTGACACACGACAGTGTATAGGGTGGGTGCTTATGGTTTTACAACAGACTTTTTGCACTGCCTTCACGAACAGTCTCCTGATGCTTTGCAGACCAGAGGCAAAGCAACACTGAACTAGAGGGTGCTTTGAGGTCCCTCTCCATCTTGCCTTTTATGAGCCCATCAATCTATCACAAGTGTTCAAATGCTTCGTTTATTAATGTGGAGTGCAGACTTTTGGCTGGGGTCAGTGCCCCACCATTTCAGGAGCCAAAGAAACACCTGGCAGCTAATGGGGTCAAACCTTACACCCTCCTTATTAGTATTACCCAGACTGGCAAGGTACAATAGCAACCTCGTGGTGTGACAGCCCTGTCCTACCCCACCCAGACTGCAGCTGGACCCACTGGAGACAGGCATTCTGCTTTGGAGAGGCCTGCAAGACAAAGCAGCTCCCAGATGGAGTGGGAAGCAGCAGTCAGCAGTTTTCATACTGCTTTCACTGCAGTAACTTTTTCATCATGCCCGTGGCCAGGGCTGACTACCAAGTTCAAATCCTGAAGGAAATCCCTACTCCTGGCATTTGTCCTCTGCTTATCAAGCAACTTGCTACGAGCTAGAGGTATATCTCAAATGCTTAATTTCCTACTCAGCCATGAAGCATTCTACCAACTTCCCTGCTCCTCCTTGCTAGTGGAGAAGCCATAGAGCAAAAGCGCAATGGAGCCTTAGCTCCCCACTTGCCCTAAAGCGGGCTCAGCAGTCAGACATGCCACAGATTTTCCCTCCCTGCTTGGCACAAGTTATAATCTTTTTGAGAATTTATTAATAAAATATCCATTAGGACATTTGGGCCATTGATGTCTGAAGCGCTTAAAGCAAGCTATCCCCTATAAACTCTTGAAATGGGCAGCTTTCCATTGCTTGAGTGGATGAAGTAATTGAGCAGAGGAGCTATATTAAATCCAGACGCATTCAGTATTTAATGCCAATTAAGTCCTCCTGACAACGGAGGGATATGCTAGAGATCTGGCTTATGTCATGCCCTTCCTTTATCCCTTTTTGACAAGATGAAGGTGGAATGACCTCAAATAATGGCATTGCCCTGCTTTTACTTTTGCTATAGTTGGCACATCATATTTTTTTTTGTTATTGATGGTTCACAGCTTTCATGTGTTGCAATCAAGGAGTTTTAAGGCTTTTCCCACCATCAGTGTTGGATACAGCTTCCAGCTATCCCTTGCTATTTAATTCCAGATGGATCAAATCTTTAGTACCGCCTGCAGGCATATTACTACCTAACGAGTTGCACTGGTCTGAGATTTCGCTACAAACATTATTTCCTTGATTAATATTTTTGGTTCAGACCTGAGAAATGGCAGAGGTACATGCAGTGAAGATTTATAATCTGGCAAGACGCTTGAAAGTTGAGTTGCAAATAACAATGGTTACATTTGTATTCTCTGTTTACAGTTTTCTTCCTGCAAAAATGCTGAGGCTTAATTCAAACAATCCGTCCTGCCACAATGCTGGCAAATTCCCATGCTAACTACACAGAGATGCATGTCTCAGGGACTTTTATTACTTTCTCTGTTATAGTATCATAGCCCTTCACACTCACAAATCCACTAATCCTAGCAACCACCCTGGCAGAGAAGTGAAATAGTTTCTCTTTCACAGATGCAAATGCTGATGAAGAAGAAAGGGACAGAAGTGCCAGAAGTACTTAGAGCCTAAAAATGCATCCAAATGCTTAGTGTGATTTTTCAGAAGCTTCTACGTCCAGCTCAGGGCTGGATGCAACCGTCAGGAGTCTGTGCAGCTCTCGGCATCTTCCTCATCATGAGACCTGCAGCCTTAGCACAGTGCTGGAAACCGGTCACTTGCTGGGGGAAGCACACAGCCTTTTCAGTCATCGTTCCCAGTAAACTTGCATCTGCTTTTGATGCCTGCTGAGGCATTCTTGTAGATCCTATCTACAGGAGTTTACTTCTAGAGTCTACTTCTCCAACTCCTTTGAAAAGCTAAACTAACGGCCTCAGTCCTCGGAGGCCATTAAATACCTCATGAAACAATGGATGTCTTGACCATGGTTTCTCAGAGAGACTAGGACAGAAACAGGAGCCCAGCTTTGTTCCCCCACCTCTCTGACCATACTCTGCTGGCAGCCTCCCACTGGCTTCAAGCCAAAGAACAAGTCTCCAGTTCAAGGTATGCTCTTGTTATTGTGAAATACTATCTACATTTTGGGTAACGTCCTGCTTCTTTTACTCAAACAAATTATCCCAGTGGAGTTACTCAGTCAGAATCTGTTCTCAGTTAACCCAACATCACTTCAGCAATGTTAAGGGCTATTCCAGTTTTATTATGAAGACATATTTTGTGTTTGTATGGTATTACATCAGATTTACACAACTTTTCCAAGACCAGATCCCAGCCCAAAAAGACTAATCCAGAACAGTGGCAGGATACTGTCAAGAAAGAGCTGAAAAAAATCAAAGCAAATAATTATGAAAACTGATGTACTAAAGAAAGCAATAAGAAACACGCCCCATCCAAAAATTCTTATGAAACACAGGTTTAATTGAACGCATACTTGGGAAAATACCAGTTTTAATTTAATTATAGCACATATAAGATGAATCAGGTGATCCAAGGGCCTAGGACTAGAGAAATGGGACAAAAATGCTTCAGACAAATTTGTACACACAGGGACAAGGCTCAAGAATGAGACTTTCAGTGGACAGTCCATCACTGGGAACTAATGAAGCTCTGCAGCTTTTCAACATAGGATGTGTCAACAGTCACCACTACAGCACTGACAGAGGAAAGCAGAAGTTTGCAGAGGCTATATGAGGATCGATATTTCCATGTGAAGAGGGAAATATTCATTCCAGAAAAAAGAGGACCTTGTCTGTACATGTCTGGTCATCCATAATGCCATAGAGACAGGAACTACAAGGATGTTCAGGAAGTTGTAGACTCTGTGCTTTGCAAGAGCACAGAAGTAGCCTGCCTGGTTTGCATCACTCATCAAAACAGAGGTGAAGAGGCAGTGTGGTTACATGTTCCAAAAGTACTGGGTGACCGTGCACGGAAACTGTGCAGAAGGAAGAGCCAAAGAGCAATACTGGTACAAGAGTGAATAAGAATAATTATATTTTTATTGGAAATGAGAAGCAGTGGTATTCAGGATCAGGTGTTCCATATGTAGAAAATTTGAAAATAAATTTACTTTTAGACTGTGTTTAATGTATTCAAGCGAATACTGGGATTACAGTGCACATGCCTATGATAGTAGGGAAGTAGGGTGGATGAGACATCTGGCCCCACCAGCACTGTGCTCCTGCCATATTCTCACATCAACCCTTTGAAACACCAAATGTTTCTTCTTCTAGAGGTATTGTCACATCAAAGCCATGAACACTTCCTTTTCCATAGAAAATTAACATTTTTAAGGGTTCAGATTTCATCTCTGGGGAAGTCCAAACACGCAAAGATGTTAATTTTTGTGACTTTCCCTTCCTCTTAGTTCCTTTCCTCCTTTCATTTTTGTCTCAAGATTAAAGGAGAAGCTAAAAATTTCACATTTCCCATAGGATAGAGATTCAGTGCTTTCACATGTATCTCATTAACATCTGTGTTCACTAACACAGCTCTGAATACTCCTAATAGTCTCTGGCAGGAATGATAACAGGTCATTGAGAGTTGGCTCTGTCTGATGGTTGTGGATGTGTCCAGGATGGGGACAGAAGAAAAAGATCCTTCTGCTCCCTTCTTATCTAACCTTGTGGAATGCAAGGCAGCTGTTGCTGTGTTCCCTACTCCACCAGTAGTGTCAGGTAAAGGAGTAAGGTAAGATTTGTTCAATCTGACCTTTTTCAAGGGAAGATGGCTCCTCTAACCTGTCACTGTACAACTCCTTGACAAGTTCAGCACTGCTCTACCAGTACTAGGCAGTGGCTGAAAGCCACCCAGGAGGTGACACCTGGGAAAGTTCTCCAACTTTTTACGAGAGCAAGTGCTCACTTTCAATTCAAACCCTACACTAGCGGCAGGAAGGATGGACCTGGAACCTTAGGTGTTGACACCTGTGAGGAGTGCTGGAAGCCACTGCTTTGACAAACAGATCTTTTCTTGGCTGCTTTTATCCCACTGTCCTCAATCAAGAGGCAACAGTAGAGTTGAACACCCCCTAAGCCTTTACACCAAATGCCAACCCCTTTTCATCACTTCTCTACCCACTCAATGCCAGCACCTTGCCTACTGCAAAGGAAATATCCCTTGGAATTGTTGCCTTCGTAGGCGTGGCGACCTGGTTCAGGGACAGCTCGGCGACCCACCCCTCGGCCGCTCGGGTCATCAGCTCGCAGACACCAATGTGGTGGACAGCAAATGGCGTTTATTGATAAATAACGCAGCATTATATAGCCTAGGTTTACAGCATCACTTCAGTCTGCTTACTTCACGGGCTAAACGCTATTGGCTATCAGGAGAGGGGGGGGACAGTACCTTTCCATACAGCGCGACATCTTCAGACCGCCAAGCCTTAACTACCCACAGGAATGGATCCACATTCCAAAATTATGGGGTTGCTGGGACTATTCTGGGATCATGAAGGGATTATTCTACCTCTAGCTGTTTTATTAAGTGTCATATGATTGCCAGGGAAACCTCGAGGAACAGAATAATACTGGTCTACAGTTCTGAGTTTCACCTGGATCTGAGTCAATTGCTATAATATGTAAATGAAGCAAGCAATGGATGAAGACCATTAAATCTAAGCCTGGGATATTCTGGGACAAACTATGCTTCCCTGATCCAGCAGAAAGGCTGTTTACTCAGCAATTTCATTAAGAGAGAAAAGTTACCTTGCCTAGAGCTAGTGGAGATATGTCCCAAGCTGCCACTTCCATCAACATGACCCTTCTGGGGAGGTCTAACAGAAGTGACTGTGGCCGGACCATGAGTGCTCCGTGGCTGTAATTCCAGGGGCCGACCTATTCTGATGGAGTACGGCATGCAGTGGGGCCTTTCAGTCAGTCAGACGGAGATCTGGGAGAGCCAGATCCTCCCAACCCTACTGATGGGATCCCATTGATGGTTGCATTTTATAATGGTGTTTCTCAACATTTTCCAATCAAAGAACACTTAACCTCTTAGAAGTTGTCCTGTACAGTGCTGCCACAGGAGTTGCCATTCACAAACAGTTTAAGAAGCATGCTTCACTTCGAATATTTATCTATGGTATAATTCTGCAATACAAATATATGCCCCTATAAATAAATGTCTCTTTCTGTTAGATTTCTAATTCTTCTTGCAGAGATGTTCTGATGTTCTTCAGATCACCACTGAGCCACAGACTTCTGTCAGAAAAAATGCAGTTTACATGAGACTTCTCTGAAACAGACCTGACAGAACTTTACTACAAACCCAAATGTTTTAGTTTTATTTATGTTCAGTGTTTTCCCTTGCTTTTTTTTTTCTTAAATGTAGAAAAAGACACATTAGTTTTTGGGCTTATCAAAGGTCACATTCTTAATGCTGGGTTAAAAAAAGGAATTGTTAGAAGAAATTAGTATTCGTCTTCTACAACTTTGTGTGAAAGAGACTGACCACATTTATATATCAACAGCTATCTCCAATATTTCCACTAGATATTCATTAACGTGAGTAATACCTACAGAGCTGTATTTCTTTTATTTTTTTCCTTTTCCTGTTAATTCTTTTCCTAGTACAAACTCTCATCTTGCAAAAGGAGTCCATGTATACCAGTTTTGGAACAATATTCAGGCTCTAATGGTCTGTTTGAAGAGGGCTCTTTGCAGGATTACAAGCCTCAGCTGCAGTCTCTTCATGATAGATCTGGAAATGATTTGGGAAGAGGCAAGAAGAGAGGTGACAAGGTTTGCTGAGGATTCAGGAATTCTCACAGGTTGAGAAGTTCAGGAACATCCCAGTTTACTGAGCAGTTAGGAGATAAACAAGGTGAATTTTATTTGCAGATTTAATGCTAATAAGTACAAAGTAATGTTTGTGGAAGAGATTCACCATAATTCACCATAGTCGGTAATGGGCTATAAGTTAGGTTGTGTCACTCCTAGAAAATAAATCCTGGATTAATTATTCAGTCTGTGGAAACAGCTTCCTGCTGGGTAGTGATCAGAAAGCATGATAAGCCTTTGAGTGCAGTTCTACATTGCATCCAGCAAGTCTGAACAGACTGGCTGCTGAAAGGGCACTTGCCCTGTTCCCCTGGCTGTGTGCCCCATCCCTTTCCCTTGCACCCCCCTGATGCTCATCTGCCTCCTCAGTGAGCAAACTTAGCCCAGCTATCTGTACCATTTGTACCAAACTTACCAGGAAGCAGGAACAGCTATTTATACCACAGGTGTTACAAATTATGCAGTTTAAATGTAACTTGCTTTACAGGAATACGCTAAATGAGGCATCCTTGCTGTGCACTTGAGGGCTGCAGTGGGGACATTCCCAGCACAGCCTGTACACAATGCAGATGCTGAAGTCCCTGCAAAAACACCCTTCTCCCACACCCCTACTTTCACCAGGCTTCTGATTTTGTGATTTCCATTGCCCACCAGCCACTGGCACCACATGCCCGACTGCAGTCTCTGTCCCCGGTTCCCACAGTGTGGCCCCTCTGCAGGTCTACACTGCACTGCGTGGTGGGGATTTGGCCCGTGGGGAACTACAG
>Ga0181612_104103_pt1 | contig 11859 bp, 6 predicted proteins | sample HoacroProtozoa21_FD_119630 | JGI IMG/M metagenome (GOLD analysis project Ga0181612, IMG submission 119630) | Hoatzin crop microbial communities from Cojedes, Venezuel. Combined Assembly of Gp0051906, Gp0051904, Gp0051908 | reverse complement strand
TTGAGCAAGGACTAAGTTTCTCAGAAGATCAAAGATAACCAGTGTTACACTCTGCCCTAACCAGACCCAGATTCACACTTTCCATTACTTATTTACATTGATCTTATGACTATTTTTATAGATCCATCAGAATAAGTGTGCTTTTGCTCTTTTACTAATATTTGTTTAATTAAGTTAATTAATTACAGCTTAACTGAAATAGCATACAAAAGACCTCACGCAGCTTTCAAAGTGTAGGCTGAATCCTAATCCTTTTTTTTTTTTTTTTCTGTTAACTAGCAGTAAGGATGAAGTCAATAAATTGTCAATTAATAACATACTTGCTTTGATGGCTCTTCAGTAATTTACTTTCATACCACTTCATAAATTTCTTAGGAAGACTTCTGGGATCACTGATACAGTACCTCTGCCATGGGAAAATTTGGTTTAAATCTGCTCTGCTGCCAATAAACCAATAAGACTAACTGGCTGATAATCCTCCCACACTACACTGTTTAGATACACGCACTCAACCAGTGAAAGTTTAATTTGTTCCGCTAATGGCACAGAAAACTACTCAAACTTATTTACCATATAAATTTGAACTTCAGTCTGCTACTTTTTGTTATTCCTTAGGCAGAAAATACAAGCTATTGAATGCTTTGTAATTCAGACTATTTTATCTTTTCTTTGATCCAAAGCATAACAATAATAATGGACACTATCAGTAACTAAATATTAAACTGCACTTCACAGAAGAAACATATTAAAAAGCCTTAGAAAAGTCTGAAAGTCTTATTTGCATTGGCACACCGACATGCAAGGCACATTCTATCATTCTATGCAAGTGTAACATTATGCTTGAACTACTGTACTAAAACCAGTGATGGTAGCCACCTTTTATGTATTTCAAGATGCCATACTCAATAGCTTTTGTCTAGGATCTCTAGGGGGATGACACATATCTTTACTAGGTACAGCCTAATTCTTTGGATGAATTTAATTTATAAGAGCACACTAAAAAATTTAGTAAAGAAGCCATACGAAGCTCAAAATACTGATTTTCTCCAAAGTTATGTTGATAACATTAATGCACATATATAAACACATATATTTTTATATGTACATATATAAACTAAAACATCTATTATGTATAAGACAATGTGGCATGCAAACTTCATTTATAAGTGTTGCAGGTGTCATATATTCATGACAGGCCAAGGCCAGGTGGCGTCACGTAAAAACTAATCAAACCTAAAATAACTATGAAGAAACTGTTATGTCATAAGGTATTTTATTATTATCCTATCTTACGAAGGAAAAATTCCTGGAGAATACCAGAAAAACTCAATCAACTATTACTCTATTTTCTGTCCCACTGTATATAAGGAGAGTTTGTCTGCATTTCCCTAAGAGATGTCAACCACCCTGCACTGGTACCGACAGAAACTAGGTAGGATTTGTGAAAATCCACCAAGTGTTCAGCTGGCATTCTTCCTGCAGTATGAAGGCCCAAATGGAAATTTTCCAAAGAGACTGAGTTATGGATAAAGGAATTAAAGAAACTGTCCTCCTATTCCACTTGTAATCCTCTGGGAAACGAGAGCATCTAGACGTAAAAAGATTTATGTTTTCTCTGAAGTTGTAGCGCTCTGATATATTTATAGGTGTGGGTCAAACAACGTACCATGTATTACAACATCATTTTTGTAAGCTTTCCTCCCAAATCTCAACAATACTCAGAACATCCTTGTCACAGATATAATGACAATAGATACCTTGTTCTCTCCTTACACTTATACACATGCATGTATATATACAGGTACAGCTAAATGTGCAAATATTTAAGAAAATTATGACCGCTATCTGGTAAAAAGGAATTAGGTATTCCTACTTTTTTCAACTGTAATTAAGATATCAACTCTGGCCATTCCAAATTCTTATTCTGGCATTCCAGTTTAAGAAATGAATGGTAGGAAGAGTGCTTTAAATCTCTTTTAAGAAAACAAATAAAATTATCTGGAAAAAGAAAATAAGTGGACTGCAAGCCGAGTTAGCTTATTTTTACTAGTTACAATATTTTTTTTCATTTGTTGCACTGGTTCTACTTGTCTGAAGCAGCAGCAGTAGGAAGGCTTCTATGTTCCAGTGTTGTTGGGAGTCCTGGCCCTGTGAGGCATGAACCCCAAAACAACTGGCTGCTATGCCATGAGCCAACAACCTCCCCTAGAAAGGGCAGTAAGAAAAAGGAACACACCAAGGTATCTGTATCAGATAGAAGTGGCAGAACTTTGCTTGCCCCATGCTGGAAAGCACGGCAGAAACTCAGATGTTGTTTTACTTCCTCAAAGCAAGGACCGAAATGCTGCTGTAACTGAACCTGAGTTATAGTGGCTCCCAATATACCAGCATTCACTTGCAAGTGTTTCACTATGGGATCTCACAGAAAATCAACGAAAAACATTGTATTTCCTTACTATTACCTCATGCTGCTTTTGTACAAGTACGCTTCTTAATTACCAATTTCTATGCTTTCAGAAACAAGTGTTCTGGAGTCACTTGCTCGAGTATATTCACACCCCAATATACAGAAACCATTTATTGGAGCTTGCTGAGCTGCTGCTATTTGAGAAGAGGTGATAAACTGTTGCAGCTAAAGCCAAATAGAGTCGAGCCACAGTCAAGGCTACAAGTGTTAGTGCATCCTTCTTGCAAATATCCCTCCATCATCCTCTTGGAGTAGGCCCATTAGACTACCTCAGTGGAGAAGCACAGTGCAAACCATTCCAAAATGCTACACAACAGTGTAAGACAAATACTGTCTTCCCTGGCTGTATCTCCAATACCTCTGGTAGTGCTGCCTTGGACCAATATTAGCGAAGATTTTAACCCTCCTACTTCTACCTTTAAAGTGGATTATTCCTCTCAGTTTTCCCATGAACAGGAAGAAAGGAAGGAAGAATCTCCAAGTTTCTGTCTCAATTTGCTGCCATGGCCTAGAAAATACCTGCTTTTTCCAGCACAATTTTGAGATAGTGATTTTCCAGAGGAAAATACAAGTTTGTATGGTGCATGTTAGAGATGTCCTGAAATGAACTACAAGGAATCTCAAATCTTCTGGTAACAGAAACAAGTAGGAAAAGACTACTTGACCAGCTCCTGAATGGTCCTTAAGTAAGCACCTCTGCAGTCTCACCCACTGCTGCAAAATGCTTATCAGTATCCCCATATAGAAGAACATGGCCATGGTTGTCTGCTTCCGACGTGCCACACAAAGTTCACGCTGCCCTTACAACTGCTCCAACAAGCAAAAGCGGGTGTTCCCACTCTCACTCACCTCGTGTCTTGGCAGGTTGTACAATTCCTGCAGTGAAAAAAGAGTGGTTACTTCTGTATTGTTGACTTGGGAAGTGTAAGGATACTTGAGACACAACATCTGGCACTTTTTATCAAAAAATCTCTGATTCAGGTGTAATTGGATGAACACTCTTTGGTATTGTGCAAGCATTTGAAGAAAAATTGAAGTTGAACAGTTAATTTCCTACATGTCTATCTTTTCAAAGGAAACGTGCTATCAGGTGGTGAAGACAAGGAACTTGGCAATACAGTCATCTGCAAGAGACTGTGCAAGCTGCAACATCCCAATAGTGCAAAGAGACCGACATCCTTTTAACACATGGCTTTTACCAGCTATTACACTCTAGCGTCCTTAGTGAGCACATAAGTAGCATTTTTGAGATTGCTACCCATATATGTGCTTTATTTTGATATTTTACTCAAATCTATAGGATTACTACTCCTTCGTTACAAACACAATAAAAGTTAGAGAAAAATCTATGTATTGTAAGAAAACAAATAAGGTCTTAAACTTGGAATACTCTGTGCATGAAAAGTGTGCAAAAAGCAGACAAATATTCTGAATCTTAGGTCCTAAATGTTCAAATGGCTCTTGAAAATACAGTCTTGAACTGAGGATGCAATGACTAAAATAATACTAACTTTGGTTAGCAATTAAATGAACACATCTCCCTTTGGACTGAAAATGCAGACAACAGCTAGTAGCTGACATCTCACTTCAACATTTTACAGCTGCTCTGAAGGAAAGACTTTAGACATTTGAATGCATGCATGCATCTTATTTTCCCAGGATTTCAAAGTCCACATCCAGGCTGCTGCTCAGCCATTATAAATGAGTAATTCAAGTAGGGCATGACTGCTTCTTGTATTAACTTGATAAAGATGTTTCACTTGAAGTGCATCAACAGTTGTGTTAGTCATTCCTTTCACAGACTTATATTTATTCTGTGTTACATTACCAGTGAAGAAATAAAAAAGTATTACTGGCTTCAAATTATTATAAAAGTGTTTACGCTAAATATAATCAGTGTAATGAAGATTATTATTATATTTTTACTACACCTGTTTTCAAACCTCCAAAGTACAATCAAATATACCTTATTTCCTGTTTTAATTAAAAACAATTTTATCAACTGACTACAATCTGCACTAAAGTTTTATTTCATTAGTTTAGACATGCAACTGCTTACACAACTGATATCTACACTTTAAAATACACACACTTGTTTTTAGAAATCCATTATACTGAAGATTACTTTGTGTCCATCAAGTTTTCCAAAAGTTGGTTTAAAAACACAATTTTAATATAATAGATTAATTTTAAGTTTATCTTTTAACAATGACTCTACTATCAACCATGTAAAAAACAACTATTTTGCAATAATTTTCATGTCTGAAAAATATTAATCTAGAGTTTGGGCTAAAATATCTCTCAAATACTACAAAGACATATTGAACTACAAAGACATATTGAACATCTTTCATTTTTTGTATGACTTTTCAGGTCACAACCCAGAGAGAAGATTTGCTAAATACTGAACTCCTCTTTCTCTTATCACAGCAGCGACATTATAATATAGTTCAAAATTACAGGGAGAAGTCATGTTCTTCTTTCATTAACTTCTTTCCATTGAATAGATTACCAAACATGAACACAGTTACACTAAATATAAAAAATATACTATATATATAATTTATTCAAAGCCCAGTGAGGAAAAGATGTCCAGTTTATTTAAAAGATGAGTAATTATGCCTCGCTGTTTATCCTCTATGCCATGCGCCATGGACAAATACAGAACACAAGAATGCTATTGACAGGTGATGATCCATCACATGCGCTCCATGACCCTGCTCACTAACGTTGAGCCAAACACTGTATTTTATGCTTCATTAGCTGCAATCCTATCTTCTCTTATTTTTCCAATGAGAATTGTTTTTTATTTACAAAATTTCCATTATTTTCTCCATTTCCAGTGGCATGGGGGGTGTGTGTGTGAAATTCCTGTGATAGCCAGTTCTAATATATAGTGTATTTAAGGAATGTTTCTATATGGTTTAGGTAGTTTTATTCCAGAAATAAAACAAGTTTAGGCACTTATGAGTGTAGGGGTAGATGGGAAGAGGCAGTCAGCCTCTGATTTATTCAGACTATTATTCTGATATCTAATATTAATTTTCAGATTATACTTTGTTTTCTTTTATAGTTTGTATCATATTATTAGAACATGGTCCTTTTGTCTTCTGGCATGACCGCTAGTTATAAACACTGAAATTCAAAAAAATGTGGCTCAAACTCCAATCGGTCTGACTCCTTTCATGTCCACCTTCCCACAGGCAGTGGGCTATTCTTCCAAGATTTCTGGACATGAGGCAGCACAGTCAAAGCTGCTTCTCCAGCTTGGCACCAATCCCAGGCAAACGGCCCAAGAAGCTGCACAGTGACAGAAGATGCACATGGGCTAGAAGTGGCAGAGTTGGCAGAGGCAGGCAGACTCTTACCGTGCCAACTGTCAAAGTTGACTTGTTTGTTCGGGACTCTCCAACCCTCCAGTTCTCACTGTCAGAGTGTTTGAATGGGAGCTCAGGAGTCAGGTCAGCAAATCACTTTGCTCCAGCAAATGTTTCTGTCTTAACTGAACTAGCTGCAAGATTAGGGCAGCACCAAGAATTTTCTCTTTCAGACACGACTTCAGAAAAACAAATTGTTTTTTCCTTTTCAAAATGCCTTTTTCTCTACTGAAGAGTGTAAATCAGATTAAAATTAAGAATTAAAAACATTTAGCTGTTTAATTGAACTATATGTCCACTGTAATCCTATCACTGCATTTCTCAAATAGATTTAGTACTTCACGTGATACTGAGAATGTCAAGATAACTCAAATACACGGTATTTGTGTTTGAAGTTACTGTACTTAGAAATCTGTTATATAGAGATACTCAACATCAAATACTCACATTATATAAGTACATTAATTGTAGCTATTAAAAACAGAACTGAAGAGTTACATAATGCACTGTTTTCCTCATATGAAATTTCAGTATTTCTGCCACCTTAGACAACAAGTACATACACGAATATCTTGCACGTATTTGTTCTATTTCAGTGCACAGGTAAAAGCAAAACAAAATCAGCTGATACAGCACAGAAGTGACTAAAAGGTCCAAAGGCTAGAAGTGACTAATGGTTCCTGCCATACTAATTTCTATATGGTTTGCAGACTTTTGATAAAAAGAGAGATTGATTTTCAGAAGCTTCACAGTACATAAAGAAAATTACACTAATTTAAATGTTTCTGAAGTTGGGCATCTTAAAGTTAATCTGTCCAAAATAATATCCAGTTTGGTCAACTATAGGAATACGTCTTAGCTTGGGGGTCATCATCAGTGTTATATAGTTGAATTAAAAAAAAAAAAAAAAAAGTACACTGCTAAGATTCTAACCCACATGGTCTAATCCTGGCTGTGAACTGTTTCTTTCTACATAAAACAAACTATTCAGTCACTTGGTAATGGCACAACTTTATTTTGTCACCGCAAATAGCTACTTGTAACATCATGGAAAGTAACTTCTGTGGGACCTTCAGAACAGTAATGTTTGGATGGAAGGTGACAATGTCGTGGAATACTGCATTCTATACCATATAAATGAGACTGTTAGTACATTTGCGCGTAGTATAACCAGAACATTGGAATCTTCGGAGTGACCTGTAGCTTCTTTTTAACTTACTATAAAGCTGAACCATGAAAATTACTACGAAAAAAGATTTTAGATTTAGAAACAGATATTTAGATCACAAATTCCACATTAAAAATAATGGAGATACTTCATTTAATGCTGTTTTCATAAAATGTGCTATATTTCTGATCCATAACATGTTGTTTACTTGTTACTAAAATTTGAAAAACAAAAATTCACCTGGTCAAAATGCATTTATATTTTACCACCAAAAGCCTAATGATTTTCAGTGATATCTATTTAGTATTTCATTACAAAAAATCAGCCATGTTATATGAATCATTTACCTCACCAAAGCAGTAGTGAGAGTAGTATAATTCAATTACAAAACCTGGAAACAGTTTAAACACCATTTGAAAGTAAACAGTTACAGTCCCTTATGCCCAGGTCTGAGAAGCGTCCAAATGGAAGTCAAAGATCCCATGGCATTTTTTCAAAATGAGTAGGAGCTACCCCAATATGTTGGCCAACATATATTTTCTCAATTAAAAACAGATTTCAATGTCCAAAGCTATGTGTCAGCAATTGCTGAGAGCATATGTCTGCCACGTTTCCAAAACTCCCTGCACCATCGGTAAGTATCTAGTCACCTTGCTGAATAACGCTTTTCCAGATGCCACAACTGGAAAAGGTAAATGCATTTTCATAAATACATGAAGTACAGATATATTTGCCATACTGTTGGGGAAACAGAAGTTATAATTTGAACCCACATTTAGATTTTTTTTCATACCAGAGGTGTTAAACATGACTTTGGTGGCGATATGAAACACTTTGATACCACCAGACTGTAAGTGAACAGAAATCCTATGGAACACACATGCATACACACAAAATAAAGGCAGCAGAAATAATCTTGTATTTGCCATTCCCTAACTTTTACACATTGAATGAGCTAAAAAGTTTAAAAAAGGGGGGATGGGAAGGCTTTTTTTAATGACTCTTTTTATTTTAAGTTACTTTTACAGAATTTTCTAGGTTATGCTCTGTTTAAAGAGAAGGTGGGGAGATTTTCTTTACGCACTTTAAAGCCTATGTACCCCATACTACCCACCACCCAAGCTCAAATCTTCAGTTGCCAATAATGAAGCACAAACTTGTATGCCAAGAACTGCAAGATCAACTACTTTACCTATAGGCAGAACACTTTATCCTGAGTTAAAAGACAAAGTTAGGCAATGAGTTTCTACAGGAAAAGGTATAAACCCAGAGGAGAGTCAGGCTTTACAACTCCCTCACTCAACAGATTTCCTAGTGCAAAGTCTCAGGCTCCTGCTATTCGGGGTGGAGTTCCCATCTTCATTGTTCAAGTTCTGTTATTATTTTGCCATATTACCAAACTCTTAAGTAATACTATTAAAAAGAGGAAATTGGAACAAGGTAAAAGCACCTCCTTGGACAAAGATATTAGTCTGCTGACTTTCGTCGTAAAACTGAACAGCGCATCTCAAAATCAGTCAGGCTTGAAGGAAAAATAGAAATATTTTCAGGGAACTTCACCACACTTCCTAGAAACTGATAGGACAGAATGTAGCTTTTTTTTTTTAAATCAATTTTTCAGTATAATTTTACAAAACTCAGAATCCTATTTAGTCACAATTGCAGAATTCTAGGGCACATGTATTGCTGAAAGATTTATGGCATATTGAGAAAAACTGAATGGAACGTATGCAGAGAGATGAAAACACCTCTTCCCCCAAGAGGATTTGCAGAATTACTTGATGGAAAGTTGAACAAGCTGCCTTATTCCTGCATTGCACAATTACTTTTCTATAACCTGAACTTACTGCCAGTTGCCAGAGTTATGCAACCCACTGGAAATACTGTTCATCTAGTTAGCGTTGTATAGTATGTCCCTCCCTGATGCTACTCCCATGGACACGAAATGCTAACTGGAGCCAACAGAGTCACAGACTGCACTTGAGGGCAAGTTTACTTCCCTCTTAGAAAAAAGTAATAAGCGTATTAACTGTAATCTTGGTAAGACAGTAGATACAGAGGTGATTCAGATCTGGAAGAATATTTGATACTTCACCTGGCCATAGTACACAGCATACTGAGTTGTGAGGGTAATGGGGGAGGATGGAGCACACACAAGCTGGTAAATGTACAAAATTAAAAGCCTCATTTTAAATGCATTTACTTTCTCAGATAGATATTAACTAACTTGCATTTACCATTGTTACTAGCTTGGTCTTCCCCACACCATCCTCCCACCCTGAATCGCTCAGTAGTGCCATCGTCTGCTGCCCCCACTTCAACTTGTAATGAAATTAAAACATGTCAGACACTGTTTACTACAAGCAACTAATTTCAAAATTGTAAGAGAGAAAAAGAGAAGGCGAGGGAGAAATAGCATTACCACAAAATACTTGTGCCCACACGTTTTGTAACTCAGGAAAATTCTAAATTTAGCCTCACAGTTCTGGCAGTTGAACTGCTATTTTTAATCCAATTTTGAAAACTACAGGACATTACTAGAAAAATTTTTCTAAATCTGTATACTTATCTGAATTTCAATTCACCCTACTCCAACGTAAGGTCAACATAAATACTGTGTTTTCAGTAACTTATACTATTAGCATTCAAATTTTTCCAAGGCAAAATACGAGAACAAGCCAGACTCTAAAAGCAATTAAGAGGATATAAATGTTGTGCGCTGCAAGAACACTGTTCTCAAAAGACCAGAGTCCTGGCAACTATCATAATCCTTTTGAAATTGTTCATATTAAGATTAAAGATCACTTTGTTCCTCTATTCCCACAACTAGTTGGTATGGTAAAAAGATCAGTCCTCTAGTTTTATACGTAACATCTTAAACATTTGCTCTCCTTTCTGTGCATGTGATTAAATGTAACATTTTGAAATCCCAAAGTTCTGAGAAAAACATAAATCCTTGTCCACAGCTGCTGTTTGACTCTGGAAACACATGCATTTTCTTTTCAAGCATCTACCATCAAAAAAATCCCAAAGGACCTGAACTGGGGAACACCTGCATCTCTTCATTTAGTTCCAATAACAGAGTCTAAACTTCAAAATTATAAAAATAGATGCTATGTTCAGCTGCAGTTACATTCTGCCCCTAATTCCCGTGAACAAAAATGCTAAGAGCATGAAATCATTCAGGCAAGCTCTGTCATCGAGAGGATAAGATTTTTTGCACCAGAAGCCCAGTGGGAACTTGATAGAAAACTGGCAACAATTACAGATAAAGTACATAGTGAAATCCTCAGGGAGAGAAAAGGAAATGTAATAAGATAGATGGGTATAATTTTTACACATTTATGCCCAAACCACAAATGTGAATTGTCTTTAATTACTCCAATATATTAAGTGTTTTTACCCATTCATTGTGTCAAATCTTTCCAGAATACTTCAAATTGGTTTATGAATTTTCTTTTACGAGGGTTTTTTTATTTACTAGCACAAGCACTCACTTAAATTAGAACCGACAACTTAAAAAATGTCATTTTTCCAGCTTTAAAATCCAGTCTAAGTAATGAAAATTAAATTTAAAAATATGTCAATGACAGACTATTTTAACTGTAAGAAAGGGGGAGTTGGGGGCATATATAAGTGTGCATGCATAAAAAGAAATGTATGTAAAATCTCTCGCCTCCTTTCAAATAAGTTCTAACAGATAAAATCATCTGGTTTACGGCAGGAAAAAAATGCTCCTGCTGGTACAACATTTATGGCACTTTTTTCATGTTTGAAGATATGATTTCTTCAGTCTTAAAAATATTTTCACTGGACAAATTATTTTTCCTTTATTGAGGGGGCAGGGGGTGAACACAGTGATCTTATCTAAACTTAAAAAAAAAAAAAACAGTGGAGAAAAAAATCCAAGTGTCTTTGGAAGTTTAAGAAAAATACCACTTAAATGAGAAACTACCTACTTTTACACAGTTGAATATTTGCTCTGCAGCCTTCATGCAGCTAGAGAAGCCTTCTGATTCTTACTTTGCTCCACTGGGTGTATCAGTTTACCACACACGACCACAATATTAATACAGGCACTTCTGTTTACTCCCTTATTTCACTGCTGCATTACTGAATATTTAAGCTGATCTCAAAGAAGACTTCACTAATTGTATTTTTTATTTTAGTTCCTGTTGATTTATATGTAATAAAGCTCTCCATACACCGGCTGTGCACGCACTCCCAATTATTCAATATGGGGAACCAAATAGAGCTTAATCAGCTCACCTCATCTATTCTACAGCTGCTCATAATTAAATACTAACACCAGCATTCATTTTGAAATTTCCCTATTTCTCTCAAAGGCCAGGTGAAACAAACAAGGTCTGCAGCTTGCTCCGAGGGTTAATAAAGCCAGGGTTAGTTCAGAGCAGCAGCAAGAAGACTTTCCCAAGCCCTGGGGTAACGGAATAATCTCCTTCTCTTGTATTTATTTTATATGCTGCAGTTTGGATACAGACTGGGGAGCATATCCACCAATTTCTACAACTACGCAGAGAGATACCTGGGGCAGTTTTTCATGCAACAAAAGTATCCAAAATTAAGCATCAGCATGCAGACTTGTATTTAAGCACTAAACAAAATTTATATTCTGTGTCCCTATGTAATTCCTCTGCTGTTGATGGATCAGTTTTCCACTGTGCTAATGACACTTTGTGCACCAAACAATAAAATACTCCTGTTAAGTAATTACCAGTATATACACTTGTTACATTTACTACTTAATTTGCCTGTATATGCTATACATCACACACTTCCATGCTGCCCTTTTTGGAATTACATTTTATAGAGTTTCTTCCTTTGCT
>Ga0181612_167117_pt1 | contig 11860 bp, 6 predicted proteins | sample HoacroProtozoa21_FD_119630 | JGI IMG/M metagenome (GOLD analysis project Ga0181612, IMG submission 119630) | Hoatzin crop microbial communities from Cojedes, Venezuel. Combined Assembly of Gp0051906, Gp0051904, Gp0051908 | reverse complement strand
TTTCTCTTGGTTTCTATGGACAGGCTTCTCTTACTCATCTTCGACACAGATTTCTAGCTAGAGCAGTACAGAGGCCTAACATGAGTGGATCAAGAGGCATGAAAAAGTTCACTGTTAAATACTTTATTATAGTGTCGCACATACAGATTCTAGAGTACATGTGGTCAACGTTGGCATAATTTTTGTATATTCAAAGACTTTGACAGTTCTGAACCAAGGACTTTATCCTTTAGGGGAAGCATTCTGTGACAAGCATGAACCAAGCCTAAATTTTGTTAATTACCTTTGCTCAAAAGCCAGAGCTCAAAACACAAAACAGAATTTTTTTCGCTGCTCATTAGTATAAATGTGGGGAAAAAAAAAATTTAGAGCCTAAACTTTCACGGAATAGTAACTAAGGTGCACTAGGAATTTTTTACAGAGATTTTAATAAGATTATATTGAGGAATATTCATAAGATTATAATGGCATCTTAAGTATAATGTTTTTTTCAGACAATTACAGTAATATTCCAATGCAGAATTACCTGGAAATGTTTGATCAACCTCTTGCATTTAGTAGAGCTTCAATAGTTGCTAGAAAAACAACATACAACATTAAAACCATTATCATGCCAGTAATGAAGAAAAAAATGCAGAAAGAATTCGTAATTTTTTGGTATGCCAGCATGTGTGTTATTTTCCTTATGCAGAAGCATGGGAGGAACTCAAGCACTAATGTAAGCCTGAATGACATCTTTTTGGTAGTTTAACACTGTTACTAAGGAAATACAACCATTTTTAATTTCCCATATTGCTCTCTGATCTTGAATTTAAAAGAAATTCAGTCTTTAGAACTTTACTGATTAATTCTGCAGGGTGCGGAAGTGATCCAGGTCCGTGGCATTTCTCATGCTGTTTTAATCTAAATGCCATCTGTAGAAAACTGCAAAGTCAAGGAACTGTATTTGCTGTAGTCTCTGTCAGTGGAGGCAAATTTTCTGCGACATTTTAATATACGCAGTGGAGAAGTGTTTAGTATGGAAAAGTTAGCCTGTTACTGAATCAGAAATAAATTCTGAATAGCTAGAGAGTAGAACGGAAAGCCAAATTGTTAATTATATCCTTTGGAAAAGATCTGTGTTATTAAAAGGTGGCAATTATCTACAACTGCAAAGTTGACACTAGTGCTGTTCTCACTGGAAAATAATGTGCTTCCCTGAAGGGGCATGTGCTGGCTCTTTTCCTGAACCATAATCCTGTATACAGAATTTTATTTCCTCAATTTTGACCTTCACGACAGGGCTGGTGACTAGTTTTATTCTGTGATTGGCAAGTCTCAAAGCAAATCATCTAACAGAAAAGCAATTTCTTGAACCACAAAGTCATGTGCTACAATGAAGATGGGGATAAATATCTCCTCTCCACAGATGTCAAGTTTTAGAGGAGATGTAAAACAAATTCTGAGCTCAGATATTGGCCAAGTTTGTGTCATACTAATGACAAAGCTTCTTATTAAATATTTTGCAAGATTAAAGAATGTAGAACAGCAAAACCTGAGGTAATACTTTTCAAGGTCACTTTCTAGCTGTTGGTATGTCAGAATGAAAGGCGAATGCCTGATGTGAAGGGGTCGTTTGCTTTTTTTCATCTTGAAATACTCTCTTCCATCTGTTATGTTCAAGCTAATGTAGTTTTTGTATTGATTCTTCATAACTGATTGTGGTAAGTTATATAGAGTTTATTAAAAAATAATAATTCAGATGAAGGTCTTATAGTGATTCTGCCTGGAGAACTGGAAAGTGAAGACTCTTCTGCCTTACTTCTTAGCTGTTCGCATGCCTATTCAAAAATTGAGGAGACTGTACCAACCAAATAGGTATGAGGCATCTTAATTCCTTTTTGTCTGAACAATTTGTGTTAACAGAGGATTTTGTTGTTGCCTTTCAATATGTGACAATCACACTCTCCTCCCTCGGGTGGGAAGAAAAGTTGCCAGCAGATGTTGTTTGCCTGGGAAATTCAGAGCAGCCCCAATCATAGAACCAGGAATGGTGTGTAGTAGAGAGAGGAGGAGGAAAAAGAGATTTTACAGGTGCCATGTCACCTAGGGAAGCCTAACAGCCAAGAAGAGAAAAGGATAAGAAATCATGAGACTGATCCTTTCTTACAAGAAGATAGGAAACTTCTTGGACCCCAATACTTTTGGTCCTGAAAAGACGACTGGGACTGACTGCAGGGAGTATGGAAAGGTGGAAGTCATGGTTCCAGAATTACAACACGAGTTAAAAATCAGCTTCTCCTGCTCTCTTGAAGTCAGAATATGTGGAAACTTATCTGACCCTTCTAGCTGTACAGCCAAAAGTGGACTAACACCACTGATGTTATTTTCATGACAGAAATGCAGCAAAGACATTTTTGGACTGAATTCCTGCCCTTAGCAGCTGCTAAAATACTTACGGAGACATTTGCCGTAAATACTGAAGTCCTCAGCCCCGGGCTATCATGATATAGATGTTTTCTGAAAATTTAGAAAAGTATACTTTTCTTAATAGGCATTACTAAAGATAATTAGTGGATTATCTGTAATTCCTGTATTGCCCTTCTTATTCTCATTTTTTTTGATGCCTTGATCAAAGCCTCATTATACCTTGTGCTAAATATCCATGGAACTGAGAGTGCTTGCATTAGGCCAGTGCAATAACGAAGCCTGAAAACATCTAACAATTGATTTAACAAGTATGGGGTGTATGCAGGGGAAGGTTCAGTGAAGTAACTATAATAATAACCCTTCTTTTTTGGTAGAGTGTTTCAGTGTTCATTGGAGATACGAGTACTTCAGGTTATTTCGTACAGGAGCAGTAGAGAGAAGTAGCAATGCAGAGTGCATTACCAAGGTAATTAGGATCCAGCAGCAAATGATCTTTCTTGAAGGAAGGCTTATCAGGAAATATCAATGTTGTACAAATGAAGATAGCTACGTGAAGAAACAAAAAATACAGATAACCATTTCTGACTTTTGCTATTGAAGCTGCTGCTAAAACTAGTGGCCTCCTTTAATAGTATAGGTTGCCACCACATTAAATTTCTATAAAAGAATAAGTTTAATAATAATATAAAATAAACCTTCTAAACATGTTTAAAATTAGTGACTAGTGTTGCCTTACTTTTATTTTTTATATTTTTCTTTAACATATTAATTTTAATATGCATTAGACTTTTAAATATTTTTTATTAATAGCAAGTCTTTCTTTGCTGCTTTGAGCCTTACTATTAATGCCAGATTTCTGCCACAACGTACGTATTTCTGAAAATCTATTTTGTACCTTAACCTATCTTTGGAATTTGTTTATCCTTCTTCAGCTTTAGAATTTGAAAAGTTCTATCATAGAAATCATGGTGAAAAAAAAGCTAGTGGTGGAAAATATTATTTTGCTGGATATCTGCAAGGTGCCACAGAAGTGGAACCCAGAACCTATTGACATGCTGGAGAGTTCACGTTTTTCAGATCTTTTATGTCAGATTTTCCATAGGATTAGGTAAATAAAAGAAGTTCATTTTGGCTACTTTTTCTTTTTATAATTTTTTCATTTATCAACATGTAAAATTGATGTATATTTCCTGTTATGCATTTAGTAAACAGGAGCTGACACACTTTTCTCTGTCATAGACATCTCAGGAACTAGGAATCTGGTAAAAGATTTACATATATCCATGTTATTGGATCACTGGCTACAGCATGTTGTTGATTTTTGTGTTTTTTTTTCTCTCAGCTATTGAGTCTAAAATAAATGCAATTCACATTCTGTACAGAAATGGTCCCTCAGTAGGGAATGCTGGGAAATTACTTTTAAATGTGTAAAGATACTTTGATTTGTATAAATTTTCATGTAATATCTTCAACATCTTCCTGAAATTAATTGCTACCATATTTGGAGTTTTAGCACTTTACGTTAAAATGGCATGAGAAACACACTCTTGTTTCTCTGCCATGGTATAGCATGGTTAACATCTGCATGCAAACAACTGCTTTCAAAGATTTAAAGTAGCATAATTAGACAGTTAGATTATTGTAGGGCTTAATTTTATTGGCAAAAATCCATTTAATAACTGATATACCCACACCACAAGAAATTATGGTTTGAAAGGAGTGAAGTACAGTGATTCCACCCTTCATGTTTTGGCTTCAGATTTTAAGACTTGCATTGGTTTTTTGACATTTGTCCCAATTAAAATTTTCTGATGGCTTTGCAGCTCAGTAAAATACAATTTTACTTGCTGTGTCACAAGCTTAATGGCTAAGGAGTGAGCTCTGGGTGTTTAACAAGCTTCCTCCAAGTACATTTTGTAGTCTTGTTTTATTTTCAGCTGGGATGTTTATATCTAAAGTCCATTTGAAGTTTTGTTGGATGTTTAAATCAATTGCAGAATGTCACATCTTTTGTCTGCTATTTAAATATCTGCTTCTGCTTTATCACCAAGTTTTTCTATGCATGACTGAATTCTACCGTAATAAAAATTTCACGGTTCATTATACGAGGAAGTAAAACAAGGGAGTTATTTGTGTCTGGAGGTTATAGCCATGATCACTGTGCAGCTTGAACAGCGCATGTGGCTCTCGGGAGCACTATGTATGAGTCTCGAGGGCTATGCCTACATTACTTTGGTAGGTATAACCAAGTTTGGGTTCCAATTTGCTGTGTCATGAAGCTGGATGATATCTGTGAGAAGCTGGATGATATCTGTGATTGCCTTTAGCATATAAGAAAGCTGACATGGAAACAGAGCAGATGTTGGGAACTGAGTTCACATCCTTTGATGAATACAAATTCTCTAGAAAGTATGCTCCTTGAACCTTGTCAATACCTTCAAGTATGATATTTTTTTCAGAATCAGTGTAGTTTTTTTCCAACTATTCTTTTGTGCTTTGTTTACCTGTCTTCCAATGATTTTCATTTCTTTGGTGAGTCAATCAAATGAGGTATTTCTCCCTCCTTGATTTTGAAAAATAGAGTTTGTATCTCACTGAAAATGTGGCTCTACATCAATATTTGGGTTATTTTTAGCAAATCAGTTTTGACAAAAAGTCAGATCTGTTACTCATGTTACCAATGTGCCATATAAAATAGTTGATGAATTCTTTTTTTCTGCTTGCATTTGATGATTATTATATGTATGTAAGTCTTGCCATGGACAAATGAAATGCATTGACCTAATAGTTTACTTGAATACTTTTCTGAACCTCCCTAATGTGCAAAACTGGTGTGGAAAAATTACTGATTTTTCAATAATATTTAATCAAGTTTTTACAATGTCTAGAATGTTTCCTTAAAGCAAAAGTCCAAAGATGTTTATTGTGATTTTGCATCCAAAGATGTTGTGATTTTGGAATCAGCTTCCTGATTCTGAGAGCAGTTATTAGGGATTAAATTGTGACTCTAAGGTTAGAAAGGACAATCGGGCAGGGACAGAGAATACAAAAATCAAATGTGAAACTTTATGCAGGAATGTAGAAAATAGGTATCTAACTTAATTGGATCAATACTTATAGTAACTTTTCTCATCTTGGAATTGTCCACGAATGACTTGGACAATAAATTATTCACTTCTTCCCATTTGAAGTACCCCTTGCATTGGATACTTTACTGTCCTGACACCTTGGGAAGATTTTTGGGAATATACTTGAGAATATTCTTAGAAATATCAAATATTTGTAAATATTGATAAAAAGGAATATGGAAATATTATTGGAAATAATATCTTGGGACTATTCTGGTGAAGAATATTTTTTTTTAATTTGTATTTTGACAGTCTCATGCTCTTTCAAGCCTCTGACAGTTTTAATGGACTTCAACATTTTTAAGTACTCAAGAGCTCAGAAATTGCTGGCATCTGTAGGTCTGTTTTTTTCAAATCTTTCCTTCTGCAAGTTGCTTCATGTTTGTTTAGTGCTAATAATAAAGTTAATGAGAGAAAGTTTGGCTCTGATACTCCTCGCCTTACAGATGTGTGTTTTCTTAGTCCCTGGAGCTTTTTCTTCCGCCTCCATTATTACCTCGTTATTTGCAAGGAAGATTGCTAAGAAACACGCTGATGTTCTGGTTGTGGGTAATGGGTAAACGGCTAAGGAATGCTTTCTCCATGTCCTCACAGCTCCTTTGCTCTGCTTTCTACCCTTCTCACCTGACACTGTCTGCTTCATCTTCTCCTTCCAAGCTTTTTGCAATCAATTCCTCCAAAGCAGTCTTCACGCTTGTTATCCCTCATTTGCCTGAGCTGCTCTCATCCATGTAGTTATTGCAGAACTACTTGGTTGTTCTTTGACTCCCTTGGGCTGCTGGACTAACCAGGGGACTGAGTATTTGCTGTTTCTTTCGGTTCTCGTTTTGTCGCTGTGGTGTGGTCAGACAACCCATGTGTTTTTGGTGTTTCTCTCTCGGTCATTGACCAGACATAGCTGATCAGCTTGTTCACTGTCAACCACAGCATGAGCCCTTAAAGCTGTAGAGAAATGGTGGGGCTGTGCAGCAGTGGGGGAACACATTCCTTGTCTTTGCTAAAGTGTTGCAATGTACAGCCAAGCACTGTGTGGTTGGACATGGGGAATGCCGTGGTAAGTTTTGCAGCAAGCCGAAGTCTAATACTGATATTTTTATTATTTTGGGGTTTTTTTAATGCAAATATACCTCAGAAATACGATAGTCATTCTGAATCCCTAGTTTATCAGGGTAGGTTTGTTAAAAGAGCTCTATAAGGAAATGTCCTGCCATAACTCTATCAGCTGCCCATTCTGGGGATGGGCTCAAAGAACCAAGTAGTATAAACCTTGCATCCTCTTACAAGCTGCCAATAGATAAAGCTGGCAGATCTAGAATCCTGCCTACTTATTGCATTACTTTTTACATCTATAAGACACCTGGAGGTCCAGAAACCCAAAGAGGTGCGCTTGCCCAAGCACAGCAATCAAATCACAACAGTGCTACCGCTTGCACGACAAATTATGGCATACGTATTGCTGCTATTCCTAAGAGTGTCAAAGCGGACGGTGTTATCATAATTAACTGTGTTCTGAGCATAACTCTGGGATTATGGTTAATTATATAGTATACCATCTTACCTAGAGTAGATTAATGTTGTATTAAACTAACTGGAACTAAATTGCTTTCTTTAAACAGTTTCTAATTTAAAGGGTTTATTTTGGAAATACTCTTCAAAACTGAGTTAATTAGCTGGGGTTGCCTATTTGAATGGTGTACAAAAGGCATGAAATTTATCCAAAATATGTTGAAAATAATTGAACCATCTGTAAAACATGAGAGTTCTGCTCTGATTGCTCAAGCAGAATACTCTTTAGTAAAATGACTTTATAAAGCAATCTATCAGCCTTTCATTACTTACAGTAATCTGCTCATCTAATTCTAAAAATAAAAGTTGATATTTATTAGTACTGCGCTGTGAGCCTTACTCCAAAAGAAAGCCAAACCCGACTTTTTCCCACAAAATTTCTGTTGTATCTATAACCGGATTCTGATTCCAGAAAACTTTTGGAAAATATCCCCTAAATTCATTTGTTAATTTTTCCTTTTATGAATCCCAGCTGCAAACTTGCTTCAGAAAAGAAGTGACTGTAGTAACATCGTGTTCATCTGGTTTGCCTTTAACACACTACTGAAAAACTTGAAGTTGTAACATTTCAGGGCTTATAACAGGAGTAACCCCATACACTACCATGAGCATCAGCTAGTCCTTAATGTCCTGATAGCTATGAGGGAGCAGCGAGGGTCAGCTGCTCCCTAAGGGACGGGGGAGTGAAGCAGAACCACTCTGCCAGGAGGGCTCAGGCTGGAATCGGCCCCTCAGGGGTGGGGAAAGGCCCTGGAGAGGTTGGGCAAGGCTGGTGAGGGCTGGTGGTACCCTCGTGACCCTGACAGCATTCCTGTATATTATTTTAGTTAGTAGCATATTGCTGTTAATAAAAGCTCTATGTAACTGTAAGAATGTTCTTACTCTGTTGCTTTTTGCTATCAACAGTAGAATTTTTGAAATGGCATCATCAATAATTTACTGCCTCTTTTCTGCAGACCAAGTTTACATAGCAGTGCAGAAATACAAAGTTCAAGTGTTCTGTTAATGAGCAGGTATATATATAGGCTACTATGCCTCATATAAAAGTATATCTGATTTTTTTGAAGAAATTACTAATGAAATAGTAACATCAAAGACATTTCTATGTTAAAGTGCCATGCATTAGATAGAACGGATTATACTTCACTACAGAATTTAAATTAGCAGAAATTATATATGAGGTGAAAAGGTCTTACTCTGATACCTGTGATTCACTAAGGATTGGGGAAAACCACAGAAAATTGCCTTCCCCACATAAAATCTTTTGCCTCAGATGTTTTCTTCTAAGAATTTTACCTTAAAATAAAAGACCTTTTCCAGACATCGGAATCAATATTTTATTTTGCACAGCTGAAAGATATTCCCTGTTAAGACAACTGAGTCCAGAAATCATTTCCAGAAAAAAAAAACCTGACATAATTTCACTACCTGAAATTCTTTGTTCTTTTTGGGTTTTTCTTCATGTATTTGCAAAACAAGCTTTCCGTTGTACTCTAAATGGGTGGTATAGGTGAAGGAAAGCAACTTTCCACTGAGGAACTGGCTGCCATTGGTGTGCATGGAGAATACTGACAAAATCCTCACACGACCTGTATGATTTGTTCCACTTAAAGATTTTTTCACTGGCTTTGTAGTACACATGAAAGTATTCCTGTAAATGCTTAACAGACACAGGTAATCTCAGAGCAAATTTGTATAGCACACTAGCTGCTACGCTGAATTCATCGCACATTCTCGCAGTTCGAGTTAGAATTTCAAGGAGTGGGAAAGAAGCCATGGTTGTATGCATGCTATGAAGTTTTTCATGAAGAAACAAATCTGAATTTCCATGAGAAAATGAGGAGGAAAAAGGTCAGCTCTCTAGTTACAGGGTTCTTGCGCGTGTTTTCTGTGGAGGAAGACTTCATAATATAGATTTCAGATTACAGTATTGGATTTTAGTGACTACTTTTCTCCAGGATGGAATAATACCAGTAATCTGAAAGTCGTTTAAGTTTTCTGTACCTCAGGAAACTCCCTCTTGAAGTGTCTCATCCCTGGAGGTGTTTAAAAAGTCTGTAGATGTGGCACTTCAGGATATGGTTTAGTAGGAATGGTGGTGTTGGGTGGATGGCTGGACTTGATCTTAGAGATTTTTTCCAACCTTTATGATTCTATGAAGTTCAGGCAGCAAGAACAGCTCCTGAACTCAGGGGACTGGGGGTTGCAAGTACGGCATGGCCTTTCTAGGGCTAGAAATTTTGGAATGAGCAAGAGAGACCTGCCTTTTTATTTCTTTTTCTCATGCATTCAAATTAACTCTGTGTTGAGAAATAGTATTAGTTGATGAAGAACTTATTCAAGGAAGTTTTCTGGAGTTGCTCATGATAAATTTTACATTGTATGTATAAGATTACATTCTAAATATGGAGCATATCTTTTCCTGATATTCATAACACTGAGCTACAGAAATACACGGAACTCATTTTATAGCACCATACTAATTTATTACCTGTAAGAGAATATATTCTTTATGTTCACCTCTAACGGAAGATCTGATATACAGCTGTATAATTTCAGCAACAAAAGTAATAGATCTTTGCCCCCTTTTTCATGTGTGGGGTTTTGTCAGGTATAATCTAAAGGCTTATTCATCAAGTAAATATACAAAAACTATTAACTAATACACCAGTCTGTTTTTTTGTACTTTACCAGCCATTGGGTGACATCAGCCAAGATAATTATATCAAGAAAATAACTATGCGTGTTTCTAGGCTCATCTGACTTCAGAACAAATCTTCTTTACATTGAAACCCTTCCACAGTATTTGAAGAGATTAATAATCCATTTCTGTTCTATTCTTTGTGTTTATATATTCATCAAAACAGTTTTTTTAAATTTCCAGTTTCCAGGAAAACAGTGTGATGATGAATTTCTAACTCTCTTCAGACATCTGAAAGTAAAGCATTCTGTGGATTGTCAAGTCTATTAAATTGCAAGCTGAAGTTCACATCAAAAGAGCAGCAGATCTGGTCACCCAGAGAGAAAATTATCCAACATTTTTATGCTGTAGATAAATGTTGATTCATATTCATATGACTGACACTCATCTCAGTTGATACTCATCTTGCAGATCGATAATTCCACTGATTTCAGCTAAGTCTTGTATCAGTTGCTAACTCCTCTGAGTAGACTACCTTTGAACACCTTGAACCTCTGTCTTTAGGCACTGCCTGTAGAAAACAGAGGTGCAGGTGAACAGTGCAGGTAGATAAAATGCTAGGCTGCTTAGATTGATAACAGTTTTGCCACTGGGTTTTCTCTGCTCCATAATTTAAGCTTACAGCTCTATATTTGACATCCAGGAACATAGATTTACGTTCTTAACTTCTTCATCCCTCTTTTTATCTTGTAAATAAGACAAGGAAAGAAGAAGAAAGAAGGCTTGGTTCACCTGATCTTTTGTGATCCTCTGCTTCAGAATTTGGTACCCAAGGTCTTCATTACAATTAGAGCCTGAGCACAAGAAACCTGAGAGGCAGATTTTAGCCTCAGAATCTTGTTAAGTGTTTTCCTAAGGTGAAAGAAAACAAACCTTCAGATCAGACTATGAACTGTATTTGGAAGTGTAAGTTACCAATCCCTTAGCTGAGCAGGAAAAAATAGACATGGCAGTACCCTCCCTTGCTAAGGGTGAGATTGTGCTAACTGAGAAGACTCTTCTCCAAATACTGATTAAGCAAAAGTGAAAAGGGCTCCTTAAAAATATACTTGGGCCATGCAGCTGTCTGGCAGGACAATCTCCTTTCCCAGAGCAGCAGTTGCCCAGACTAATGATGTTCAAAGGACCATAAGGAAAGTGGAAATCACATCAAGTGCTGAGAAAAAGGTCCTTAGCAGCTGCTTTTGTTGCCAGAAGCTCCCTTGATTGCATCACATGTTTAGCTCAAACCAGTCACACTGAACACAGTGTCTCACTCATAATTATAGCTTTTTATCTAGAAAGATGGACAAGCCAAACAGGGACTTTCCTCTGCCAGATTCCGTGATGCAGAGCTAATTGGCAGGATGTTAGAGAGGTCATATCATGGTCCAGTGAGAGATGAAGCACACCTGAACTCTTAGAAATCAGCTCAGAATAATTTCAGACTTCCCATGGAAATGAGTATCATTTAAAGTTAATAATCACAGTGAAAACCACTGGGAAGAGTGTTTCTTGCAGAGGAAAGCCCTGGATTCAAAGGGAAGGATTGTAAGGTATAGAAACTTTAAGTGCAAGACTATTGCATCGTTCAGGTAAAAATAAATCTTATATATGGCTCCTTCACTCCTTTCTTTGTCTTTTTCAAAAACTTTCATTAACAGGAAGAACCAATATATGAAATGACACACACACACAAGAAGTCCATCTAACCTAATGTGCTCTATCCAGGAATGACCAATAATGGATGCCAAGGGAAGAATAAAATGAGTATTTAAAAATTTTCAGAAATATTTTCCTAGCCCTTAGTCATTCCTACGTAAAGGCATTTTCCCAGCTGTTCCTGCAAGGTGTCTTAACGGTGTTGGATAAACTTACCTAAGCTTAGATAAGTGCAAGCAACCACCAGAATCATGGCTGTACCCATGTTCTCACCGCAGCCTTCAGGGGAAGAACAGTGTCATAGCAGGTGATTCCAGGGAGTAAAGTGCCTCTCTTCAGCAGCAACCACCATCCTAATTTTCCCTCCCATCATGCACTCACTCCACTGATCAGTAAGCTCTTTTTTTGTTTTTAG
>Ga0181612_144507_pt1 | contig 11860 bp, 7 predicted proteins | sample HoacroProtozoa21_FD_119630 | JGI IMG/M metagenome (GOLD analysis project Ga0181612, IMG submission 119630) | Hoatzin crop microbial communities from Cojedes, Venezuel. Combined Assembly of Gp0051906, Gp0051904, Gp0051908 | reverse complement strand
TTTCCTGCGATGTTTCTGATCAAACTTACGTTTTCCCTGTTTTGGGGTGTTTTTGGTTTTTTCCCTTCCTTTCCCAAAGCTTTCCCCTTTAAAACCTGGGGGGCAGCGTTTTTTTTTTTTTTTTTTTTTTTTTTTCCCCTTCCCATTTTTGAATATTGTCTGCTGGCAAGAGCCCGTGGCTTGAAAAGGAAAGGTTCAGAGATGAGAACTGCTGGACAAAATAGCCCTAATATCCTCGCAGAAATACAAGCACTATGGTCATGGGAGGAAGAATTGTGATTCTCCCTTCATCTTTAGGGAGAATGGATGATCTTTTTCAAGATTAACCATTTGTAGACAGGACAGATCAGTTAACCTTTGTCCTGTTACCGTGATGCTACTTCCAGAATCCCTTCCAAAAAATTGATATTACAAATTAAATAGAGTAATGGGACCAGCAGTGGCAAGAATTAAGACAACGCTAGGGTTGGTCACTCAGGACATTGCTGCGTTGTTCTCCTGCTGCCCAGGGAAGGGGAACATCCTTCTCCTTGTCCATGGGGGATGAGACGAGAAATAATGGGCTTCAGTTGCAGCAAGTGAGATTTGCTTTAGTGACAAAAACTTTCCAGGATGAAATACCACATTAGATTGCTTATGGGGGTTGTGGCACCTCCATCATTGTGGGTCTTTAAGAATAGGTTAGAGAAACATTCGTCAGGAATGATAGCTGTAGAGCTGCTCCTGCCTTGGGGCACGGAGATGGCCTGGGTGACCTCGTGCGGTCCCTTCCAGCCCTGTTTTCTGTGATGTCTAATCCTGGACTTTTCATTACTCATCCCTCGAAGCCCCAGAGGTGCCAAGACTATCACACTTCACTTTTACCCTTACAAAGTCTCTTTTGCTGGACGGTTTTTACTCATTCTGGTAGACTGGTTCAATTACATTTGTCATATGATTCTCCTTTCTTGTAGCCTCTTTTATTTTTTTTTCAGTGCGTCCCCTCTAGGCCTTTCTCTCTGTCTTTTAAACAGATCCTGCTCGCTTCCAAACTTCCTGAAAACAAAACTGGCTCAAAACTTGGATCTATTTTGTGGATTTAAAATTTCAAATTAGACAAAATGAGTTAGAGGAGCTGTAAAGCACCAACGCCATGCTCAGTGCTGCAGCGGATGCAGGAATAGGAACCGTTTTTGCCTTGTTGAAGTCAGACAGATGCGGACAGAAGCAGATGATGACATGGGGAGCTGACCAGGGCAGAGGCTATTTTGCTTGTTTGTGCAGGACTTGGTACAGTGTGGCCCTGAATCTTGAGTAGTGGCTGCTCTGATAACCTTACTTTTGATGGGAAGCACATGCGGTACCAGATACACGTGTGCAGTCTGCGTGTGGCTGGAAGGTATAAAGAAACTAAGGTTTGTGCTCGAAAGTGATAATGTGTGAGGTTTGAAGGGTGGTTAAAAAACACAGTAAATTAAAAGATAGCCAAAGCAGTGTGACCCTGCATGTGATGGGTTTTTATTCAGGTATCATAGCAGCAAGAAGCATCCTGCACAGCTGCACAGTCCTCTCTCCCTGACACAGCTGGATGTTTCACAAGCTGGTATGAGACAGTAGTTTCCCATTATATTTGCCCCTTTTCATCTCTTCCTGAAATGGAATTAAATTTGTTCTGTTAGCGGCGTGCCATGGTTTTTAAGTGGTTTCCTTGCAGGTTCACTTTAGGGCTTCCCCAGCTCTCGGTTCGAGTTAGTAAAGTGGAAGATTGCACAATAAAAGCAAGGCGTCGGGCTCGAGGTGAGCGAACGTCCCGCTTTATTGCGTCGCAGTTTCCCAGTTCAGCTCTGGGACGCCTGGGTCTGTGAAACAGCTGTATTAATTCTCCATGTCTCTGAGCATGATCGCTACAATCAGGTTGTACAGAGGAAGGTGCTTGGAGCAATCCCTGCTGTGGGCACGGCCCCACTCCTGGGTCTGTGCCTGGGGAGGAACATCACCCTTGGGACGTTGTGCTGGCTTCGATGACCGGCCGAGGCTTTGCCCTCCTGCTTCCTCCGTGCTTTAAACTGACGGGCGGAAGGTGAGAAATCCCTGCAGGCGTTTTGCCGAGGGCTGTACGATGTAGTGTTTTGCCTAAATGTTCTATGTTCCCCTGAATGTTTTATGCTCAGTGAACGACTGCACGGTGCAGAGGTGCAGTGCTGTGTGGGGGTCCGACGGGCACAGTGCTGCGGCGTGAACCCGGTGCTCGTCACTGCTCGTCTCTCATACATGGGGCAACGTATTTTCCGGGTTTTCAAGTTTTAACTTGGGTAATATCATCTCAACCCTGAAATTATCAACCCTTCCTCCTCTTGACTTTTCTTAAAATTTGACTAACCCCAATGTGTTATTTTTCTGAGGAGAGCTGACTTTTGTAGCTAATTATTCTACATAAGCACTCAGCTATACACTGAGTGCTGCTTGCTCTGTGGAAAAATTTGACGCTATTTAATTATGCAGTTTAAAAAAAAAAAAAAAAAGAAAAAAGAGTGGGAAACTCACTTTGGTAGCTCCAGGCTGCAGAAGTTGCCATGTCTGCTTCAATCTGTCTGGTTGCTGGAACCCATGGAGCCCTTCAGCGAAGTTACGAAGGCAGAATTGGAAAAGCATGTCTTTATGGAAACTTTGATTAATTATTCAAGAGGTGACCAGAGCTGCTGTGTTACAGAGCTGTCAAATACCATATGTCCAGAAGCCCTGTCATCTGGATTTCAAAGTCAGAGCCATATTTTAAGGGACTTGCCCTTTTTATCCTATCTGGTCTGTGGGGGGGTGTTGCTGGGACTGAACCCTCTTTGGCCGCCTGAAAGAAGCGTGCCAGGCTGCCTTTGCCAGGGACGTTGAGTTTAAATCTATTTCAGGCCTTTAAAAAGGTCAGTCAAGGCTGCCAGCCAGAACCTGTGTCTAATTCAACGCTATTAGAATCACAGAAAAATGAAATCCCCAATCTCGGGCCAGAGGGCAGGGAGTGAAGTAAGTATTATATGCTTTATAAACTGCAGAATATGCTCTCGTCGCAAAACGCTGCCGCAGTCCGGAGCGAGCACACGTGTCCCTGTGTGCTGGGAAGGGCACTGGGGCTCTGCTCCAGTCTTTGGGCTCCACCGGTGGAGATCTGGTTGCTGGTCTGGGACATGAAGAAGCTGCTTTCTTTTGTTTGCCCAGAGAGGTCAGGATGATGTTAATTTATCCGAGCTGTTAGGTGGTGTGTCTTTCCGAGGCGGGCTGTGTCTGGCGGCTTAGGCTCCCCATATTTGTAATATTTGGGCTTTTGCTCTGCAGCGAGGCAAGGGGGAAGCAGCAGTTGTGAGGGTTTTGGGTCTGGGTGAGGGTTCCTTGCACCCTTGGCTGTGGCTGGTGGGCAGAGGGAGTAGCTGAGCTTGATGCCTCAGTGGCCTCTTCCTATCCTCCGCCGATGACCCCGAGGAAAGGTACCCAGCCTACTCTTGGTCTGTATCTTCTGAGATACTTAATTGCCCCAGTGACATATTTGTGTGGATTCCTATTAGAGTAATAGAAGCTTTATTTTTCCTTTACTTTATTCCTGCTTTGCTGTAATCCTTCAGCTTGTGGTCATTTTTGTAATCTAACATGCGCCGTTTTAAAACGGGAAGGAGCAGACATCAGTGGTTTGAAGAGCCAAAGGAAAGATTTCTTCTAACGGTAATCAGTCTGGCTAATTGCCCAGAAGGTACAGAGGTACAGAGGAGCCACTGTACAGGACAGAGGCTCTTGTTCCGTGGTTGGGTCTGGTTTAATAATACTCTGTTGATTTGCAATGCAGGTTTGATTCTGGGTTTTGACTCATGTTTTGGAATGCAGCTTTCTGTGATCTGGAAAATATTATATTTGTTTCATATTAACATATCAAGAGGGATTTAATTTTATTGGCTTCTTTACCGAATAATCTGATGAATGTGAAAAGCAGCTTGAATGTGATTTCTCATTGATTATTTTCACCTTAGAGCTCTGTGATCTAAAGAGTAGTAAGTTTGTATTCACTTGCCATCTTATAAGTAGGTCTTAGTTTCAATCTTCTACATTTTTAAAATCGAATCAGCAGAAAATGCAGAAATTATGTTTATATTCGCTTGCTGTCTTACTAATGGATCTCAGGTTTAATCTTTCTGATTTTCCAAATTGATTCAGCAAAAATTATGTCACAAGGATTTAATTAAAGCATGTGTTTTCAGTATGATTCTTTCCTAATGTGTTAGTTTTTCATATGCCAATGTGAAAAGTTTTAGCAGTATTAGCCATTTACCTAACAGTCTTACTTCTCCAAGTATTTTGAGAGTTTGGTGGTGTTTGTATTTTTTTTTTATTTGACTGCTAGTAAAATGTACTTGTCAATTTTGTAGTTAACTGCTGTATTAATTTGAAAGTTATAAATAAAATTTGAAAGTAAATTTGGTATCTTGATATTACACAGAAAAAAAATAGTTGTTGCAGTAGGGATGCTGTCTGCTAAGACATGTATCTCCTGTTAGCTAATTGCTGCTTTTATTCATCTCACGCTTTTTGCCTGGATGAAATCCAGCTTGCTATGATAATGAGTGGAAACAAACAGGGATCTGAGTGCCGGTGGATGTGTGGAATGCGCTGGGGGAAGGAGGTTTGCCCAGCAGAACATCTACCCCGGCTGGCATCAGAGAGCCCCTGTGGCTGGCTGGCAGGTGGTGTGCCTGCGCGGTCCTGGCGTGGAGGCAGGGTACGTGGTGGATGCTGCACCCGCACTGTGCGTGCGCGCTGTGAATCTGTGGTTACGAGTAAGAAGATCAGCTTGCTGGTGTCCACTCCAGCAGTTCTCCCAGCCTTTCATAGACAGGAACAGAGCATTGATACCTTCCCATCAGCTCGCACCTCCTCCTTTTCCATAGCACTAAGTACCTGCTAGAAATAGATTACGCAGCATAGCTGGCACGCGTGACTGTCGTCTCAGTGGGGTTTTTTTTTCTTCCTTCCTCGAAGAGCTGTGAGGTTTGTTTTGTTTTAGTTTATCCCTGTTGTTGTATGCTGCTGAGGGCAGGCCATTGAACCCCACAAGACAGACAATGAGGGTTTTTTAAGCAATTCCGAGGTGTGCCCAGCTCGCAGGGGTGTCGGATGAGCCGCTGTGGTGTTTTACTCACCAACTCTGTCTATCACTGCCTAGGTTCTTTTTGCAAAGGGGTGATTTTCGCTCCTGTGCATTGTCAGGGAGCACAAGAAGTTTTTCCTTCTCACTCTGAGCCATTTTTTACAGGTCTGTAGGAGCAAGGAGCTCCCTCCCGAAGGTCAGGGAGGATGAGGGCCATGCAGGTGTGTGCAGTGGTTGGCGCTGACCTCTGCAGATGGATAGAAATTGAGAATCCCTGCCAAGCCCCTAGAATGAAAAAACCCCTCCAAGCTGCTCCTCTGCCAGCCCTTCCCCGGCGCAGTGGTGCAGCATCTCTGAGCTGCAGAGAGGCCACACGCAGACCCACACATCCCACCCAGGCCTCTGCAGCTGCAGCCCGTCCCAGCCCACATCTTGCTCTGTGCTTTCTCCTTTGAAACTCTGCTACATCCTGGCATTGAGGCCTTTTCTTGCTTCTGAAGGCTGGTTTCTGTGGAGCAGGTACTTATCCTAAATGAGAGGCAGAGGAGTCAATAAACCTTTAGGAAAAGCAGATAGGACTATGAGTTTTTCTTTGTTAATCTCTGTCATAATGCAAGGAGCATTAATGCGAAAAAGTGGACTGGGCTGTGATGTTTTTCAATGCTTTTATACAACCCTAAATTGAAAGTGTGGTCTTAGATGAGGTGGTGGATCTGTATCAGTATATCGGGCTGCTGTTTAGACTGAACACCAAGGAAAAAACATCACATCTCAAGCCAGAGGAAACTACCACACCATGGTAGCTGTGAACCCCTTCTCCTGCCGTACATGTACAGCGCTCCTAAAACCATCTCCCTAAATCCTTCATCCTGAAATGGCACCTCTGTGGGTGGCTCCTGGGCTGTCAGTGGGCTCTGAGCACCAGTGCCAAGGTCCCCCCTACTTGGCGGGGATTATCGGATCAAGGCTGGGTAGTGTTGCAGTGGTACTGTATGCTATTCTAGGAACAGCTAGTTCTTCACAGAGGGAAAAACAGTGGTGGGTTAGCTTCTGGGATTTTGTATGCAGTTGAGGCTGATAAAAAGTCTGAGAATTTCTGGAAGAAATACAAGCTGTGTCTTGCATGCAGGGAGCAGTACCGTCCGTAATGCTGTAAACTTTTAAAGTCCAACACTTACCGCTGCCCAGATGTGCCTTTGGTTTACTTTACTGTTATCAAAGTAGAAACTAATGTCACTGTGCCGAATCCCAAGAGAGACTTGAGGAGGTTTCTAGGAGCACTTGCCACATTTCATGTCCCCTAGAGAGTCCCATTGGCTGAATGGCGCAGGCTAGTAGCGTGAGCATCGCTGCTGCTGCGGGTCGGATGCGTGGCTGGCTTCGTGCAGTCGCCTCCTGGGAGCGATCGCCTGCTGTCAGCTGCCTTGTTTGGTGCTAACTTCAGCAGCCTCAGCGTTGCCCTATAACTGTGCTTTTGCTTTCTTCGTCACCTTGAGTTGCCTCTCTGTTAGCAAGTTGAATAAAGAGGATAACAATATAATTGGACAAAATGTCTCTAAATTAGTATTGCAGTTCTCGTAATAGGCTTGTAAGGGAAGAGCGGGCACCGACACCTGCGGCAGCGAGGAGCACAGTATGGGAGTAAGGTCAGGTTGGACTAAAATGATTTTTAGGGCATGCAATCAAAAGCAAATGATCGTTTTAGAGGTGACATCTATCACTGAGGCTAAAAGTCAATGTCAGTTCTTGCAAGCTGTAACGATCTCCTGCCCATTATGGAGACTGCCACCGCTTACAGAGCGAGGTGCTTAAACCATCCCGTAAGTGGCTGCTGGTGAAGCCAGTGCCGTAAACACCAGTGGGGTCAGGCTGCTGACCTTTGAAAAGAGTTTTCCCTTCTGAAGGAGTAACTCTTGAAAAGGCAGACTGCGAATTTGACTTTTCTGGTGTTTTGTAGTGTACAGTGTCCATAGTTTTATAAACGGCCTCTCCCCACTGCAGGCACAGCATCAACTCTTTCCACCGAGTGAGTGTGTGGGAAGGTTGGACCAGATTGTTTTAAAATATTTCCGTTTGAAACTTAAGTATCAATGGTGTAAAAAGTCTGTGGAAAGATTAAAGAGGAATTGTTTGGGTGAGGGGAAAGATGATAACTTTGTGTCCAAAAAGAGTATGTGGCTTGCTACTACTGTGAACAGAGAGTGAGGCTGTATGGGTAATCAGTTTTGTGGAGGTTTAATAAAATGACACAACTTGCTACATTGCTGAGCTTAATTTAATAATAGATCAGTGTCCTTTCTTTTAGGCAGCAATGCTATTTAAGTAGAACATTCATTATATCACGATAACAGAGATCCCTCCAGAAGCTAAATAATTGAAGACAGATGCTGGAAAAACAGTGAACACACATTATAGTTTCAGACTGCTATTGCTGAAAGCCACCTAATTGTATTCTGCTGCAATTAATAATCATCTTAATGGCTTTGCATATTTATGAATATATAAAAATAAATAAGACAATACACAGGCTAGGATAAAATGTTGATTCATAAACTTTTATTGCTGAACAGTAATTAAGCATGCCTCTGATCACAGCATCATTTTTCATTGTTTGGATGGGATGGGAAAGTTTGAGAAAGAAAATGTGACTATTGAGAAAACTACCTTGCATGAAAGATTTCAAATCACAGATATTTAGAATGAAGCGTATGTTTGCTTCTCATTTGCTAATTACCCGTAGCATGGCTTTTTGACTTGGTATGCCCCAAGGATGTGGAAGGGCATCGGTTCTCAGCCCAGTGTTCCTTGCAGCATGGCTGGTGAAGTTTTTGGCTACCTTCTTTTAGTCTATATTGAACAGGAGGTCATGCTGAAAGATTTAATGGCCTTAAGTTGAGTCAGGGGAGATTTAGACCGGATATTAGGAAAAATTTATTTACTGAAGGAGTTGTGAGGCATTGGAACCGGCTGCCCAGGGCAGTGGTGGAGTCCCCATCCCTGGAGGTGTTCAAAAAACATGTAGACGTGGCACTTTGGGACATGGTTTAGCAGGCATGGTGGGGATGGGTTGATGGTTGGACTTCATGATCTTAGAGGTCTTTTCCAACCTTAATGTTTCTATGGTTAGAGAAGCCCCTCTGGCCTTTAAACAAATACTAATAATCTCTGAGGTTTTGAGATTAAAATTTGTCTCAAGGGTATGCTAATATAAATTCAGGATAAGGCCACAGAGAGCATGAAGTTTTGGGTAAAGTGGAATTACTCTCTGCTTACATCCATGCAACCGAGAGATGAACTTGAGTGGCTGAGGTTTCTCTTCAATCTGCACAGTAACTGCTTACTCTCATTAGGAATTTTTTTCCCTTTACAGCCCCATGCATTATGAAATGTTCCTGCGTTGTTTTGACTTGACCTTTCATAGTCACTAAAAATCAATAGACTTTAATGCATTTATTAAATAAGGAGAATTGTACGGATTAATATGCAAGGTTTACTCCTGTAGTGAGAGCAGAAGGTAGAGTGGAATCTTACTGTGCAGCCAGGGCAAGCTACTGTAAGAGTACTCTGCTCCTTTGCTTGTAGGAGCTGGTGGCTGCCGGCTGACCAGGCAGCCCAAGGCACTGCTGCTGTCCTCTCCTTCACTCTTAAACTTCCTGCAAAGGAGGAAGCTGGCTCACATCTTTTTTGTTTTGCTTCTTTCTTTTCTACTATGAAACGAAATTGTGTTCTCTGCTTTGGCTGGACTGTGCTTGACATCCTAGGGACAGGGAGTGATGGGACTGCAAACACAGCTGGATACCAACTGAGCTTTGAAGAAATTGAAATATTCATCATGAAACGCTTTAGGGGTGCCACACAGACCTTTATACCTTTCAGGTCCTAGCAGTTATGGAAAATAAGATCCAGCTGATAAGAGGATGCTAGACTTTCTGATGTTTGTAGGGGCTTACAAATGGAAGCTCTCGTTTGAAAGTATTGCTGGAGTAACAGGCAATTAAATTATAAGACGAGAATGTTGTTCTCTTTTAAAAATTGTCCTGTGAGGTAGGCCTTGACATCATAGTGTTGAGGAAGGAGATTATGGCCTGCACCCTAGATGAACATTTATTAGGTAAAATAAAGATTTGAAAACTGTTTTTTGGTTGCAATTCTTGAATCTTGTCAGCATTCATAACAGCAAATTCTGCATTCAGCTTTTCTTCAGCATTAATGTCTAGTGCCATCTGTGATCATCTAAATTTGCATGCAAATCCCCTTTCAGATTCATGATCTTGGCTTCTTAGGGTTGTGTTGCGTTACACTGATAGACATTGACTGGCCTGATGCAAGAAACAGGATTTGCTTGGGAGGACCAGCCGCCTGGACGTAGTGCAGTACTTCTGACTTTGCAGCTTTGCTTCTGACCTGCATTTAATGGCAATTTTTTTTTTCTTGGAGATTAGCAAATAAATGAGTTTGGTAACAGCTCAAGGTGCTACGCTGAGTCCCATCAGCAGAAGTGAGATAACCTTTGCCTGCGTTGTTGACACTGAGACAGAAGTTTCTGAATTCCTAAACTATCCAGCTGTGTGCTCAGAGTTGGGAATATTGGCAGCTGTATTTACAGCTCGGGTTGTGAAAATGCAAGTAATTTGCATTCCTGAAGATCCACTGACTGTAAAAAGCTCGTATGTTTGACCAAGCTAAGTCAAAAGATTGTAGTGTACACAGAGCACTCTTTCCCATCTTTTGTAACCCTGAATTGCCTATCAGCTTATTCTGTGCTGTAGTTTTTATTTCCAACAGTACACTGACTTTTTGTGACCTGATTTTATTTGAAGTAACAAGGCTGCCCAGGAAAGCAGTGGAGTCACGATCTGTGGAGGTGTTAAAAAAACCTGTGGATATGGCACTTCGGGACATGGTTTAGCAGGCATGGTGGTGTTGCATTGACAGTTGGACTTGATGATCTTAGAGGTCTTTTCCAACCTTAATAATTCTATGATTCGTGCAACTTCTGCACTCAGTTTATTGTTCCACAGGATGTATATACATACACGTCCTGTTTCAAAGTTTAGCTGCCCATATTTGTGCAAATCTCTGGTTTCCATGTAAATAAAGGATTGGTGTTCTTTAGCGTGTCATCAGAGATGTACGTGCATATGATTATGATATGGAAAGGCAATTTCTTTGCAGGAAGAGTAAGAAGCAGCTGAACTTACTCTTCCTGTGTTCCGATCTCCAGCCCCAAATGCACACATACCAGCTCATGTCCTCTCTGAGTGGCCAGTAAACGCTATTGATTTCAGCAGCAGGTTGGCTGAGCTCTACGTACCTGACGTACCAACTTACCTAACTGTCTACCCATGTTAATGATTTTGAATGCAAATTTAAAGTAGACTCTTCTTAAGCATTTTATCAAGCTATTCCTTATGAACTAACTATGGAGAACTTGGATGTCCTGGCACATCTTTTCTCTAGATGTCTGTCACAGTATTTTTTTTTTTGTGCCTCTTATTTATGTCTGTTAAACAAGCAAGGACCATGTTTCCTTTATTAAATCCAGTAATTCTCTTATGTAGTTGATACTTGGTAATGTGTCTTTGAAAAGGTTCCAGGTTGACCCCCTCCCCTGGCCAAACAAAAACGAACACCCAAACCCATAATCTGGGAATGACAAGCTACTTATGGCGTGATCTGCTACAGCATATTAAAACCAGCGTACATGTATGAACAGTTTTCTTTCAGCACATGACAGCTCTCACACAGTGGTATCTTGATATGTCAACATGCATTCAGATCTTGGCATACTAAGAATGATTTAGAGGGAAACAGTGTCAAACCATATTGATCAAATTTTGGTGTTTCAATATTTAATTATCCCCTCCCCCCCCAGCTGCCTTATAGGGAGCAATGCTTTAAATACGTTTTAAAAAAAACAAACCAAAAAACCCAGCACATTCATAACCATAAGTAAGAACCTTAAATAAATTCTCACACTAAATGTATCAGAAGCAGAATTTTACAGCATTTCTGCTTTCTTGGGACATAATCATTTGTCTAATCTGCAATAACAGAAGATAAATACGCACACAGATGTGGTTAGATGATCAGTAATTGATTGTTTTCTTCTTAAAGAGCGAACTTCCTGTATTGTGAGAGCCCTTTCCTGTTACGGGGTCAGCATCGATTGGTCATAAAACATGTGATAGAGGGTGTCTGGAAATGGTAATTAAAATTGTAGCGTTTCAACAGTGAGCACTGATTGTATTTCAGGGCCATACCTCTCAGTTAAAAGTTGAACAGCAGTCATTTAGTTAGAATACTCTGAGGCTTTTGCGTGAGAGGTCAGGAGGTGCCTTGAAATCACCATTTGTGTCCTACCTTTAATTGTTCTAGTGAAAAGCAGAAAAAAATTACAGGTTAATTACATTTCAGAGAGGAACTTACCTGGTTTCCTCCTTTTCAACTTCTAGTAACAATTTTTTTTAATGATTAAATCCCTTAATGAAGTACTTACTACTCTTTGTGAAACGTGTCTTCAGTGTTTGAAGGGAACCCCGTAGGGCTGGACTTGTCTGGTGGGTGGGGAAGGGGTACCATGAGGGGTCACGCTGCTCGGATGGCCAAAGCTGGCCACGAGTTACACAGAATCATAGAATCACAGAATTGTAGAAAGTTTTGGGTCGGAAGGGACCCCTGGAGGTCATCTAGTCCAACCCCCCCGCAGCGAGCAGGGACACCGCTAACTAGATCAGGTTGCTCAGAGCCCTGTCCAAC
>Ga0181612_145477_pt1 | contig 11861 bp, 7 predicted proteins | sample HoacroProtozoa21_FD_119630 | JGI IMG/M metagenome (GOLD analysis project Ga0181612, IMG submission 119630) | Hoatzin crop microbial communities from Cojedes, Venezuel. Combined Assembly of Gp0051906, Gp0051904, Gp0051908 | reverse complement strand
TTCCTTTTTTTTTTTTTAGATATTGTTGTAAGGCAAAAGGTGCTGTAAATCTGCCTTCTACTCTTCTGAATTCTTAGGTTAATAAAAGTGTTACATCCTTCACCATGGAAAACCAAGCTTTGCATTCAGAATGGCAATGCAAATATTCTTCTGCACTCGAGTAATCGTAAACTTTCCTTCATGACCTTGAGAAAACTTAGCTAGCTAGAGTTTTTTCTCATCTTTTGAGTTTGAGGTTGTCCTCTCATCTGAGTTGCAGTTCGTTGTTGTGCATGATGTGCTTTTTTTGAACTGAGATTTCAACTGAAGCTAGCATCTCTTCCCTAGGAAACTGCAAAGGGAAAAAAAATCCAGTATTTGAAACTGTTGAAATAGCGTATTTTTAGTACAGAGGCCAAAGATTCAAGGTTTTTGTTTTCTTTAGCTCAGTTAGTCTTCCAGAATCCATGGGCTCATTAGTTCAGATTAGTTTTGGTGGAGAATGAACTGAAATGACCCGAAATGGAATGTGTTGGTCCTTATTATGGAAATTTAAGGTGGTCATGAACAGTGTGTCAAAAGGTAAATTAATGTATCCATAGCATATGCATAAATACTGGTCCTTTTTGGAGAAAAAATGAAAAAATTTTGCAAACTGTAGTCAATAGTGGAAAGGTAGCTAAAACATCTAACTGCCTTTTATTACGTTCTCATAAAGCAATTGTTGCTGAGATCCATGCTATGTTCATTTCAGGGCGCTTTGCTTCAGACTAAATCTAGTTTGGGTCTGTGGACCGAGTCTCTGGTGGTGTGCACTAGGTACATCTCTAAAGTGTGTCTTTCAGTTCTATCCGAAATGAACTGGCTTCAAGACTTCTCTGGAAACTGTATTGGACGACAGTAAATGGGGCTGTTGGGGAAAATCACTTCAGAAGTATGCTCCTCATCTAAGTGAAAGTGTTGATTTAGATACATTTTGTGGTATCTCCTGAATGGCAGTAGTTCTCAATATAACTATTGAGTTTCAGGCTTATGTCAGTTAAAGGCATCCAAAAGCACAACTGTAACGCTTTGCTTAGACTCTGAAATCAAGACCTTATCGTAACAAATGGAAGTAGAAAAGCTCTTGCAGAGGACACTCTGATGTCCAAAAAACCACGCACAAAAAGTTGGGATACGCTTACATACACAAAGCTTTACTAGCAGGGTCCATAACTGATGACATACATTGACTTCAAAGTTACTGGAGAGAGTGGGAGCATGGGGGCTGGGGGCAGGAAAAGGAGAAGAAAAATAGGAGAGGGGAATAAACTCAGAGGTAGCCAGCTGGGAGAAGTGGTAGGGCCCCACATGAGCACCTTTACCAGCACAGAGATGTTTCCCAACACTGTTCTATGGGTGGTTTGTAGCTTTCGACAGGACTCCCTCAAACTCCCTGTCAGGTTTTCTTGCTTATGGTGGCATGAGCACCCGTTGCAGCACACTTCTTCAGGTGCATGTGTTATACGTTGACTGGCTGCTCAGCTCTGTACATCCCTATTGTTAGTTAGTATTTTGGTGTATGTAAATGATTATGTACCATTTTAGCTACAGGGCTGAAAAGTTATGAACAGGAGGTGCAAGGTGAATGTGAAGAGCATGGGGTTACAGACTAAAAGCTACAAGGCCAATTCACAAACGCAACGCTGCAAAATTTGACAATGCAGCTCCACAATGGCAAAGGCATTTGGGATGTTTTCTAGTGGGGTGAAGGCACTGCCACAGTGTCTTTGAGGTGTGCAAGTGAAAGGTTACAAGCGAAGGGTGGGCAACATAACTGGAAGCAAAAGATAGTTAAAGCGCCTAAGGCACCTTGCAACAAATATTGTTTTGGAATTGATATCCAAGGACCCGGTTCAGAGCAGTGAAAAGCTTTAACCTTCATTAAGCGGTAAGCACCCTACAGTTCATACTGTAGATAACTACATTTTTGTCCTTTCAGACATCCGCTACTGATTTAGATGTCATTGTGTTCAGAAAAGCCTCCTGCTAATTGCCAGTCCTAAATATCCGCATTATACTGCTTCCAGCTACTGTGTGTACAATTATTTGATCAATATTTTATGGTGGTGGCTTCTTTAGAGGCAGAACCATTGATTCTAATAGTTTAAATCAAAGATAGAGGACTGTCATCGTTCAACAACAGTAATTATCTCATTGTAATTAGAGTTAGGTGCTTAGTAATAAGTACTAATGGTAGAATGCAAAAATGGTAACTGGAGACTTTTATAATTAAAATTGCTAATGGTGAGTCATAAACAGCAGCTGAAAGAGAGGAAATGAAAAATGCATCTGTGCAGCACTTTCAGCAGCCAGATCTGTTTCTGCTTAAACCGGAAGCAGTCAGGTTATCACGACAATGTTTATGTTTCAGAGAAATAAATAGCCAGATGTAGAAGGACCTGGTACTTGTCCCTCCTCCAGTGAAGTGTGTGTCTATCTGATGAAGCTGGCTATGGTTTCCTTTCAGCTGAAGTTCTTATCCATGTAAGAAAGAGAAGGATACAACTGTAACACCAAAATTATTTACCCCTGGTGTAGATAAAAGATCAGGAGCTGGCTGTGGAGAGAAGAATTGTTGCTTACCCTTCATCTAGACTTTCTGTTACCTTTGAATTTCTTCAGTTTCAGGAGTCCGTAGGTGAGTGCTGTCACATGCACTGTAAGTGCATCTGTGGCATTTGCCTGTCCTCTAGGTGTATGCTTTCTGCGAGGAACATCACACTTTTCCCCAAACTTCTGAAGAGTATCACAAGGAAAACATATCCTAAGTGTTGTTTAGCCTCAGTTTCCACAACACTAAAAGGCACTTATATATGAAACAGGGATGAAAATTGCTTCCACTTCAGAAAGAGGTTCTTGAGATCCAGTGAATTTACTACTAGCTGTTCAGCAACTGTAATTTTTGTCTTGCACTTAAAGTTGCGAACAGCAGAGAATTAATTTAAATATGACAGACTTTTTTCTGCTGAAGTCTCTGCTGTTTTAAGTTCTACATAAAGTTCCATAAAGAACAGGCATGAAATGCATTCATTCAGTTGTGACAGCACTTTTACAGCAATTAGCAACATTCGTGCCTTCTTTGCACTGGGGGAAAGGATTACAGCAGGTTAAAGGCAAGAAAGTACCAGACATAGCTACTATATATTTTATTTCTTGTTTTGTGTTCCAGTTGTACAGATGAGAAGATTTGCATGAAGTCTGGGTTCTATCACCAGATTTAGAGCAGTGTAATTTTCTGAGTTAATAAGGCTACTCTAATTTTCCTCTTACCTCTGGATACTCTTCCTAATGTCTCTCTTCCCTCAAGATCAAAATCTGACAGTAGAACTTCTCACAGTGACAGTTTTTCAATGTGTTTAAAAGCCTACTCTTTCCTTATACTTGTTTTCTTACTCTTTTTCCTTGTGGTATCCTGGGTGTTGACTACAAAGCAGTTAAAACTTCTCGCTGTGGAAGCAAAGGTTTGCCTCAGAATGACATCAGTAGCTGTCACCACCCAGCCTTTCTCTGGTTTCAAAAGGTCCTGAGACTTTTTGGCTAGGAATTTATAAAGCTGAAAGTCGTGAAATGTACAAACCTCTCTGTTGTGTGCCATTGCCTGGAGCAGTCTTCAGTGGAGCTTCAGGTCACCCAAGTGTAACTGGTTCATGCCCTGGGACTGACAACTTTCTGCCTTCCTGCTTATCATCCCTTTCCTGTTCTTTCCCTGACTGCACCTTCCTCCTCGTTTCTTTTCTGATCTTTATTTGTTTCTCTTTCAGGTGATTGCTCGTATTACGCTTCCTTTCTAGTAAAACATTTCTTTCTACTTAATTCCCTCAACTGGTCAGCTGGCCTTTTGAGGTAAATGAAAGCAGCGCCAATAATACCCTCCAATCTTACATCTATTTGTAAGTATTAATGTAATGTTTTCTGGAACACAGGAAATATGACCTCTCTTTCCCAATGCTGCAAATGTCTTGCCACCCACATATCGGCCTGTTACCCATATTTACTAAATATCGGTGATTAAAAACTTTGTATGTTGTCAATGGTTAGTTCTATTGCTAGCAAAGAATCGAATGAATGTAGGTACAAGAAAAGACGTTTAAAAACATGAGAGATCATGATACCTATTTTTAAGGATCTGTCACTGTCCTTCCGTCCTACTGGTTGTTTCAGCCTAGTGTTATTATGACTCCAAGGCACTGTGCACGTGTGTGGACCATTATTTCTGAGTGTCCTTGCCTTGTAGTCAACACACAGTGTCTGATAGCTATAGTTCTCTCTGGGTTTTTTGTCTATTTGCAGCCGATTTACAGCCTCAGAGCCCTTACCCATAGAAACGTTCATACTAAAGCAAAGGTCAGTGCTATAAGCAAAGCTTCAGAGAAATTAATTTATTTAATGTGGACAGGTTTTATTATGGCTAAAATTTTCTGAATATTTTTTTGTCCTGTAGACCAGTGCAGTGGCTGCCTCAGGAATATTTAAGTGATCATAATGGGTGTAAACAGGAGGGGAAACTGTTTATTCTGTCATGAATGGAAGAGGAATTGTGGCCTGTAAGAGGAAAATGTAAGGATTCTTTGCCATTTAAGTAGAAAACAATATCTTAAAAGCCTGGTTAAGTAAAATAACCAATAAACTGAAGAAATTAACTTTTGATTTGATTTGAGATTTACTGGAATTCCACTGTATGCACGAAGGCTTGAAGGTTGTACTAGTGTTTCTCAGCATGAAATTTGGTCCTTCAGGTTATGCTGTCTGTAACACAGATTATGAGAAATGCATGCAAGTATCCAAATATCTCAATGGTTTACCTCTACCAGACCCTACACAGACTTGGATTTTAAAACAGATACATCTCTGTCAGTATGTATATCTCCTTCTGTAGTGGGATATCCTCTAAAATCTTCAGGTCAGTGATTAGTTGGCAGTGAAGCTTTAGGTAGTCTTTTTATGAGAAGAATTCGTTGACAAACCGTCCAATAATAAAGTGTTAGGTCAAAGTTAATTTGAATATTGCACAATGAGATGTCATTTTTTCCTTTCATTAGCGTTTCATGGAGAACACAGCGCTGCATTAAAGCAGCCTAATAATACTGAGTTGTGTCCAAAGTGTCAATGGTGCTCTCCTGTGACTTACTACATTTCTGTTTCCTGAGGGCTACTGCAATGATACTCTTCATTTTCCTCTAGTAAGACAATGCTGGTTTTGGGACACTGTCATTTTTTCGTGTGTGCTAAAATCCCTGATTTTGCAGTCTGCTTTGTTATGCTACTGTTTCAGGTTTTTTTGTACTTCTCAGTAAATTTAATGTTTGTTTAAGAATTATTGCTGTAGATCCATTGAAATCCATTAGAAGCTGGAAAAAAGCATAACTTTAAAAAAAGTGTTATTATATTTTATTATTATTATTATTGTTATCATTAACGGAATATATAATAATACAATAGATAATATTCTATATCATATAATTCTATATATCAGCATATATAATATTCTGAAATACTATATAATTGGTGAAGAAGATGTTTCTATATTGAAAATTCGTTTAATGTGTAAAACTAGAATAAATACCTGGGTAGAACTGTGTGGGTCAGGCTAATTTCTGAATGACCCAGTAAATATATAAGGACAACAACAGAAGGGGTGAGGCTATACTGCTTTCATTACATTGCCTGAGAATGGTGCTTGTTTAGGGAGTCCCTCAGGCAAGTTTTGTCATCATCATTTGTGCTGTTCTTGTAAAGTCTGCCATAAAAGGTTTTGTGCTACAGATGGGTATCAATAGCACTGGCAAAGTCACAACAGTCAAATGTATTAATCCTTTCCAAATGAGTATTCTGGAGTAACTGCTCAAAAGATTTTTTGGGATCGAGCTGGTTGCATTTACGGTATTAATGTTGTGTGATCTATCTGTGAGCTGGAATCTCTTTGGTATTCAGTCATCAAGTGTTGGCCACAAGGTGCATGCATTCTTGATCTTAGAGAGGGAGTCATTCTTCAAATTAGCTCATTTTCTGTTTCTTCTCAGAAAGGGTCACTGCTCTGTAGAAATTGTTTCACTTTGAGAAGCCAGAAGTCAAATGCCCTTTTTCTAGTGCAGCAGAGCTTTTTTTAGTAATGGTAAAATAATAGTATTTATGTCTCTCCACGAAACAAATCACTGATATGAATCCACTTAATTTTGCCTGTAATTTTGGATCTTGAAAAAGGGATAAACTATCATTAGAAACTGTTTGTTAAACCTTCATCCAAAAAAATCGACAACCCAACAATACAGCATAAATTATTCTGAAACACTCACCCCCTTGCTGTTCTACTGGGAAAAGAAAGTGTAGGGTACCGTGTAAATGACAAAATGTGGTGGAAGAGAAAGTAGTGCATTAGCAAGGCTCATGGTTGCTATTTTATATAAAAATATAATTTCTTTTTACTGGGCAGAGTCAGAATTTTGTCATCTTCTTCAATCTTTTACTGGAAAACAAGTATATTCCTCAAAGTTAGATACATTTCATTTTATTTGTTACAAATTAGTGAGAAATAATGAAAATGAAATACAGATGTTTCATCAGATTTTTGTTAGTTTATAATACATACAGGTTGTAAAGAACTTCAATAATTTTAGAATGTTATACTACCAGTCAAAATGGTTCATGTTAGTTGCTTCTCAAAGCATTTCACTGAATTCAGAGATGTCAACTTTTTCTTCAAATTCTTAAATAAGAAAAGACTTTAACATTTTAAGATTACATATTAGGTGGAAAGCCCATTTTTCAGAAGTGGTACTGCTCTCTTGAGCTTCACACCATGTTTACTTCTTCTATGTTCAAAATTCTATCCTGACACCGTTGATATTAAAATTTGCTGTCATCCAAAAAAACCCCAGGTTGTGTCCAAGACTGTTCTGATGCAAGACATGGTCCTGAACCAAACTAAAAGGGTAATGTAATCATGGCCTCTGCTAGGAGCTTGTTGTTCATTTGCCAGTCATTCAAATACAAAACTAAAGGACAGGGGAGCAAAATTCCCTTTATATGTGTTTTGGTTATAATTCTAGCTAAATACTGTGATAGGTTTGCTTTTTAGAAAAGAAAAGTTAATGACCCATGTAATTAATAAATTCAATGGTTTTAGTCACTTCACACAGGTTTTCTTAAAAATGAATCAGAAATGGAGAAGCTTGTTAAATCATGAAATGTCTTGTCGAAGTGGATGTTTATCTTTCTCCCAAATGTCATGTTTGCTGTCAAAGCTTCTGTGCAAAACCCGTGTGTATTTGGCTTGCAATGGAAGGAGTCATAACTAAGCAGCCCCTTAATTAGTATTTTGTCACAACTCTCCTCAGGCAATGTTTGCCTGGAACTGTTATTGCTATGCAGGGTATTAGGATGTCACAGTTAATTTTTTTCAAGAAAGACTGAGAATGTCGTATTTCCATTGGGACATATGTGCCCCACAGACCACAACTCTCCCTGGGGAGGCAGTACTGGTTTGAAAGATACCTTGTCTGCCACTGATAGTTTCTTTGTTTAGCAACTACTTTGATAAGCGTTGAGAGATTTTACTCTGATGTTGGATTTAAAAGCTACTTGGACAGTGTTACTGACTCCTACTGTTACCGTCATTTCAATTTTTTCACCTCAGTTTCCATTTTCTTAAGATTGGTGTCCTTTGGAGCAGCAGGAGGAAGAGGAAGGTGAAGTGAAACCTTACAGATAACTCCATAAATGTCTGTTTAGACTGCAGATGTTGAGCAGATTTTCATATAGTCTCAGCCTGGACCTTGAGCATACAAAAACTACATAGTTACATTGTCTGATGCAATGTAGTTTGATGCATGCACTTTTTATTGCAGTGAAAGCTAGTGAAGCTAACGTTACTTGTTAGTTACCCAATTATAGGCTTAGGATATCTGATTTCAGAACTCAGCTTTGGTCAGATTGGTCTAAATTTCCTGATGAAAACCAGTTTCTGTAGTGGAATTTGAGAGAAAAATTAACTTCAGCCGGAATAACTCTCTATTGACGTTGTTTGCTGTACATGCCTAACTTCAGGGAAGACCAATTTAGCTGAAAAATCTTTGCTTTTTATCTTCTTTTTATAAAATACATAGTCTCAGAGTATCACATAATATAAACTATGCTTTCAGGAGTTTGTTCTGGGGTCCTCAAATCTACAAATTCCAGGTGGATAGAGAATAACATATTAAAAATTATCTGTTCTTGTTTCTTTATGGCAGCCAGAATGCAAGAATAAACAAGTGGTTTGCTCTTTTTTTCTTTAGGTTAGCTGGGTTAGGGTTTTGTTTATTTGTTATAGGTTTGTGTTTTTGTAAAAAAGGGTAAGAATATTTTCAGGGCAGGATGAACTCCATTGTGTTCAGTTTTTACACCCTGTAGCAGAGATCTGATATCAGTGATATTCTAAGAATATTCTGCTGAATTCTAAATCTAAGATGTACGCATAATCTAAAAATGAAATAGGACACGTAATGATTTATGGCAACAATATAAGAGAAAGTAAGTAGCTGGGCATATAGGATGTTCAGTTTTCCTCTCGCACAGCTCTTTAAATTGCAATGAATCTGGGAAGTGATTGCTCACAACCAGAATTAATTGAATTCTGAGATTTATGAACACTGTGAGAATGTGTTTGTATAGGAAGCCTGACCATTTCTATTGACTGGGGGCTTTAGGATATAAGGAAACATTTTGTTTTAGAGACAAACTGAAATGCTTTAATGTCTCTCCCACAAAATTAAAAAGTACTCTCTCAAATGTTATGCGGTAAGCAGGACTATCGCAAAGAGTTATGGTGTTGTGTTTTCCTGATTGAATCTGGCCTGCAGATATGAAAAAGTAGAATTTCAATACTGCTTTAAATGCAGATCACAGCACAGCAATGGAAAGCAATCACTACTGACTCTGCCTAGTTTGATATGCACGTATGTTACAGAAGCGAACAGCAATAGCAAAATAGCAATTTTGTGCCCTGAGCAGTTGTGGGTATAAGATACAGTCAGCACTGGCTGTAGGTGCTGTACGTATCTTTTGCTGATAATGAAGCTTTAGCTCATCTAAGCTTTTCAGTAAGGAAAACCTGGATTTTTCTCCCTGTTACATTATTTAGGAACTTAGGAATTTCTGGTAAATTGTTGGCAGCTCTGGTTGTGTCTCAGTCTGTGTCTTTGGGTCTTCACAAAGAAATGGGGCCCCTCAGGGTAAAGGTCAGTGAATGTGTCACAGGGTGCAAGGAACCTGGCTGTACACGTGTTGGCTTTTCTCCTGTTGAAGACTCAGGGCTGGGGCTTCCCAGAGGTCCTGGGACAGATGATTGTTGCTTTGGCCAAGAAGATTGTTTGCAGCTGGTGTCCCAAGGGCTGGCTGAGCCCTCCTGAGCACACAGCAGCCACTGAAAAGCAGCTCAGGTAGATGGCAGTCCTGGTGTCCCTGGCTTGGGAAAGTCCTGGTGGAGCTGGTGACTGGACCATCTGTTCAGTGAAATCAGAATGGCTGGTTTCAGCACAATTTCTGACTTGGCAGTAGTTGAGAAAGTGTATGGTTTTGCATGATTGGGACTGAAATAAAATGTGCAAATGACAAGTCTGGTCATGAACAAAAAACTGTGATTTTGACCTACCCCCTACTCACACCTAGCTACAAACCAAGCTGCAATCTTAAGTACAGCTCATACGTACAATAAAGCATGGTCTTTGTACCAAACAGGTAAGCAAGTCTCTCAACTAGAAGCCAAGAGAAGGGAAATGTTTTGCCAGTTATATCACACATTCTGATACAGACCAGGGAAATAAAACCAAGTTTTAAAATTTCCCTTCAAATACTTAACATCTCAAGTTGACAGTTCAATTTCCATCCCTCGTTTTCCTTGATCTGCCCCAAGCATCCAGAATGTTGTCAATACGTTTGTAAGATCACCACCCAGTACTGCACCTTTCTACTTATGCAATATGAAGACTTCTTACATCAGTTCCAACTATAGATGCTGCCAGTTTTCAGCTGGGGGTGATAATAACGTTTCTTCTGTTTTCACAAAACAGGTCTCTTGCTTATAACAACTTTACAACTAATATTATATGAACTGCTATCTCAGTATCTGTTTGTGGCTGCCCTGTTTATAGTTTCTCATTGGTCCACCCTAGTAGTAAATTAAGCATCAGGGACTTTCCCTGAGAGTGACTGGAAAGCAAAGAAGATAGAGGAGCTATATGAAGGAGAAAAGAAAAAAAAATAGGCAAGGGGAGGGAAAATCACTGCAGCCATCTGTTGACTAATGCTGTTCCATTTCTTCATACTCAGTTTGTTGGTGCAGTGGTGATACTTGTTACAGGCTTTTACAGGCTTTCCTGAGATGCAGCCTAGTAAGGTCTTTCATTATTGGGAACCTCTGTTAGTTCATGGGTACCCTGGTTAGTCTTTGTACAGCTCAACAGAAGCTAAAGTAATTTAGAGCACATGGTGTGTTTCATAGAAATACGGAATCATTGTTTGTTCATCTTCTTAGTACTTCATGAAGGGAGTAACAGAAGTGTTCTCCGAAGAATTAAAGGTGAAAGAAATCAGTATATTTTTTGTAGTTGTAGGGTGTTTTGCAAACCTGTTGGACCATGTTCTCTTATTTACTGAGTCTGAGCAAATGAGTGTGGTGGGGTCAATCCTCTAACTCAACTTTTCTCATGCTTTTATGGGTTTTGTCCAGAACGCCTTTGATTCAAGGGAAGACTCCCACGAGAGCCCGTCACTACCAGCTGAATACTGTCAGAAGCAGATTTGATGGTAGCAGGGAGAGAAGGAAAGAGGAGCAGTCCCAAAGGAGAGCTCTCCCTCCTGTGAGGAGTGCTTTGGCACAAATTCTGCTCCCTCTTTATGGAGCGCATATGCACCCCTGAGCTAGAAAGGTGCAATAGCCTGGTCTCAGACTTGGATCTTTTGTTCCAACATCTACTGCTGTGCTGAGGAAGAATTCTGTTTAGCGATCACTAGCAGCATTCACAAATTACTCTGAAAACATAGCGCTTCATCCAATCAGCAATGAAAAAATGCAGTGAACAAGGGAAAAATGTATCTGCAAATTATCTATTGAAAGCAAAAGGTCAAAATTAGTAAAATGGGCTACCCATGTAATACCATCCCTGTTAGCAGAACACCTGTAAACATATTAATATATGCTAAAGTCTGGAAAGTGACAGTTAATTGACAAAATGTCTTTTCATATCCAGATTTTGCCAGTGAAAGAGCATCAGCAAACACGTTTTTAAAAAATAGATCTGTAAAATGCAAATAACTGGGGTTTTAGAAGCATCCACGTTTCACTACGTAAGTTTAAAAGAAGGCTGTCACAAAATGTTATTGTTGCTGATGTAATTTCTCTGCTGTGAAGGTGAAATATCACTGTTTCTGTTATGTGTTGCCAAATCTGGTAGTCCAATAGAGCTCTGTGCCTCCAGGTCTCACCGTAGTGGGCCTGAACATGTATTCCCAACAGTTACATACATAAACACACTCTACAACACATACATACATATATATGTGGCCAGCCACATGGATCAACACAGACAGAATACACAGCACTTACAAACACCACCAATGGCCTTATCCAGGATGAAGGTCTATTACAAGGAAATACATATATATGTATATACACAGTGTGGATCCCTTTGAAAGCTGGACTTAGACTTGAATGGTCAATCTAGTAATTGCCCCTGCATCCCAGTCTCACTGCTGCTGGCACCTGGATGTACAAACCTCTGAGGCTCACAGCCTCTCTCTGCTTACTGATACTGACCTCCACCCTTACACACAGCAAAGTGTGTACATGCACACACACACTACAG
>Ga0181612_113601_pt1 | contig 11862 bp, 6 predicted proteins | sample HoacroProtozoa21_FD_119630 | JGI IMG/M metagenome (GOLD analysis project Ga0181612, IMG submission 119630) | Hoatzin crop microbial communities from Cojedes, Venezuel. Combined Assembly of Gp0051906, Gp0051904, Gp0051908 | reverse complement strand
TGGGCAACCTGTGCCAGTGTTTCACCACCCTCATTGTAAAAAATTTCTTCCTTATATCCAGTCCAAACCTACCTTCCTTTAGTTTAAAACCATTACCTCGTCCTGTCGCAAGAGGTCATGCTAAAAAGCCTGTCCCCATCTTCCTTATAAGCCCCCTTTAAGTACTGAAAGGCCACAATTAGCGCCCCTTTGAAAGAATCATTTAATGAACATAACTGCCTGTATAGCATGCATCCTCAAAACAAGATAAAATTGTGAAGAGGGGCAGGGAGAAGGCTGAGGTGGGGGAAGTCCAGGAGACTCTTAGGAGATCTTCCTCTTTCTTTGTCTTACTCTCCACATATACAGCCCTTGCTGTCATTCACAAAGCATGCAACTTACTGGTTGTGTGACTAAATATATGATGTTTACACAACAAATGTGTATATGTAGACATATTTACACATATACAAATGAGGAATAAGAAAGTAAATTGCAATTGATACTGAAAAAGATGTCCTTACTTTTTCACCTGACATAGTGGCTCAGCAAATAGAAGCAATGTATAGGAAAAAGCAAAAAAAATTAGAATCTTCTAGCTTTTTGCTTTTTCTTCCCCATCATAACAAAATATCGACATCTGTTTGGTGGTTTTCTCTTTATTTTCTTAAACAGCTGAAAATTTTCAATTGAAGTATCCCCCAAACCAGGTACTTTCTTCCAAAAACATATATTATTTTTGCCAGCATGTTCAATACTGTAAAAATCCATAGATATAATTTCACAGAATCACAGAATTTGTTGATGATGACAGCTTAAGTTGACTGTTGTGCGGTTTTTGAGGATTCTTTTGCCAAGCATGTATTTTGAAAAGTACCAGTAACTGTATTATTTTGTTGCCAACGAACAGGACTTGCGCAGAAACCAGAAGAGGATAGCAGAGCTGAATGCCACTATCCGGAAGCTGGAAGACAGGAACACGTTGCTCGTTGACGAACGAAATGAACTGGTATGTGAGCTTTGCACTCTCAGACAGAGGAGGTTGGGAGCCGTGGGGAAAGGCAAAGAGAGGAGGATCCAAGGATGATAGCCAGTGATGAATGTGCCTTTTCCATCCCTCAGGCTAGTCACTCAGGAGGCCGGGCATGATTTTATTTATGCTAGAGTGAAACAGTAATTCCATTGAAGTAATACAAGTACAAAATCACAACTAAAGTTGAGGCAGAGAGGCTAGTAGGTTCTGTATGAATGCTTATGTTCCCTACTTGATCTTTTGAGCTTACAACAGTGTATGATGAGACTTACCTTGTAAATGAAATAATGTCTGTAGCCCAGTATTTAACCGGGTTGAAAATGGTACGTATCGGATCTAGGGAGAATGGACAACGGTGAATTGATCCCTTAATCTGATTTACTCCTAGGTGGTGATACCTGTGTGTTGAAGTCAGCACCCTGGCTTTTTAACCTCTCCATATTTCTACTTTTGTGATTAAGGATGAGGGTGGTAAAATTCAACTCTAGATTTTTTTTTTTTTTTATTTTTTATTCCTGAGCTAAGAGTCCTAATGTACTCCTTTCATATTAATTTAGCTGGCTTGGATCTCCTCAATGTTCTTAATGTAATATTTGCAAAATAATGTCTTATCAAGATTGCAAATTACAAATATGTTCATGTGTCTCTCTTCACTTATGAAAATCTCTCAACCCTCAAATTTCTATGATGCTGACTAGCTTGGAGTCTGATGAATCAGCTTGATTAGCTGTTGCATGTCATTAAATATTCACCCTATTTTTTCACAAGTTTAAAAAAAAAATTTGAAAGGCTTCTAAGCTGTATCTTGCACAATGTGACTACAATGAACACATTTTGTTAAATGTGACTAGGTGTACTGCTGGAAATACCATACACTTTAGTAGTTGCTAGTCTGCAGGTATCTTGACTTCATTCTTAGGATAGTACAAATCATTGTTTTGCCCTGCAACTGTGCTGATCAAAGATGTAACCACTTCCTAGCTGCCTTTCCCCCCTTTTCTGTTAACAGAAGGGATCTTCAGGTACTTGCTAACCTGCTTCAGACAAAATCACTGGGTGAGTTTAAATAGCGTAGGAAGATGATGTAAGCAAATGTGGTTAACTGTTCTTAATAGCTAGAGAAAACTTTCGGAGTCCTTTCCACAGCAGGACTGCAAGGGACAGGAACCTAGTGATGAACAGTAATATGGAACTGGGACAGTGCTTTTGTTAGGTAGATCATCTGGGCACAAAGTTGATGTCTTTCCACAGCCACATGCAATCTGCCTTGTCCTCCCTTAGAAAATGAAATTATGTCTGTAAACCATTCAGTATTACTGGATGGAACCAACTTTTCAGAGGAGATGATCTTGGTTAAACCTCTAGCTGTACCAATACTGGAACTTCCAAGCATGCCCTAAGATACCTTCCTATCTTATGGCATTTGTTGTTTAAATATTATGTGATTTGTTGATTAGAATGAAATTCATTGTGCGTGAGCACAAGTATTTCACTGGGTGTCATTAAAAAACAGGCTTACAACTATCTTGTTACTGCTATGATCCAGACTGAGTAGGTACCCATGCAAATCTGTCTTTCAATGAGAAAATGGATGGATTTCTTGTAGATAAAGCAGAGGTAATTTCAGACTTTGTAGCAACTTTGCAGTTGCCTGACTGTCTGTTGGGTTGCGTTATGTCTATGTCTGAGTTGTCCCATGGATAAAGCCGTCTTTCAGAAATAGATATGCAGAATTATGCCTTGAGATTTATGAAGTAAGTTACGGAAGCTGTAAGCATCAGTTCCATTAGATCACTTTGTATGGCATTTTACTGGGACAGTAGTCCAACAGGGAAGTATTCTAACAAAAGAGGGAGAAAAAAAATCTTTTATTTGGGTTATTTACAATTACTAATTGCTGTTATAAATCCAGCTGAAGCGTGTCCGAGAAGCTGAGAAACAATGTAAACCTCTTCTGGAAAAGAACAAGTGCCTCACGAAGAGAAATGATGAACTCATGCAGTCTTTGCAGCGCATGGAAGATAAACTTAAAGCAGTCACTAAAGAAAATATAGAAATGGTTGGTAATGAAGAGCAAAATGAAGATTATTGTATGATCTATGTCTGTTATGGTGGCCACATCTGCATAGTGTATGCATGTATATACGTAGAGAAAATATGTTGTATATAGTGTGTAATACTATTAATAAGATACAGCCATGCTTAGGTAATAGACTTAAATACTATAACATTGTGTATTATGCATACATGTGCAATATATTTAAGTAAATGCATAATCACAGTCTTTAATACTATCCCAAAAATTAGAATATTGAGTTTCATTTGTTTTCAGAAAACAAGAAGGGGGGGAAAAAACTAGTTGTATCATTGAGTTGTATCCTACTGTGCTATTTTGCATCTGGAACTCAAAGAGGAAGCTGTAAAGAGTGATGTTTTCAGTCAGCATCGTGTTCGTCGTTGAAGGTACATGTTCTTGTCAGAGCTGGTGATGGCAAAGTCAAGTTCTGGTCTGCCACTGAGCACATACAATCTTTCCATAAAACATATGAATGGAAGATGGATATGAGGAAGGGAGAATGGTGGAGTTACAAATTTGGCTAGGGTTATAAATTTCACGTGTCAGGGCTATATGAAGCAGGGTAAAAGCAGTTCTGTATATCCTTCAAATGGAGTTGCCCTGAGTATCAGTCAGAATCCAGTCCCTATGCATGCACTGATGTTGCTTTGGCATTAATAAAAAAAGGAGGTGGAAGTTCTGGGTTGCCAGATGTAAGCTGGCAGGCTGAGAAGACTTCCCCTGCTAAGTGTGTTTGTGTGCCTTGTCTCTGGCTTGCGATAGCCGCTATCCGCATCTTGAGCAGGCTGACTGTTCTGCAATGGATGTAGCTTTCCTGATAATTAGGAGAAGATGATCAGATTCACCTTCTTGTCTTATAGAAAAAAGGCTGTAGCATCACAAGGTTAATCCACTTTAAGACTCTGCAATTCACCCATGCCTGGAAAACAGATAAGCTTATTACAGGTGTCACAGGTCAGAATTCTTCTTCTACACCTGTGGCAGTACAGATTACAGCCCCTTGGGCTCTCCCACAGCAGAGGAGGAACTTAGGAATCTGTGTGCATTAGATACAGTGGGCAGCACCACTGGTACATATATGTGCACACAGCACATATGTTCTAACTTAGCTCCCTGACATCTGCTCTTTACACTATAGATGCCCGAATTATGGAAGTTAGAAAGCTGTTGGTGGCTACAGTTATTCTCATGGGCTTAGCCATCTCTTCTCCCACACATGCTCAGGAGTGGGCAGGCCGTGGACTAGAAGGTTAAAATACATCTGGTATCACATTTTTTGCAACTCCTCTGCTTCTGACTGGATGCATGTCTTTCACATGACTAAAGCATGTCCGTTTCCTCACTGTATATGGTCCTATGATGGGTATCAGTAAGAGCATGGGGTCATGGAGTAGATACTATTTACATACCCACTGGACAGGTAGAGAGTTCAACTACATTTGCCACATGTTGGGGCATCTTGAGGCATGGCAAAGGAAGAGCTATGGTGTATGACCGTTAAGGGGTGCTGTAGAGGTTATATCGCCACACAATAAGTAAATAAATAAAGCTTCGTTGTTCTGGTTGAAGAACTCAGCCTTGTTGTGCTGCTTTATTATTAAGAAGTGCTGATGGGTATTAATAAAGTCATAAAAATGGAATAGCTGAAGTATATTTAAAGGGCTGTATAGCTTTAATGTAAAGTAGTGTCTAATTTTTAGCTGGAAGGTGGTCTTTTTGTTTTTTAATTGCTGGATCTTATTTTATCTGTTTCTTCTTCTTACCACAGAGAGAAAAAATGACATCACATCCTCCTTTAAAGAAATTAAGATCTCTTAATGACTTGGATCAGGCTAATGAGGAACAAGAAACTGAATTCTTAAAGCTTCAGGTCATAGAGCAACAGAACATAATTGATGAGCTAACAAGGGTATGTCCAGAGCACCAGGAAATTAGGAATGATTCCTGTGTATAGTTCACAACTGATAGTATTTCTTCTTATAACTAGAGGTCTGAGGGTTAATATGTTATCTTTTAACACCTGGAAATTTTTAGATGTAGGTATGCATGGGTCCAGTTTAACTGATTTTCTAGTGGGGCATCAGCCCCTACAGCTCAAAAATATAACTCATATAGGTAAATTGAGCTTTAGAAATGAACACCGACTAAGAACCATGGAGCTTTGGAAGATACCTAGATGTTCACCAGGCAGGACTGTGCTGAGCTGTTTTACCATCATAACTAAGCTACCATTAAAAAGTTCCACTAACAAGAGGCAGGCACACAGTGCGATATCATGTGCTGGGAAAGTGTGTGCTGCTAGACAGTGGTTCATTAGTTCTTCTGTTGTTTAATACTGACAATCCCTTTTTCAGCTGACTTTGCATTATGATGTTGAGGTGAAGGAGAAAGAGACTCAAAACAGGCTGTTACCTCTTCTGAGACGTCATTGCTAGGAGTGGTGAGATCAACACCACCATCATTTAATGACTTTGAGACAAAGGCAGCATCTCCTCTGCGTGGAAGACAGACAGCCTCTCATACGAAGCCCAACCCAGTTCCCTACAACAGGCCTCCCAGTGATTTTAACAGGAAATCCATCAGTCGTTTGACAGCCTGTCAGGGCAACTGCACAAGAGGCTTTTTTGCATATATCCCATCTTCCCTCCTTCAAGTGGTTTTCAGCTGACACACGTACATATTTGGATATGAATCCTCCCTTCCACCTGGAATCAGATTTCTGTTTGAACTTATGAACAGAAAGTCAGTGGAAGCCTAATGATTTATTTCCATCTGCAAACAAGAGAAGAGAGAGTAACTTTTTAATCTTGTTTTCCAGGACAGGGAGAAACTTATTCGTCGCAGAAAGCATAAAAGGAGCTCAAAGCCAATTAAGGTAAGAGGGAAAATTATTTTCAGCTTATAAAAATACTAGTAGGCTCTGTAGGAAAACACACTTTAGCAATCTGATCAAAGAGATCTTTGTGGATTACAACAATCTGCTTTAGTGATCAGATTTATAAACACCTTAGTTACTTTGGGAGAACTTTTTAAGCCCAGTCTGAAATTCAGTTAAGGGTGCATAGTGATGTTATTTGCAGCAAAATGGGGCTTTTTTCCCTCCTCTCTGAAATAATAATCTTCCTTCCATCTAGTTTCTATAGATATTCGTCTCAAAGTCAGTTAGGCTGAGATGTATTTACATTTCCAGAGACCTTCCCATCTATCTTCTGCTATCTGTTTTTCACAGCACATATGGGCTAAAACAAAATCCTTGTGCTTTTCTATTCTTCAAGTGGAAGTTTCTGCCTGAGAAATTGAGTGTCATTCTCTCCTGCTCAGTTCCACAGGCCTTTGGCTACCCCTTGTATTACCCTGAAATGGGTCAACTCCAAAGCTGGTATAATTACAACAATCCTAAAGCTGAGTAGTCAGTAGTGGTTCAGATAGCTAGATGTGAAGAATGGCGTTGCAACAGCTCCATCCCACCTCCAGAAAGCAGAAATACTGTGTAGGAAAAAGAACTTGGTTGTTCTTTGTTCTCCAAGGACATCCCTTGGTATGTCAGCCATGTTGTGTGAAAGTAGCGCAACACTGTCCTACACACAGAGAATTTCAGACCAGTAAATCCTAGATGTGTCATCAAATTGTGTCTGTATGGGTTTTGAAGCAATACACAGCAGACATAACTGGTAGACAAGGACTAAAAAGCATTTTCATCACTCAACTTTATTTCTAAGCCAGAGATTATAACATGGGAGAATATGGCCATTGTCTTCACTTGGGAAAATAATGAACAAAGAAAGATAATATATGCAAAAGGTTATTGGCATCTTTGGTAGATGTTTTTTGTGTGATTCAAATTCCGGGTTTAGAAGGTTGTAACCTATCAGCAGAAGTGAAGAATGTTGCAAAGCAGAAGTGCATCTTAAGTGCTCATTGATCAGTTTATCTGCAGAATTATTCATAAGCCAAGTATTTAAATGACCAAATCTGTACCCTGAAATCAAGCCTGCAGACTCAAATATCTGTGTCTTCACAGGACATGACTCACAGTTTTCATTTGATTTAATACAGTTACTGAGATTGGAGATAGTGAGGTGTCAGACATACAACCAAACTGTGTAGTGTGAGCAATGTCTTACAACATCTGACAGTTACTATAGTACTGGAAAGATGTGTGAGATAAAAGCTTCTTCACGCTAGTTTTGTATTAGCGTAGCTTTCACTCACTCCAACAGCAGTATCAGTGAGAGATGCACTGAGAGATTAAAAATACCAGCAGTGTCCATGAGAGAAGAAGGAGGGTTCCATATTCTGCACGCATTTCCAGCTCTTTTTGGTGCTACCTTTGCACATCAGTCTGCATATTAATGTCTTTTGAACAGCTTTGGGGTTAACAAACAATTCTCCTGCCTTCCTGAAAGGGCAGAGACTTTTCCTTTAGCTTTTTGCTGCTCCCTTTATCTTTTCCAAGTTTTAGGCTGAGCCAGATCCTCAGCTCAGAAAAATTAATCAGCAAACTCATTCTCCACCAGCACAAGACCTAATCTTCAATATGGTTCCCTTTGGGTTTGTTTGGAGATGGTAATTGCAGGGGTAGCTCTTTGCTTTTTTTTCACGTTTTGCCCGTTTTAAGTAACTAGCAATGTGGTTTTGAACTAATCTCTACCCCCCCATCAGAAACTCATGCTACTTGTTTCCAGGGAGATTCAGAAATCATGTTTTCCCTTCTTTAGAGGCATGTGGTGGATACAGTTTTTGGGTACGATGATGATTCCATGGACTCTGAAACATCCTCTGTGGCCTCATACAGAACAGATAGAACACCAGCAACCCCAGATGATGATCTCGATGAGGTAAGATCTGACTCTTTCCATAGGCAAGGACAGGTTTTCAGGAAACTTTGACTTCCAAAACAAGTGGCCAGGCTCTCAAAAACACTTGGGTTTTTATAGTGCATATTGAGTGATGAGTTCTTCGCTAAGTTTGGCCTCAGTTTTCATTGCTGATATACTGAAATGCTGAGAGGTTCTTTCAAAATCTACTCCATAGAGTCTACAGCTGTGACTTCATTGCAATCTGAGATTATTTTTTTCCTTTCCCCCTTCAAGAAAATAAACCTAGCACATTTCTTTTAGCTTGAAGATATATATAAACACTGTATAAATTCAACGTTCTTATTACTTCATGTCACAGCAAGCTCACCAAATAAGCTATTTGAATCAAGACCTGTAAACCAACTATTGTGCTTAACAAATCACACTTGCATTCTTTGCTTTGGCAGTGCTCTACTGTCTGGTGCTTAGACACGTCCTTTCTTATCCTTCAGGGTTTAGCAGCGGAGGAGTCTGAGCTGCGGTTTCGACAGCTGACAAAGGAGTACCAGGCCTTGCAGAGAGCGTATGCACTACTGCAGGAGCAGACAGGAGGCGTCATAGATGCTGAAAGAGAAGCCAAGGTCAGTATTTGAGGGTAAAAGCATTTCATTGCTATCAGGACATATAAACCCTTCAAAGTGGCATACAAGGGAATGGAGTTACATACAACATCCGTACAACTGAGAGATGTCCATCTCACTGATTTGATGAGTACATGTAGAGAGAGTGACGATTAAGAATGGACACAATCACTCAGTTTACGAGGGGCTGTCTTCCACCTGAACCTGAAAACTCTGCAATTCTGCAGTTTGGCACAGAATCACAACAGTTTTCTCATCTTTTGCCCAAGTGTGAAGGGGTTGGGTTTTAAAGGTAAATGGAGGCCTGCGGGTTTTCACAAAGGCACACATTGCACGAACTTTAGGAATATTCACCTGAATGTTTCTAACAGAGAAATGCAAATTACATTCAAATTTTAATGTGATGCAGACTACAGTAAGCCTTCCAAGGCTAAAAATGTTGTCCCTCTAATGAAATCATGGAATCATTCAGGCTGGAAGGGACCTTAGGTGGTCTCCAGCCCAAACTGCTGCTCAAAGCAGTGTCATCTGTGAGGTCGCACCAGGTGGGTTACCACTTTGTTGAGTCAGCTCTTGGAGATGCCCTAGCCAGTTGTAATTGCTTCTTTCCACTAACTTTTGCCACTCTCACTGACTAAGCACTTTTCTTCAATCCAGGGACTGCTTCTTACTAGGGTCTTTGAGCAAAGCCTTTTATCCTGAATGCCTGAGCTTGTGTTTCACTGCTCTAATGCAATACAGGGTAATAATGGTCTTGGGTGAAGAGAGGGGGCTGATCTACCACTCTGTTCCCTAGTGTCATCTGTATGCCAATCTGAGGGGTACCACAAAACATCGCTGAGCCAAAAATCTTTGTAACAGTTACTCACTCAGTGGAAGCAACAGCATAAACCCAGACTGTTCTGTGTTTGATTTCCTTTTAATACCGGTCATATTGCTGGTTTTGTTGCTGTTTAATGCTGTGCCTGACTTCAACAGGCTCAGGAGCAACTCCAAGCTGAAGTCCAGAGATATAAAGCCAAAATAGAAGATCTGGAGAAAACTTTGGCACAGAAAGGGCAGGTAAGCACTCTTTCTTTTCCTGTTTTTGGATCTTACCTGCTCTGCTTACAAAATACCTAGTGCGATTTCAGTATAGGCTTCCATGAGATGTAATGTCATTGTTCAGTAAACAGGCAGGTCTAGCAAGTACAGAGGCCTTGCTACAGCTTGGTAGACTAATGTGTTGTTATTTTGTAAACAACAGTTTGTTCCTGCAGGATTTTAAGGCCTGAATATTGTGGCTCCAGTTTTCAATAAACATGCCCAACCTCATGGAGTTTGATTATTCTGTAATAGTACTGCTTCATCCAACAGGACTCGCACTGGGTTGAAGACAAACAGCTTTTCATTAAGAGGAACCAAGAGCTTTTAGACAAGGTATGTTCCCAGGTTTTGCATGCTCACTCTGAAGGGTAATCTGGATCCTACAATATACTTTTTGGACGTGCAGTCTGGTGCTTATAGGTATAGTATAAGGACAGAACAGCATAGATTAATATGGGCAGGATAACATATGCAAAGACAAGCCCTCTCTAGCTCTGCTTAGGCACTGTTGTTGCTGGCAGTTGCTGAGGCACCAGCTCTGCTGGTAAGCTCCAGCTTGAGAGCTGGAAGCTCTACTTGTCATGGCTGCATGGCGCAGACCTTTGTGTTCCAGTAGTGTTGCACTGAAGAGTCTGCTGCCACTGCTGCACTGCTAGGATGTTTTGAGCTCAGCTTTTGGGTGCGAAACAGCAGTAGAAATGCAGTCAACCTCTAACACCCGGACCCTTTCATACTCCTGGTCCCTGTGTATTCCGTGTATTTTTAAGGGCTTAAAGTCATCCCTTGGTCCAGTGGAACTTGTACTGCTCAGTCCCTTGGTACATTCAGGAATGGCAGCTGTTTGTGTGTATACATATATTTGTGTGTATATATTTTTAATCATGGATTGTAAGGATGCAAAGGACCCCAACATTGCTTGCATATCACGAACAGTAACAGCAGTAGCCATACATATGACTGCCATCAGCAAGAGGCCACAAGTCCCAGCACCAAGTCTCCTGCCATCTTTGACCTTCTCAGATGAGGTTTCCTAACCTATGTTTCTCCCCTTCCATAAACACACCTAGTCAGTCTCCAGCCCTGTGCCATCCCTCCCCATCCAGACAAACTGACCCATGGGGCCTCATTTGGCCTCTGTCTTACCAAGCTCCCTAGCTGTCCTTGTCTGGGCCCTAGTAGGACATACTGACTGCAAAATACATGTCCTGGCATTGGCTGGAGACTTGCAGAAGAGAGCAGGCTGAGGAGCTAGTGGTGGAGTTGTGCACAACAAGCAAGCTCTAGACAATTGGCCAATGGGTGGCATATAAGTTTATCTGCTAATTGACAGACTCGTGTGGAGATGTTTGCTGTGCAGTTCACACAGGCACTTGCATGGGGTGGGATGACTGTTTGGGCAGCTGCCTCCACAAAGACATGTCTCTGTGCATGCCATCTGTGCTTCATGTACTGCACACTGGGAATCTCTGATCTAGCCCAAGCTCTTCTCCAAGGCAGGTGCAGCTGTTTCTGTGTCACTCCCAAGAGAGGTTTATCCAACCTGTTCCCAGAGTCCTCCAGCAATGAAGTCTCCACATCCCTCCCCGGACAATCTATTCTAGGGCTTTACCATGAGAGCAGTGTGTTTAATAGCTAACGCAGACTAATTTAATAGCTAATCTGACACCTCTGTAGAGTTAAGTTCCCCACTGTTCTTCACTAGGATTGGATTTTATTAGGAAAACCGCCAGCCTAAGCATTTTATGATGTTTAGGAAGTTGTTGAGCAGAAATTCACCTGTAAACTAAATACTCACTGAGGTAAAACAGCAAGCAGCGAATCATCTCTAGAGTTTGGATTTTGCACTGCCCATGCTATCTCAACTACTACTTACCAAATATTCAGTGTTTCTTGTAACAGTCACACAGATCCTGAATTTACGTATTTCTGTTAGATAGAGAAACTGGAAGCAGAAAACAGCCGTCTTCAACAGGAGCTGCAGGATGCCCGAGACCAGAATGAGCTGCTGGAGTTCCGCAACCTTGAGCTGGAGGTGATGAATGAGCACATTACAGTAGAGCTGGTAGCATATTAAACTAGTGCACTTGCACTGTACATCAACTTCAATCAAGTGTTTACACCAGCACTGTAGTGATATAACAGAGTAACAAATGAGGCCCAGCATTTTTACTGGTGAGCTGAAGTATGTCAACTCTAATATCCTGGAAATAGCAAGCCCCATACTTGAGTGGTTCACCTCTCTCTGAG
>Ga0181612_102140_pt1 | contig 11862 bp, 7 predicted proteins | sample HoacroProtozoa21_FD_119630 | JGI IMG/M metagenome (GOLD analysis project Ga0181612, IMG submission 119630) | Hoatzin crop microbial communities from Cojedes, Venezuel. Combined Assembly of Gp0051906, Gp0051904, Gp0051908 | reverse complement strand
GATATTCAAGACCCGCCTGGACAAGGTCCTGTGCAGCCTGCTGTAGGAGACCCTGCTTCAGCAGGGGGGTTGGACCAGATGATCCACAGAGGTCACTTCCAACTGCTACCATTCTTTGATTCTGTGATCTATGTAACTCTGTGAGGAACATGAATTAAGTGGCAGTTGCAGTGTAGGAGAATCTCAAGGTATTTAAGCAAGCTGGGTGGATGGCAGACAGGAAAAACAACTTATGGCAGTGCTGACTTTGAGTCAGTTTCTGAGAAAGACCAAGGACATCAGCTGGGCTATTACTCCTAAAGCATATTTGTCAAATGTAGTCCAATGAGTTGGAGGAGCCCTCAAGCAAATCTAAGAGTAAATCAATATCATCAGCAGTGTATTTTGACTGATTTGACTGCCAAGACTAACTTGCTCATCTATTTCTGCTCATTTAATTGAAACTGCAAATATCATGAGTTTATTGGGAATAGATTGATTAACATGAAACATCTTGTAAATGCCTTTGAAATGTAAGTCAGGACAAATAATCTGAGTTTGAGCTCTGTGAGTTCAGACAGTGGAAGTAGGAATCAAATTGCGTATTATAAGTTGGATTGAATGTGTTCAACTCTTCTGACTCTCTCTCATGCGCTCTCACTCTCTTTGGTTTTTTCTTTCTTCTTTCTGTAGCTACAAAAAAGCTTTTTGGCAGTTGGACTCTTAGCTGGTCTGGGTCTGTTCCAGTTCCTTACAACTGAACTTTACTGCAGAGAAGAAGTAGCCCAAAGCAGAACATGGAAATTATTGATTACAGAATAAGAGTTACAAGCCCCACCAGCAGCCCATGTCACTTGTCTCCTCTGTATGTTTTTCTTATCCTGAAGATAAGATTCCTCATACAGTCTGAGGAATCCACCCTCATTGCACCTAATTGCTCTCTGAGACAGGTCCAACAGCTCTTATGAGTTCAAGAGGCTGGAGAAACTCAGAAAGAAAATTTTCCAAGGAAAGTCTGGCTAGTATGTCATTCAAAGAGTGCTGCCTGCTGGGCCAAATACGAAAGGCTGCTCAGTGTAAGTGAGCTAAGCTGTGTCCCGTAGCCAAAGAGGGGTGCCACTTGGGCAACACCATGTGGAAGCTAGCACGTGTCCAAGCTGAAAAGGAAGGGGCACAGAGCTGACACCATCGTTTTAATACCTGCTTCAGGTACTGCTAAAACCTATAGGGTTGCTGGAAGCAAAAGTCACAATGGAAAAATAAAAGATGTAATTTTCAAAGGTTAATACAATTCAGCACTGTGCAGGACCACTGAGGGCTCAGGTCTCCATTGCTCAAATCAAGGTAAAATAGATTTTCTCAAATATGTTTGAGCACGGCCAGAAGTTTGTGGGACTAGATACAGAAATTTCCAGATGAGACTCTGATCCTCAGTTAAAGCATAGGCCACCTGTGAAATCAGCGCGTATGGTCCTTCTTCATATTAAATCCACTTTTACCCTATAAAATAAGCAGTGTGTGTGTGTGTGTGTAGCTGCAGCCTGGTATGCAAACTGGAAGTCTTCTAGACTGAACAAAAGAGAGACAGTGTAAAGACTTGAGGGATGAATACGAGAAAGGGTATTTGCCATTTGTTTTTGACAGAAGGAGGAGGTTAGTCTCCATCAGCAGGAGGCCCCGTTCTTCAGCTCTTTCCCAAGTAGAAGGACTTCCGTTAGTATTTTGTATCTGGCAGATTTGCAAGATCTGCCAGGCTGACTGTCGTATTTATTTCCAAAAAATGATAATTACTTTTACCACAGATTCGATGTCCTAGTTTCTTTTAGAGACTGAAGGTTTGACATTGCAGCTCTACGGGAGTCCATCAGCCTCTCATCCAGACCTCAGTCAGCAGACACTGAAAGAAATCAGAATTTGCTCCTTTGGACAGAATCACTTTGCTGAAGTACAAGTGCGGAGCTAAAACTGAATATAGAGCTGTGAATGACATGCCAGCTAGTATCTATTCTGTACGTTTTTTTCTTCCTGAATAGGTTCCTTTCCATATGTCAACACTGCATTTATTTTTTTTGTTTTTTACAGTGTCATAAGAAATAAACTCCCTTTTGAAGATTTTGATGGAGACAAATTTAGTACTTTCCCGGTAAGCAAAGCCTTTCCTTTGATACAGTAATCCTTTGATAATGAGAAAGTCTATGGGATTCCTCCTACTTTCAGGAAAGCCTTACTCATTCATGTGAAAATAGGTATAGGAATGAAGTGAATGAAAGGTCTTTTTTGTCGTAAAAGATGGATTTTTTTTTTCTGGATGAAAAAACAACCATTCATTTATGCCACCTGGGAGGATGCACACATAAAGCTGTGCTCCCTGCAGAAGCAAATTGCTCTGCTGCTGAGTGGTCTGTTTACTGAATTAACAAGAAGTGAAAAAAAAGTCATACAAAAAACCAAATTGAATTGCCAGCTTGTCTTACTTCTTCACCAGAGTGTGCAAGGTGTCTTTTATTAAAGCTTAGCAAAGGGGCTCTGGAATACAACCCATTTCCTGGGTTTTATTCCTGCACCTTGACTTAGATTCTCATTTTAGATATTTTAAATTAAAAGTGCAAGAGTAACAATGACCATCCTATCTGCATGCTTCTCTTGGTTTTAGACATTGAGGGGCTATCACTGGCGAGGCAGAGACTGCAACGACAAAAACAACACCGTGTACCCTGGCAGACGGTAAAGCTTTTAATTATTTTAAAGGCTTCCTAAGAAGTGTGGCCTCCTGAAGAACAAGCTCCATATTTGTTTTCAGCCGTACTCTACGAGAGCATGTCACGCTGACTGCTGCTTGATCTCACTGTGATGAAGATGAGAGGGGGTGATCGAGACCAGGGATGGGGCACATTAGCCTGAGGAGTGGTTCACAGGTTTCTTTCCTTTCTCTGAAGCATCTGCAGCCAAAATTGGTCAGTCAGACCAAAGGCGGGGAGGGAGACCAAGCCGCTGAGGCTTACAAGCCTTATGCCGCTTGAGCTAATGCGGGCTTTGCCTGCTTTAGGGAGCAGCAGGGTGGGAGGGCAAAGCAGTGGTGTTCATGGCTGCCTGCCGAGCTCCAGCATCCAACCTTCATGTTGGTGGAACCATAGAGCTAAATACGTGCCCTTCTAAGTGAATATCTTCTAGGTGAGTACCTCCCAGCTGCCTGAGCATGGGCTTCCATGCGCACCTGAAGTGGAGAGCACAGCCAGTCGTAACAGCGTGACCCTGAACAAGGCCCCCGCTCTTGCTGTTTTACCCCCTGCTCAAAATACTCTTTCAAAAATCAAGCTCTCCTCTACCAGGGGTTTGTTAAGAAGTTACTGACCAGAACTGTTTTTACAGCCTAGGCATTAGCAGGCTTGTGACTAGATAAGCTGAGTTTAAGGGTGTGGGCTGGGAAGAACCGTGTGCCGTCAGCCCGGGCAGCACACCTGCATTAGCAGACATGGGCTCCCAGAGTCCATGTGCAGTGCCAGGCTGAATAGAGGGAGTCTCCCTGTCAAGGAGGCCTGAGCTAATTATACCCTGTTATGGGCCAGAGCAAACCCTCATCACCCCGCACTGAATCTGGAGTTGGGGGCTTGGGGGAGTTCAGTGCAAACTTCAAAGCAAAGAAAAGGGCAGGGGAAAAGAGTCCGTCTTCTGCAAAAATCATCCCCGTTCCCTTAACCTAAGTGAATACGCAGACTAAAAGGGTAAGTTTCATTCAGCAGTTTCCAGTATTAACTTTTAATTCATATTTCATTTTGTTAGGAAAACTGCCTCTCCTGGATTCAAAAGGGGGAAGAAACCACCCTTCTGTGCAGAAAAGAACTTCTAATTATTTCATATTCTTAATGAAAAATGGCAGAAAGGATCTGATTTCTTCAAAACCCCCCTTGCTTTATTTTCTGTGACACTGTATGTGCTGTAGCTCTTGTAATATCTTGTATATCTCATAACTTTGTTTCAGTCCGGAGAACTGGGATGTGAAAAGTGACTCTAACTGCAATGGCATATGGGTAAGTAAATGAAGTTACACCTTATACTTCCTTCCTGATTGCTCCTTCTCTTTTTTCCTCCCTTTAAATTAGTCTGCAAATGTTTATTTTTTATTTATTCTGGTTTATTAACTGATTAGGATTACTCCTAATTATTTGCTGCCTTTGGTATTCCAAGTATTAAAGCTGTATTTATTAAAAGCTAAGGAAACACAGGCGAAGCAGTTAGGAGTGAAGTTTGTTTATAGATGCTTATGACTATTTAAATTATGGTTATTATAATTAATTGAAATGTACATATACTTATTAAAATAATGTAATGGAAAGCATCATTATCATGATGCAGTGCTTTCTGTAGGCAAACATTCAATAAAAACTGAATTCTCAGCCTCTGTTTGCGCTGCCATTTTTCAGGCACTAGGTAGATACCATCATCTGCCCCTTCTCTCCTCCAACAGGGTGTGGATCCAAAAGACGGAATTCCCTACGAGAAGAAATTCTGCCAAGGTAAATCTTTGCAGTCAATACAAGGCACAGTGTGTCTTTTGTATTCATTTCATAAATAGTTCAATATTTTCATGATCATTGCCAATGTAGGGGAAAGACAACGGGCTTTACAAGTTCATGAGAAAGACAAAATGGCAAAAAAATCTTTTTATTTTTTTTTTTTTTCCGTCTTGAGGATGGGCAAAGGTGAAACAGGACAAGCACAGGCTGCTGGTAATCTCCTGTTAAAAGCCAAGCACCGTTATTCAGTTGAGATACATAGATCAGGGACAACAGCAAACGGAGATGTTGCCTCTGCGTCTTCTGTGGTGCCTGAAGCCCAACCCAGAGGTATGGCCTTGGGATTCAGGAGAGCAGTTTAATGTCCGCATTTGGCCAGTTTGACCCATTGCTGTGAATACCGGCGATCATGCTGGTACTTTTCTGGAGAAGGCCTTAAAGCGGGGAAGCGATGGCATCGGCTGATCTCCCTGACCGTGGTGCGGGTGTCTGTGTACACACATACGCACAAACACCACCCCTGCTAAACAGCCGTGACTGCAGTTGCTGCTCACACAGAATCCCAGAATCACAGAATGTTAGGGGTTGGAAGGGACCTCTGTGGGTCATCTAGTCCAACCTTGCCTTGCATTTAAATCAGCATCCTGGGGATGAACCATTGCCTGGCAAGACTTTTCAACGTTTCTTAGATGAAAGGCAATCTACAAATGCTAAGTAACGTTAAGTATAAACCAGCCAGCTTGTTCCAGAAGTACTCGTATGAGTAGCACATCCACCACCCAGTTCTGTTACAAGGAGCTTAGAGCAGTTTCTTGAGTATTATGATTTCCCTAAATGTTTAAGTACTTTTTAATACATATTCTATGGGTAGTAAAAATAAATGTTGGTTGCACAGCAGAGCCTCTGCTGAAATAACACATCCAGCCTTGAAGACAACAGGGATTATTTCTGATTAGCAAGATCTCTCCCTGTTTTACACACCCCGTCCCCCATTGTTTCTCCAGGGTTGTTGGCACGTGCCTGATAGCCAGTTTTTGCTACAGATGGAGTGAAAATCACATTGGAGGGGCTGAACATTTCAGCCACGTGAAGAGTGGTGTAGCCAGTCACCCGGTGCCATTGCTGTTCTTCGTCAAGCATCGCTCTCTGTGCTCTGTTTCAGTTTGCTCTTTCTGCTCTTGAGACTAATAAAATGCATTAATTAGGTGCAGACTCGCAAGGGGTCGTGCTGCTGGGAGACTCGGCCGGCGCTCACTTCCACATCCCTCCCGAGTGGATGACCGTCACGCAGATGTCACCGGTGAGGAATCGTGTTCGGGTTGCCCAAACCGCTCCGCTGCGGGTTGCCGTTTGCTTTCTCCCCTGAGCCGCGGGTTGCCAAAGGGGAACAAGCACAAAATGCCTCTTGTTGCACTGGAATTTATCGTCGTGGTCTCACGGGTGTCAGTGCCCTCCCACAGCTGCTCTTCCGAAGATAAAAAAGCATAGACCTGCGCTACCGCCGCTCCCTCGACATCTGTGCAATTGGGTCAGGAAAGAGTTTGGCTTCGGTGGCCCGGTGCTGTGCCAGAGACACAAACCAGGACATCTGGCTTTCCACACACGTTCCTGCGGTTCAAGGAGGCACGTGCTGTCTGTGGTATGAGTCCTGCTGATAGCGGGCTTATTGGTACGGCTCCTTGCCTGCTGTGCTCGTGTTGCAGAAGTCACCCTGCTGACAGCCCGGCAACTTCTGTTTTAGGCATCTGGCTTTGAAATTATGTGTCCTCAATTGTTTTTCCTCACCTGTGGTGTGTGGGAAATAGGTCTAGTAACGCCAGCATTCAGGCTCTGAGGCTTTGAACGAGTACATCTGCAGCTGTTCGAGGGTCATCCAAGGGTTTATAATGGACTTATAGGGAAACTCTTCATCCCCTAAAGGGAAGAGTTTCTGTAGTGGCCATAAAATATCACTATCACACTGATGTCTGTCTTTGGGCAGTATCCCAGCATTTCCCATTTTCAAACAACCGCAAAACGCACCTGTCTGTGAATTACGCTGAGCCTCAGCTGTTGCAGCTCAGTGTCGTGGAATGAAATAATTGGGGGGAAAAGATCATTACAGCAAACTGCAATTGTGGGGGTGGAGATAAACGTGCAGGTACGCTCCTCTCCTTTGCTGCTGTTTCCTATCCCAAGCCGGTGTCACTCTCTAGCCAGGGAAGACTGTTCTCTGCGCAAGGGTCTGTTGCATGGGGGTGAGCAGATAGATCGTCATTGCCCACCTTCCCTGGTGAAAACCTGCTACTCCTCCATTGGCCTCTGTGGAAGAAGGGTTTGGACATTTTCTGGAGAGCAATGCTTAGTCCAAAATGTCAGTAGTTACAGTGCTGTTGGAGGTCTGAGAGTTTTGAGTGTTTTCACACTTGTGCTCACGGAGCTGAGCGGATTTAAATGTTGGAGATTAGCCGTTGTTTTTCTTTGTTAAACGTTTATGAGCAATGATTAGACGAATGACACTGATGACAGAGCTGATGGTGAGCATAATAAATTAGCACTAATGATAATTGAGATTATCTTGTCTAATAAAGATGGTAATAATACTGATGGTGATGATGATTCTGGCAGTAATGCTGGTAGCAGAGCCGTGTAGGCAAGTATCGTTTTAGACTATGTCAGCATTTTATTGTCACTGTAATGAAGGTTTAGAAAGCATTTCTCTTGCTTGAAGATTGCTGGTCCCCTAGCTGGGTGGGTCGAGGGCTGGTAATGGCATGCAGAGGCAGAAGCTTCAAGGTAAGGAGCTGGAGTGCAAATTATAAAGTGAGCCTTGATGGCACCTTGTGACTATCTGATGGGTGTAGAGCAACTTGCACGGGAAGGGAACTGGTGCTCTCTGTGTAAGGCCCAACAAATACATGCTTTCAGTGCTCAAGTCCACCTGGCCAGCGTGTGGGCAAGATCAAGGACTGGTTGGAAAGGGAGAAGTGGGCTGTGTTCCTTTACAGAAAGGGTGGCTTCAGGTTAGTACTGCTGAGTCCCAAAGTCAGGGGTCTAGCTGAGGTGCAGCAACACAGAGCAAATGGTGTTGGGACCATCACTGAGGACACCTGCCTGCATGTTGCTGCAGAGGCAGCCGAGCACGTGGCTCTGTTCTTAACCTGCCATCGCTCCCGTAAATCCCCAGACACCCAGAGTGCAGTTACAGGAGGAGAATTATACAGCTGTAAGATGGGGATCAGTCAACTTTATTTTGTCTTTCTGCTTGTCAGTAGGTTTTGGGTTTGCCAAGCTTTTCTTCTTTGAAAAGGTTCAGCAAGAATTGAGCTGAATGTTCATTCCTTTGACCTGAAAATTTGGACATGAAAAATGAATTGTAATGCAGTGGACATATACTTTATGACGTTTTTCAAAGCAGAAGAAATAGTGGGGGGTGTTTTTGAGCTGGATGGTTTTTGCAGATAGCTAATGTTGAAAACACTGATGTGTCTAGCGATGGATATTGTGCTCCTGCTGCTCTGTCCATCTGCTTACAATTGACTTCCAAATAGCTACTAAATGCAGCATTTTTCTGTTATATGTCTGGGATAGAAGCTTAGTTTCAAATCTCATTTTAGAGACAATTTTATCTGGAGATAAAAGCACTATATTTATAAATGTGCTGGAAATTATATCCTTTCTAGGAAGATGCATTTTAAAACTCTTGGATCGCTATTTCATGCTGAATAAAGAGCAAAAAAAATCCCATGTCTATCTGTAATCCAGTAAATATCTATTTGCCCACAAACTCAAGGGGTTCTCAGGTTTCATTAAAGTAACTGCTTCATACTATATATTTCCAATTAAAAGAATTCAGCATTTCTTTAAACGTGGGTGCAAGATGTGCCAAACACTTATCCCACTGACTTCTTTTTTTGCACCACTAAGAAAAACAGGAGTTTGATCTGTGAAAATCTTATTAACAATATTCTCTAGCTTCCCTCTAAATCCAGTGAACTGCAGGCAAGTTTCTCCCAGCCAGTATTGCGATGACTAAGATGCTGCATTTTGGGGGAAATAAGGTACTAGATTTGCTAATTTCAAACCCATGTCCCTTGCAGTTTTACAGAGTAGAAATGCCACACATGGTTTTTAAAAAGATAGGCTGTTCCTTCCTCAAGAGCTCTGAGGTTTACTTATTTGTGTACTTAGAATTAGAAAGTTGTCTGTTGTACTTAATGCTGTCCTGAGGATTTGAAAGCTGTTAAAGTCAGTATAAAAACAAATACCCAATTCCCCTGCAAATTAAGGGATACTTCAGTGCTTTCAGGATTTCTGCAGCTGGCATTTCTAAAGGCTTATGCGAGTGTTATACTTCCAATGCCCTTTTGTGTCCTGATTTTGCAAATCTCTTGCCATAGCAACCCTGAGCATCCTTCCATTTAAGCCAGCTTGGTCCAGCGCAGCTTGGTGTGTGTGCATTCAGCATCAGCCGTGGCTTGCCTGGTGCGAGGGAAGCGGGAGGGTTCAGGGAGGTGTACTTCAAGGTAGGACACACCTAGGAGGTGAGGACGTTCCTTCAAAAGGAGATGCATCTAGAGCATTTGAGGCTCAAATACGGCATTTGAAGCTAGGCTGGAATAACTTCCTAATGATTCTCTGCTAAAATCTGGCACGTAGGCTGAAGCATGGTTTCGCAGCCAGAATAGTCTAGAGAATGGCATTTAAACAAGGCTGTGCTCAGAGGAGTTTTAAGCTAGAAGTCAACATAGATCCACCTCTCGAGAGGGACACATTTGCATCTGAGACTAAGTGAAAAGAAGTCTGTTAGACCACGCTTTCCAAAATCCATCCCTGCAGAGTTCAAGGTCTAGCATTCTTCTGAAATTTCCATTAACTATTCATCTTCACCCTTCAGTCCTGAAATATCCTCAAAAGTCTGGCTTTAAGTGCTTTGCTGGAGCAGTGTCAATGCTAAACGTATATACAGCTTTCAAACGCAACTATAATTCTGGACTCAAATGTTCCTTTCCAAACCAATTTGCAACTCAATTAGGTTCTGGCTAATTCATATTGAAGATAAGCTTGCAGGGGAAAAAAACAGTTAAAAATTATTGGGACTTGTCCAATGGATATATTATTTTGGAGTGCTAACAGGAAATAGTAAGACAATTGGTCATAGAAGGATTTGTTTTAAGGATATTTAATCATTTTGGGTCTCTCTTTATACTCATATGCTGTGACTTATAAGACATCATATCTATAGTTTGTTCTACGGTAAGTGATTTATTTCAATATTTCTGTCACCTTTAATGCAAAGCTACAAGGAGGCAAATATTGCAAATGGCCGAGCCATATTGTACCCCTCTGCTTCTGCTCATAGCTGTGCCCTTGGATGAAGTGCTTGTTTGCACAAATAACTATCAGATTTGAAGAAGGCAATACTGGAAGTTCCCTCCAGTCTTTAAAAAAAAAAGTATGTATATACAGATATACATAAAGACATACGCACATATATATGTATGAGAGAAAGAACCAACTGAATGATAATTAAGCCCGACCCATTTTCACCTTGATAACTAATGCAGATCCACTGTAAGCAGGTCAAATATGCTGTTACTTGCTTTAAACTGGCATCTGCTGTGCATTAGGCTGCTCAGAGCTTGGCTTCAGGATTTCTAACCCCCCCCCAACCTCCCTTTTCTCGCCTCTCCTCCCCTTTCCCTGCATCTCTCCCCATCCTCTTACAGTCAAAACCCACAGGCAGATACTCAAGCATAGCTCCCATTCACCTAAATGGTAATTTTGTGGGAACAAGGACTCGGTGGAGACCACAAGATTTAGCTCATCTGTGGCTCCTCGGTTACCTCTGACCCTCCTGGAGAAAGAATTATCCACCTGCTTGCTGTTAATAGCAGTGAGGGCTTAAGGAAAACCCACAATTGCTTTACAAGAAAATGAAGCCAGTAAATTACACTGATTAAGCCAGCCTCTAAGTTCTCTGATTTTACGTTTTGACCTTCTTTTGGTTATTACCTTTTTCATCAACAGTTTTTCAGTAGGAGCACCCCAGATTTATGCATTTGTCTTTGTGAGTGTACCCTGGACTAGAAGCTGAAGATTTACTCCATGTTCTCGTCCTTCTGAGGTGGTGCAATTTCTCGAGGCCATTTTTCTCATCTTTCACAATTTTTGACACGTTCACAAATCAAATAGGAAACAAAGAGGGCTCTGTGTTTTGAATGTGCAACATGGCTTGCATCTGTGTAGAGGCTCTCACAGAGGCAGCCACTTAAAAAATGTGTTAGGGTCTGTGGTGGTTTTAGCTGGGAGAGAGCTAAATTTCTTCATAGTAACACGTATGGGGCTCTGTTTTGAATTCGTGCTGCAAACAGTGTTGGTAACACAGGGATGTTTTGGTTGCTGCTGAGCAGTGCTCACACAGAGCACTGCTGCTCCTCAGACCGCCCCGCCAGCGTGTGGGCTGTGGGTGCACAAGAAGCTGGGAGGGGACACAGCTGGGACAGCCAAGCCCAGCTGACCAAAGGGATATTCCACACCATATGACATCATCCTCAGCAATAAAAAGCTGCGGGAAGAAGAGGGAAGAGGGGGACTTTTGAGTGATGGTGCTTGTCTTCCCAAGTAGCCGTTACGCGTGACAGAGCCCTGCTTTGCTGGAGATGGCTGAACACCTTCCTGCCGATGGGAAGCAGTGAATGAATTCCTTGTTCTGCTTTACTTGCATGTACAGATTTTGCAAAAGCAGAGAAGGGTAAAGGTTGCATCTATTTGCATGGGAAGGTTATGGCAGACCGTGTGTTTTTCTCCCTGGTCCCTGCCATCCTCAGGGGCCTTTCTGACTCTGCTGCTTCAGTGCCATCGCTGAAATTTTCAGTGAGGACAAGGCAGAGGTTTTTAGGGGGTCGGATGCTTGCAGTTCATCCTGCTGGAGTGAATTCAACGTTATCCCTCTGCCATATCTGTTGGGAACACTGTCATGGCCCCACAGCATCCTCCTGGAGAAGCTAGCTGCCCATGATTTGGATGGGTGTACTCTTCACTGGATATAGAACTGGCTGAATGACCGAGCGAAGAGAGTGATAGCGAATGAAGTTAAATCCAGCTGGTGGCCGGTCACGAGTAGTGTTCCCCAGGGCTCAGTTTTGGATCCGGTCTTGTTTAGCATCTTTATCAACGATCTCGGTGAGGGGATTGAATGCTCCCTCAGTAAGCTTGCAGATGACACCAAGCTGGGTGGGACTGTCAACTGCTCAAGGGTAGGAAGGCTCTGCAGAGGGATCAGGACAGGATGGATCGACGGGCCTAGGTCAGTTTTATGAAGTTTAACAAGGCCAAGTGGCAGGTCCTGCACTTGGGTCACAACAACCCCATGCAACACTACAGGCTT
>Ga0181612_181652_pt1 | contig 11864 bp, 9 predicted proteins | sample HoacroProtozoa21_FD_119630 | JGI IMG/M metagenome (GOLD analysis project Ga0181612, IMG submission 119630) | Hoatzin crop microbial communities from Cojedes, Venezuel. Combined Assembly of Gp0051906, Gp0051904, Gp0051908 | reverse complement strand
CCTGGGCAGCCTGTTCCAGTGCTCCGTCACCCTCAGAGAGAAGTTCCTCCTCATGTTCAGACGGAACTTCCTGTGCCTCAGTTTGTGCCCATTACCCCTTGTCCTGTCACTGGGCACCACTGAAAAGAGCTTGGCCCCATCCTCCTGAAATTAATTGATACAGTGGTAAACTGAGTGCATTACTACTCAGAGACAACACATTTTTAATTGATCAGAAACAACTTGTACATTTCTTGTGAACTTGAAAACTCAAACCCAGAAACACCAATGTTATCAGCTTTTTAAAACACCAGCCTTACACTCTGCAGAGAGAAATAATATCCTCCATCAGCCCAACAGCAGTAATTTTTACATCTGCCCTTCCATTTGAGGAGAGCTTAACCTGGGGATCGAGGCCTCAAAATTTTAAGGGAAATGAAAGCCCTTCTTCCTTATGCTTCAGGTCCCCTTCTTATATGGATAAATGTCCATTTGTAATGGCACTAAAGCTAACACAAGCAAATATATGTATCTGTGTGCTGTATTTTTTTTCATACAGTGAGTTTCTTGCAATTAAATAAGGAGAGCTCACACAACTGAGTAAGCATGAGAACAATCTGCTGTTCTCCTCTTGAAAAAATATGTTAAACAGCATATTCTGGGTGAGAATAGCACAGAAGAATTTGGGGAATCAGATTCTTTTCTCAGCATATAACTTACCTGTGGAAGCTCCCCACTAGCACTAATGGGAACTCTGCATATTTAGCTCTGCTTCAAACCAAGAGGGTACATAAAATAGCAAGGTATCAAATTTCTTCTAGGATGAAAAATGCTAAAATATTTTTTTCCACCATTCCAGTACACATGTCTCTCGTTTTCCTCCCCTAGCCACTGCTTATATACCAGTCCTACTCCAGTCATTGGAAGTCATATTAGTGGCTTTTCCTCACACTCAGATTTGCACTTCCAAACACTGGTAACACCCGTCTTGATGCTCTTCAAATGCATCTCCCTAACAGTAGATCAAAGTAAATCCACAGCAGAAACAACTTCAATTAAAGCAACATGGAAGATCTATTTACTGCACCTTCCGATGAGTTGCCATCAGTGATTCGTATACTCAGACGAATAATTTAGTACATCACAACAAGTAATTTAGAACATCAGTCCCTCACATGATATCGTATGTAAAATGTAGAGTACCCAACAGTACCAGTTCAAAAGAAAGTCTGCAAGAAGATAACATTATTTTCTGCTTACAAAAAGGTCAGTGCATATTCCAAAGTCCAACACTGGGACTTTTTAAAATCCAAACTCTGAAGGTGCTTTTTCTTTTACAATGGGGCAGAGGCAACTTACTTGCAACCAGATTTTTTCATTTTGAATATTAGTGACTAAGTTAAAGTGGCACATTTGTACTGAATGAAATTTTATCATAAAATGTAGAATTACACTATTTGCCAAAAAATAAGTTATTATAAATAAGTTTGAGATTAAATTAATCAAAAATTAAAGTAAATTAAAATTAAAATAGTTAAAAATTAATAATTAAAATATTAAAAAGAAAAAAGGGACTTTCATGAATTATGTGTATGAAGAGAGTTTCACATATTCTAGCAAAATGTTATGAAACACATACTTCCTCTCCTTGAGAAAATGTTATTGCTGTCTGGTGCTAAAACATTGTGAGATTATATCCACATAGCCAAATAGCCGAGACTTCTGAAGCCATGTTTTCTTTGTTTTCTTTATACACGGAGAAGGTAATATACAGGTTTGAGGGAAGCTGTGAGTATTTTAGCTACTTAGTACTACAAATCATCCATTCTCCTACCTTGACCTCTAGGTGGCACAAAAGAACCTAAACAAAGCAGGCCTTTTCCGAGTTTTCAGTCAATGTTATGCCCTCCCCATCAGCCTCCCCAAGTTAGCAACTCCAACGTCACAAAATATACATCTATTAACCTGTATAAATAAAATGTCAAAACAAGTATTAAAGTACCAGCTACTGTAGCTAGGCAGCTCATTTGTTACTGCTTTTAATGGTGCATTGAGATATAAATCATTAATTGATTCTCCCCAGTACACCTAATATCCTTTCTTTCACCTTCTACTTAGAATACTTAAAAGGAACAGTAAGCTTACTAGGAACAAAGTTATGGTTTACATTTAGTTTCATGTAAGGATTACTACAACACTAAAAATACATACCATAAAACCAATTTGCAATCATAATCCAGCACAAAAAAAGAGTAGCAATGAGTAAAATGCATCCATTACTTCATCTTATTTTAGATTACGGTATAAAAGCACGTAAACAAATCAAAGGTTCAGTGAAATCACATCCAATCAATATTTACTGCAGAAGTAACTAGAAATGCTGCTTTTTGACTTAAGAGATGATATGATCACCGGCATGTTCTGCACGACCACAGGGAATTTTTGCATTAACAGTCTATACGCACAGCAGGTGAAGGGCCAGAGCAGCCCTCAGCATCTGCACACAATGACAGCACCACACATGCATTTTGCCCCAGTAAAGACACTACAAGCTTAGACCTCAGAACATTTCTTTTCCTCTGCCGAAAACATGCATGTGTGCACTGCCTTTGCCTCAATGCTGCCACTGGTTTCCTTTAACTCCTATCTCAGTCAAACCATTCTCACTCACATCTGAGGATCACTCTGAACAAAACAAAACTCACCTTCCCCTCCTAACCTGCCCTAGCTCTCTGAGCACGACTGCCCTGACGGGACTTCTCTCTGTCATCCAAAACCACTCAGTCTGAAACGCTTTGACTCTTTCAAGACTGAACATGAAGCCACACATAAAATTTGTCAAAGCATTATGTGGAAGACCGTTTGTATCAACATGTGACAACAAATCATCACATCATATGCCCACAATTAAACAGGAAAGGAATTCTCTCACCTGGCATAGAAATCTTTTGGTGGAACAACCTCCTGAAAGAACTGTAGCTGGTACAGGTAAAGTCCAATTAAGTGTCCCGCACTGAATATAGCCATTAACACACAGAGACAGCTGAATATCAGCGGATCAAATGCTTGGCAACAGGACCACCATGTGCACAGGCCCAGAAATACAAAGAAATACACAGCTGATGTCAAAGATGGCACCATCATACCTGTGAAAATAAAAAAATGGGGGTCAGAAAGGTATAGGAGCATCAGCATTTCTTAAACCTGAAGTCTGACAAGAAATGTGTTAGACAATTTAATCCAATTAGTGTTTATGCTAATTATTCCAATTAGCTCTTAAGACTGATATTAGCTTTGAGACTAGAAGAAAAGGATTCTCTTTTTTTTTTTTTGTTCAATTCACTTATGGCATACCTTAGCACTTAGTACACAACCACTGTCCAGACCTTCCTCCAAGATGAAATCTTCTCTTTGTAAAGATGTTTCACAAAGCATGGAGAAAACCAGCAACGTGGCTGCAAGGCCAGCCAACAGAGACACTGTGCCTGAGAGTGCCAATGTGTTAGATTTTAAACTGAAATTTAAGTAAAAGATGCTAAAATCGCATGATGGGTGAACAGTGAAAAGCCTTCTCATATAAATTTGAGGTATATTGAGTTATTAAAAATTAAAAAAACCATGATGTATATACTGAAAATAAAAGGTGTCTGGAGGTAAATGTTTGATTTTTCTGAATTTTTAACTCAGACACTTGTAATTTACATATGAAAAAGACTCTGCTGTCTTACATACATGTATTAGTTTTACCCTCACACATGTAGCAGAGTATTTCACTTGTAGTGAAGGAGACCCAGTGCTCTGTGGCTAGCCTACAAAAATAAGTGAGGAAGCAAGGAAGACATACATGTCTAACAGTGGAGACCAGGAGAAAATGATACAAGAGAGCTTACATCCAGCGTAGCCGTCCAGTGGAGTCTCTAAAGTAATGGTACTGAAGCTAATAGCGATGTTGCTTCAATTTCTTTTCAAGTTTTTCACCAGAGCATGTCCTCTGAGACAGATCTGCAGGCTCTTGGTGGCCCGTGACCCCGGTACGCCCACGGGCCCTGCAGCTGGGCCGGCCACGCGGCAGGAGGACTTGCGCCTTGCCAAGCGCCGGCTCACCCTGTGCATTTCTACCCGCAGCCTCCGCAGAGCAGAGTCCATGCAAGAGGGAAGGAGCGAGGGAGGGTCTTGGGACATAGCGGGCTTCGCGCTGGATGTTATTGGCAGAAATTGTCAAAAGATGTGGTGGTCACAACCATGTAATGGTGGACAAAATATGTGTGCTGTAAGGACTCTCATCCATGGTCATTTTGTCTGAGCTTCATCATTGCATCCTTTCACATTGTACTTTAGACCAAGTCTTCAGACTAGGGTGCTTTGCCTCTGCTCCAGCGAGTAACCTGCTGGTGTTTTCATAGGCTCAGAGATATAAAAGCATGACAGGACCACAGCAATCATCTATTCCAACTGCCTGCGTGATGGAGGCTGTAAAACTTCACCCAGCAATTTCTGCCTCAAGGTTGTAACTATTTCCTTTCTTCTTTCAAAGAGATACTTTGTCTTCATTTAAGCCCTTTAGGAGAACACACTATATCCATAAAAAAAGTTGTTTATCATGGCCAATTACTCTGCCTGTGAAAAATTCAACATTTATTTCTGATCTGAAATTGCCTAGTTTTACCACTTAACTATTGGCTCATATTATAACTTCTACTAAATGAGATGTCTGTTAAAAAAATGTAGGCACTTTGTACCTTTGTCAGTACTTTAAGGCTGCAGTCAATTCACCATCTTTTTTTTTCTTGGCATGGTAAGTAAGGAAGTATTTAACTAATTAAGCTCAAGGTTTCTCTCTGGAATACAGGCTTCCCAGACCTCGAGTCCTTTTTCAAGTCTCCTCCAAACACCTTCCAGCTCTCAGCATGTGTTGGAGTCCAGCAGACAAGCTGCCCAACGCCACTCAGAAGAAACTGACCCTGCCGCTGCTGTGTGATCCTTTCACTTCATCCTCCCTAGGTGATCTTCACCCATGCAACTTCAGAATGGCACTGAAACCACGGTTATTTGTCCATACTTACCACACTTTTTTTTTTAATGGCACCTCTCTCCACTAATGTCAGGCACCATGGTGATCCACATAACCTATTTTTTTTCCCTTTTTTAGATGTATTACTTTGCGTTTGGCCACATGTAAGGCTGCCAGATAATCTTACCTTAGTGAAAGAGCCTGTCTTACTGAAAAAGCCACAGCTGACCAGTCCTCGTCATTCAATACCAACTATTTTTTGTACTATCGTTTTATACTTCATATACTACTATATTTATGTTAAGTATACACTTGGCGTTTATACATAAGAATTCAAACGTGAGTAGGTAGACAACGCTGATTTACAATTGTATGATGCAATTTTAAATTCATTCATTACAACCTACTGTGATTTTGTGCACTTCCATTATGTCTGTAGCTGATTATGTGGTACTAAATCAAATGTCTTAAAAAAGTTGGTCATATCATACCAAAACAGCTACTTTACTAACCAACATAAAAGTCACATCAAAAACCAACATGAAGTCTGCTTATCACTCTTATTAGACACGGTATAGTCGACCTATTAATCTTTTCATTTTCTTTTTGTTTTTTAAAGGCTATGTGAATACACCTCCTTTTTACACTTGCAAGTGACAGAACCAAGTCTACGAATTCACATTATAGTCACTTATAATATGCCACCATTCAACATTTGGTTATAACAGGAGCTGTAAAAATCATACACAGAATGAAGGGGCCACACAGTACTAGTACAAAAAAATTAAGCAACTCAGTATATTCCAACGCCTGCCAAAAAGTTAATTTAAATAAAATCACCAGCAATTTCTTTTCCCTTAAAAATTTCCATTGTTATTCCCGCAGGTGCCAAAGCGCTGAAAACTCATTTGCTAAATGCATAATCCTATGGGCTCTGGAGGAAATTTTTCAAATGCACCAACCTGCTGAACCAAGTAAAATTGTAACAACAACTTTTCCAGTGGTGATTATCATGTGTCCAATGAACTCCCTCAGTCTGGATGCTAGGGAGGCAATTCTACGCAGCAGTTTTAATTTCATGGTTTCCTCAAATTCTGCTTCACCACAGTCTTCATCATCCAGATCTTCTTCATACATCAAAGCATCATCTGGCTCTAACTTTTCTCTTACAGCCTGAAGGAGGAGGGGGGAAAGAAACGGAGAATGCACAAGAGAGAGGGAGAGACACAAAGGAATTTAAAATTTAAAACCATGCAGATATTATTTAACAGTGCAGTCTTCTCATAATCTTTGACTATGTGCAAGTAACAAGAGAGTCACTAAAGGTGTACTAAAGCTGGTGTTGTACAGATGGTTCCCCCTTCAGCTCTGTCTCAGGAAAAAAGGATGCTAAGGGTTGCCTCTGAGAAAGACTGCAGTCCTCCTACATGTGCACAACAGGCTGCTTGTTCATTTTCATACGAAATTTGGTTTGGTTTGATCAGCATTCTTTCCATCTTGCTTTCCATTATCTGTTAAACTCCTCTTTGGCTCAATGGCTTCAGGTATAAGCTCCAGCCACTAAGAACAAGTGCCTTACTGGTTGATGTTCCTCAACAAACCTCACTTTTCAAACCCTTCCCCACAAACCGTTTCTCAGACTTCAAAGGCAAAACCTAGAATAGGGCGAGTGTGAGTGAACTGAGACAGGGCAACAAGGGCTGAAATAAATGGACAGATAACTCATTGGTGACTGAAGTTTGTGAGAGAAAAAATACACAAAGCAGAGGCTCAGGGAGAGAATGAGAAATGGTGAGATTGGCTGATGGTGAAAGAAAAGAAGAAAAAGTGAGGAAGAGAGAAGTAGTGAAAGCTTGAGTGATCTGCAACAATTTAGCAGGGGAAATGAGACCAGTGGCTTAGAACTATATAATGGAAAAAAGGAAACGAAGGAAACGTGCAAAGGCCCCTCATACTTGAGCAGTTTGTTAGGATTTGGCAGTGGCCTTCACCATCAAGTCTCCATCGTATCTTGGAGACCAGAAGACATACGCAGCTATTGAGCGATGCAGACTAAATCATCAACCCACGGTGAGAATCTGCAGGATTAGCATGAGGCCCACCCAGAGACACAATTTATGGAAAAATTAGTCATTCACAGACATGCAGGGGCATTTTTTTTTTTTTTTTTTTTAAATCATAGTTTGGAGCCAGGTTCTCACTTGGTGTAATAAGGCATAGCTTCTTTGGCACTAATCTGAATTTGTATTAGCTAACTTTCTGGCCAAGCAGTATCTTCGTGTGTGAAAGTGAGAAAGAGAGACTATTGGTGTTTTTCATCAGAATAGCAGTTTTATATTTGTTGGTGACCTTTGGCAGCAAAAAATTCCACACTGACAGATAAGATTGCAGTAGGAACAGCTGAACTCTCAGCCTACTTAACCAAATTCTTCAGTACCATTTCATTATCTGGATTCCCAAAGGGAACAAAAATCCCTGTGAGCTCCTTCATTTCACCTCTACGCTTGGTGCCAACTTTCTCGTCTTACTTTGGAGCATTAACAATGTTGTGAATGCCCAGAAAAAGCCTGCTTATTCTCAAGAGTATATATTTTACCGACAATGAAATACATATTAAATACAGTAGGGCTGATCTGGGAAATCTACCTTTCTCTTGGACTTATCAGGCTATTTCACTAGCTATACCCACTATAAATGGAGTATGCCAATATTTCAAATGCTTTGCTGTTGTCACCATTCACTTAGAGAGCTCTCAACATACGGACTATCAGATCTTCATGCAAAATAACAGAGAGAAGACGGCAGTCCAAACACGCAGTCATCACATTTTGGGCCATGCAGCACAAAGAGGCATTCTGTCTGTTCATCACTGCTGTTCACATCTGAGCTCCTACCTAAACAGGAGCTACTTAAATATTCAGAAATAATGCAGACAGTAGGCTGAATGACACGTTACGCTCTAACTTCTGCCTCAGCTGTTTCAGCGTGAAAGCCATACAAAGCAAAAGTTATGATCACTTCTGCCTGTGCTGTAATTACTAGATGAACCTGCTCCTCATCTAGTCCTTTTGGGCCCAATCCTGCTCCTCCTGGACTGGCTGTAGTGCTCTGTGCCTTGAGCGACAGTACCAGCGAATAGTAAAACCTTTGATAGTGTTCATATCCCAAACAAAAGAGAATGAGTGAGGCTGATGGACGTTTAAAGCTTATGAAATGGCACGCGTACTATACAGGGGTGTGTGTGAAGGAGACCCTTGTTTCTTCAGCTAGTGCTTTCAATTTGCTGAAGACAATATGCATTAAAATGAGGAATTACAAAAAAAATGTATAGAAATAATTTTGAAATAAAGAAGTTATTCCATGGGACACTGTCAGGACTCATCTCTCTATGAATACCCCTCTAAATTGCTGAGACAGCACTTAATTATACATATGCAGGAACAGGAAATGAAAGTCTGAAGAGTCACAAAAAAATAAAACGTTATCCATGCAGCAGCAGAAAATGTTCTTGAGGGAAAAATGATCAAAATGAAAGTATTTTTAAGTATAAATTGGAGAAAAATACACTTTACCTTCAAACAACAAAATAAAAAAGAGGACACAGAAGTAAGAAAACAGCCCAATGAAAGGTGGGACGTGATATCCTTTTCTGTGTCTTCCCCTTACCTGCCTCCCTCACCTCAGGTGCCAAACACCTAATTTCACACTTTTCCTCAAAAGAAAGATCCAGATCTCCTGCAAATGGGTCTTTGGATTTTCCTATCATAATAACTAGGACCATATTTTTTTAACTGGACCAGGCTAATCACTCTTGCTTCATTGATCTGAAGGACCTTTAGGCTACATTTTGTCTGAAGAGTTCAGCATTAATGCTCTAGTACTCACATGCAGGACAGCATGCCCAGGGAGAAGCACTAGGAAAGAGAATATTTCACTGGACCAAGATACAGCTGAGAAGGAGATGATGGTCCAAAATTTCCATGGACTGAGGCTTACACACTTCAAGCCTAGCTAAAATCTTGCAGGTTGATGAGTTAGCAAAGAAGTTAACTTTCCTTGTATTTCCACTTTTATTTAGATATGAAAATATGAATTTCATTTCATTTTCAACAGAAAAGTTAGGACCTCACAAACACTCACAGGAAATGCAGAGCAACCTACTTCTGATGTTACTGAGATCATCGGCTGTTGGAAAGAAAACTTTAGCATTCTGAACCTCAGCAAATACCAAACTGATTTCCCGTTTTCCTTCTAAAACTACAAATCTCTGTCTGGAGTTGGAGTTCTTCAACTGCTCTCCTCAGTTGAAGACAAGCTAGCAAATGGGAAAACCTCATCATCAACAGCAACCACAATGTGCAGTCCAGGAAGCTTTCCCAGAACAGTTGCATACTGTTTTGTGACTTTTCAGCACAGCCTGAATTATTAATGATAAGGCTGCACAAGGACTGCCTAGTTTCAGAGACCAGGACTTTGCACCAGCATGCTCCCTGCTCCCGCATCTCTCTCTTCCCTATCTCTCCCTTCCCTATCTGCAAGAGCTTTCAAGGATGATACCTCAGTCCTTAGCCTTATTCTGTCTACCTCCCAGCCGTGTCATTCATGATCCAGTCGATGACTATTTCAGTGAAAAGACTGTGACAGCTAAACAACTTAGGTTTGATATTTTTTTGTATACAAACATCTCTGTTTGTAATTCAGTATCCAAGGTGAAGTCAAGTAGCTGAAAGGCCATGTTCCATTCCTGAAGTAGCTGAAAGGCCATGTTGCAAAAGACAAACTTTAGATTCCCCCACTCTCATATTCACTGCCCACTAACTGGATTATCTGGGATGGCTTTCCAGTTTCGCACATTGTGCACTTCAAATTGCTGAAGGCAGGCAAACATTGAACAGTTTTTGCATCCAACATGGTGATAATGTCCCTGTTGTTTTAACACTTTCTGGTGATTAAACAGCCATGCAAGTACACACTCATCACAGAACACCATTACTTCAGTCAGACTGTTTTGCAAAGCTCTTTTTACTACGTGGATTAGTGTAAAGCTACAAACCCAAGCTACATAGGCTACAGTTAGAAAAATACTTCTACTTCCATAATAAATTACTTATTATGCAATTACATGATCCCTGTGGATGCTGATTAAATCAAATAAACTTCTCCGTTCAAGGAGTGTAGAGTATTTGTGAAGCCATAAACATGTGTTTCCATGACCCTTGCTCTACAGAACAGGGCTCCAGGACTTTTTATAAACAAACTAAATGCAGTTTAGGTTTTTCAGCAATCGTGTAGAAGTCCCAGGAGAATTTATTCTACAACACTTTTTTAAACTGCCAAATTGAGATAGAGAACAGGCAAGGAAACAGTACAGCCTCTATGGCAGCTATGGCAGCTACTATTGTGGTCAGGGCCAGAATGTCCATTAGCTACTTTAGGGGCTGCTTTATTAACATCCAACTTTTAAATGTTTCATCTGGTACAGTATAAACGCTACTGCACAAAGATATCCTCTAGTCCCAGAGATGTATTTACCAATAGGAAGCCTTAACTCCAACCTAAAACCCATTCTTACTTCAGAACACTCCTTGCTTTGTACCTACATTTAACAGTACTGTATCTGTAAAAGAAATCTAGAAACTTTTTTTATTCTAGAGAGAACATGAATGAAACTCTTCAAAAATTCAAATAATGAGAGCAACAATATTTAAGTAGCCAGAATTGTTACAGCTAAGGATATACAAGTCTCAGAATGGACATAACTCCCATCCCTGCAATATGCACTGCATTAATTATTGGGACCTCTCAAGCGTGCACTGCTAAACTCACAAGAGTAAGTTCTCCTGAGAGTTCAGGTGCTTCCTCCTTCCAGTTGGCTCAAAAACGCTGTACAAATAGCCTATTTTTCAGTATTTTGACACTTCCTCCCAGTCAGAACCAGAAAACAAAGAGAGAGGAGTGAGAAAATTGAAAATAAGTCTGAGAAAAACATATAGTTACATGAAGTTCACCAACTGTTTACAACATGTTGCTTCTAGAATCTTTAACAAAGGTTAAATGGGTCCTACTGTGTCAGCTCAGTTTATCCATTTATCTACGTATTATGTGGGCATTAAAAAAGTTATAGAGATGCAATGATGAGCCTCATTACCAAACTTAACGTCGAGATGACACTTTGTGTTTTCCAAGGGTCGGGACTGCAGGTGGCAGAAATGCAACCTGCAGTTAGATTGCATGGCAGCACCACCGTGCTCCCAGGGCAATCTGCTGGTCGCATGGCTACGCTCTGCAAAGTACCTCTGTGCAGGAGAGCCTGAAGCAGCCTCCTGAGGAGCAGTGCATCAGACCACCGATTTAAACACGTTCTTGTTGCCTTTGAATTGGCAGTGGGTCTGCAGGGCTCACCCCAGCACCCAGCCACTTCCCTGAGACTGCTCCCTCCTGGGACTCCCTGCAGCAGCCCTACCTGAACAGCTACAGGGACACAGGCTTGGCACGAGGGCAGAGTCGTAGGTTGCAGTAGACCCTCCTGTTTATTGCTCATGATACCAGAGAAGTGCTTTCAAGATCTAGATTAGCTTGAAGGTGCCTGGTTTGGTTTGCAGAAAAGACAGGTGTGCCCACTTCGTCAGGAGGGGAGAGCGAGCAAGCCACAATGCAGACCACGTAGCCGACCTCCTCCTGGAAGTTTCAATCAAGCTCTGCAGGCATCGCACTAGCTGTAGCATCCCAGAGCTCAGCAAAGAGTCCCTCACTTCTGATCACCACACCAGTTACAGAATCACAGAATAGTAGGGGTTGGAAGGGACCTCTGTGGGTCATCTAGTCCAACCCTCCTGCCAAAGCAGGGTCACCTACAGCAAGCTGCACAGGACCT
>Ga0181612_150154_pt1 | contig 11864 bp, 8 predicted proteins | sample HoacroProtozoa21_FD_119630 | JGI IMG/M metagenome (GOLD analysis project Ga0181612, IMG submission 119630) | Hoatzin crop microbial communities from Cojedes, Venezuel. Combined Assembly of Gp0051906, Gp0051904, Gp0051908 | reverse complement strand
TTTTTTTTTTTAATTAATGTAAGAACACCTTCTTTATGGCATGTTCGTGTTTATCCAAAAGTCACATCATTTTTCAAATATACAAGGTGTCAGTGCCGAGGGTAATGATCTTTATTGCTTGCGTTCCAAAAAGAGCACTGCTTTTTTTTTCTTTCCTAAATCTGTCTAGGTAAAAGAAGAATCAGAAATGTTTTACCCCAGTAGCATTTGTGTTCTAGTGAGTGCCAGACATCAGTCACACAGAGAAGTCGTCAGGGCTGTGTTCACAGGAGCTGTTGGTAGTAGCTAGGCTCCACCAAGCAACCCGTAGCTGGTGGCCGCGTGTTGCCGCCGTGAGCGTGACCTCGTCCCAAGGTGGTGCGATGTTTGTGCTTCTGGCGACAGCTCCCACTGGATAAGTGGGATTCTTATTCGGTCATAGTGGAGCACACACCGTAGGCTAAAGACAGTCTAAGCACAAGCAGGCATGGTTCCTGTTGACTTTCACCTGTCTGAAAACCTGGTTGCTTCCATTACACGTTCCTGATTTTCATTTTATTAGGTGAGATCATATGGTGATGAAGAGTGGTGTGTAGGACTTGTTGAGGTTTCGGCCCATTAATTTCTTCTGATGATTACAAGAAATCACATAGTCTTGATAACATTACGGAGGTCAGAAATATTTTGTCGTCTTTCATATTTTTTTACTTGCTGAAAATAGGCCTTTGGGGGCTGGGGTTGTCTTTTAAATAAATGCCGATAAGAGACCTCTACTTCCATGTGCATGAGTTGCCTGATCTAGGACTGGGACCCATCAGTGCTGTGTTAACAGAAACAGAAAGTCTTGCAAGCAGAAAATGTAAGTACTTTACAGCAAGACATTAGAAGAATTTGCTGCAATTTTTTTCTTGAAAGCACCTGATTTTATTAATTCTGATTCTTTTCAGAGTGTGAAACCTTTCACGTTAGCAATCCTGTTAAACACTATCATCCTGAAGACCCAACAGCTTCCATACCTTTGTAATTTTGGTGCAGCTTATGTAATATGTGTTGTTACAATAGAGTCTGGAAGTAGGAGAACTCCTCCTTGCGCTATTTTGCTGAGACACACAGTTGCCAAAATTAGAAAGGCTGTGATTCTGAACAGGAGGGCCAGGGAGCTGGGTGTTGGTTTGGTAATCTTTTATCAGTGCTCATTTAAGTCTGCCTTTGATGTTGTCCGTATTTGCACAGCATATTCGAAGTCACCAGTGTCAGCAACACGTATGTTTGGTGAAGTCAGCTCATGGCTGTATTTTGCAGCTGTCTTGGTACAAATCCTCACTGCTGTTTGTTCCTCCAGTGATATTAAAGCTGCATTAAGATTGAAGCATTTGGCTTTTACCGCCGTGCGGTATGATCCTTTGCTAACATGTAGCTGATGTGGGTCCTCCTGACAACACTTCACACTCGCAATTGTCCTGCCTCCCCTCCCAGCCCTGTTCATCAAGCCAAGGCGGTAGGAAAAGATGCATGGCCAAGGCTGCCCATGGATCTCGGTGATGCCCAGCTGTCATTAATTTCAATGTTTAATTATCATCAGAACTTATCAGCCCCAAGAATGGAGAAGTGCAAGTGATTCTTGTCTCCAAGATAGTATTTTTGCAGAGCAGGATCCCTCCCCTTAGGTTTGATGATGAGCAATGTTGTTGTAGACTTGCTGCACTTGTGAAGGCTCAGTGAATTTCTGAGTTAAAACCTAGTAATCATGTTTCTTGGTGATTTACTTACTCATTTTTCTTCTCCAATGTCTCTTTTAGTCATTTGGAAACAAGACAGAGTTTCAGGTGTCCATAGTGTTGCAACAATATACAAGAGTCTTTAACTGTGGGGAACGATACAGATTTCTTTCAGTGTATCTTCTGTACCTGGATATAGATTTGCATCCTTTATGGATGACACGAGTAAATGTTTCGCTTACTGGTTATTTTCACTCACTTCTGGAGCTTGTGTAGACTTTTATGTTTGTGTATGCTTGGTTTGGCAATGACCTTTGTATCTTGGACAGCAACCATGATCTTAGTGGACTATTGTGGAAAGGTGAAGCCTACTCCATAGCAATGAATTGTTGTGTAATTGAAATGTGAAAAAGCATCTTTTTAGCCAAAGAGTGTGATTCCCTATGTTTCTTGTGTTATGAGCGTTGGTGGATAACCGTAGCCTGTTGGACTTCTCCATGGTCGTGCATCATCTGCTCGGTCTGCCAGAGCTAGGTCTCAGCATTGAGGCAAACAGAGTACCAACAAAGCTGAAGCTGGGATTCTGTTTAAACGTCTCTTGTCCAGTTTAGTTCTACTTGCTGAGAACTTTCTACCTTGTGCTGGAGTGATACTGTGCTTGTCAGCTGGTTCCTTTTAGTGCCGTTTGTTCTGTTTTTTTAATTCCGATTAGATGTTTTGACTTGGTCTGTGGAGTATGACATTCATTTCAACAATTAGAGAACTTCATATTGATGAAGTTTATAATGAGAAGGTGCTGCTAATGAAATGAGCATTTCAGGTCTTTAGGACTGGTTGTGGTTTTTTCTTCTCGTTGTTATCAGGGAAAACTCTCTGAAATTCCTCTGCCCAGCCCAGCTAATTTAGTATCACTGTGTTGGGGCTGAAGGCCCAACATTTGGAATGTTTTTGCAAAAAAAGGTGATGTTTTCAGCTGCCTTACTAAACTTGCCTCTTAGGTTGTTGATGAACTGTTTCACAGTGAACCATAAGCACTGTCAGAATTTGCTTTCAGGCATCCTGAAACTCTTTGCCTTCTTTTGACAAAAGCCTCCCTGAGCAAGGAATGAAGAGATTATCTTGATCTCCTTCAGCGTCTGCAACAGAGCTGGAGTCTCTGAGATGACAGCTTCTTGTACATCAGTAGCGAATAGACTTAGAAACCTAATGACCAAGGTAAATAGTTGTTCACGACTTGGGGATCTTCTTGTCATTGCTCAGTAGTTTTCATAGTTTTGGAGTTCTTTCTAAGAACTGGAATAAAGCATCAAATAAAAATGTCATGGGGAAAGTTAGTGGATGGATATACAAGTGTCTGCTTGAAAAAGTTCTTGTTGCTCCAGTTATCCGGGAAAGAAAAATTCAGAAATATTTCCTTTTAAAATAAGTCAGCTCATCTGGGGGCTGCTTTGCTTTGCTTACCAGGGGAAGGGAGAACAGAGAATTCTTTCTTAAAGTCCTGTGATTCACAAAGGTGTAGTGCTACTACTACAAATGGCTGGCAGAGCAGTGATGCTTATTTTCAATAACTACAATTAACACATGAACTATAATTCTTATTTTTATGCGGCCCTACAGACTATCAAGCTCTGTTCAAATGAACAAAGAGAGTTGTATCTCAGGACTTTTGTCGAATCTCAGCCAAAAGTTTACAGCAAGATGTCTTCCATTTCCTCTTGTCTCCGCTTGAATCCTCTTGAGGCCTGTTTTCAAATATGATTTTTAAAAAAAAAAAATTGAATATGCAGGTTATACTCATGCATTTTGGGTTAAGTGTTTTTGTAAAAAAATTAATATACAGTGAGGATTGCAAGTAAACATGCAATTATGCATCTCGAGATGATAATAACAGATTTTTCTCAGCTCAGGCTAAAAACAGACTGATGAACTCAGTTGCAGAATGCTGAATCTGATGATGTTCACAAACAATGTTAGAAATTCTGCAACTGTTCTGCATTTTCATTTACCACTTGAAGGCAGATTTCTTTAAGGCATCTCTCTGACCCTTGCTTTTCAATCTGATATTAAATGTTTATAGACTGTTGATTTGTTTAAAACTCTAAAGCAGATGTTTTGACTGTGATTTAATAATAATAAATGTTATTTTATGAAATATTTTATGGCTAAAACACAAAAATATTCATTAAATTTCCTGTCCTGTGATTCATAAATCAAATGTACACATTGTACAAGAAATGTGGATACCATTTTAACTCAGAAAATATTATTCCTCCTAATGACATTTCTTAGATTTACATATTGTCTTCATTTATAAACCTTTTCATCTGGAGTTATCAAATTCTTCTTTCTACTTTCATTTGATGTATCTATGTTTGCCCGTATAGAGTATTTATTTCCTAAGGTGCTTGTGTCTGAAGAAATTTCTCTGAAGTTTCCTACAACACCGTGTCCAGTGCCACAGCTCAGGCGGCGTGGTTCAGGTTTTTTAGCATTTGTTAGCGCTTTGTTCACTTGTAAAGAAATTGGGACAACAACGACATTCTTTCTCCTCCCAAATTTTTTCGCTAAGTAGGAAGTGAGTTGAATCGTCCTCTTCCCAGGATTAATTTTAGGCCATAGTTTTGTTTGAAATCCCTTCAGCTGTGTTTCTTGCATTGTACAGCTTACGGAAGTGCCAGCAGCTGGGGGCTGCATGGGTGGACAGGACCTATGTGTGACAAGCCTTGGTGGGTCGGGGTGGAGAATGGATCCCTTTCTGTAGGGAAGAGCCAAGGGAAGGGGGGACCTGGTACCTTGTGTTGTTTCACAGGAGACAGCAGGGTTACTACAAATTCATGTGGCAGCTTACGAGTCAGACTGGTGGTGCACTGGATGTTGATATCATTGTCACGATGGCCTTGGTGACGGTGCAACTTATGATGGAAGGAATGAAATTTATTAAGAAACTAGCCTTATTTTGACATTCTCTCTCCAGAAAACACAGTGAAGAGTGATTATAGTATGTACAGTTAGGACATTGGTTTTTTTCTGCAGCTTATAGTTGCTTTCTGTAAATCACGGGTGTCAGCCGTATAGCCAAATATTAACTTTTTAATTGTACAAAGAATTGTATCCAAATATTAGCATGAACTTGAACTGTTCAGAGCTTAAATCAGACTTTTTTTAATGGCAGCTTTCTGGAGCTGTTGACCTCGAGAGCATTCTGGTGTTTCGGGGGATAGCATTCCATTTTTCTCTTCACACATAATGAGCAGTGAACTCCTTGACTGTTGTTGTCTGTTCCCTCTACCGAGAGACCACTGCGGCCAACAAATCCAGTGTTTCAAGCTGCAATCTAAACAGAGTGATGCATTGCAGGTGCTTTCCTCATCTCCTCACACCTCTCAAAAACATTAGGAGGGATTTTCAACTTCCTATTCAACTTTTAAATGGAGAGTCAGGTCAGACTTTGGATTAGAAAGCTAATAAATCTTCTGACTTCACTTATTGTACAAGTATCCAGCTAATATCTGCTGTTACCCTGGCTTGCTGTACTGTGCCACACTGACCTCGCTTCAGGCTGTTAGAATGATAGCTTAATGAATATATCTAAAGACCCATCATAAATTGCAAGCAAAGAAAATGTCACTTCTCTGATGTTTGTGTATAAAAACTGGATCTTAAATTGCTTTCTCTCTTAATCATTCTTTGTTTGAGTTACCCTGTAGGTGGCCGTTTCCAAAGATGGGAGCTCCAGCGCTGTAAATAAAGTCCAGCAGGATGCAAGGTGCTGAAAAGAGTGACTTCACTAGCTCTGCTGCTCCACTGCTGCAGTGAAATGAATGATTGTTGATTTGTATTTAATGCTCAATTTCCTCTCCATTACTACAAGCCATGCAAGGCAGACCTCGTTTCAGGCTATTCATACAAGAGCTCAATCTATCCGGTTTCACATCTGCTAAAAGCCCCCATGTCTTACTAATTACAGCCTTCCCTTGGAAAGAATTTGGGTTTTAAGGCCAAAGAAAGATACACTTATTCACAGTTAATGCTCTGATCTATACGTTTTGTTGTTTGCAAGCTAGGATCACGCTTGTGCAGTTGTGTATACATTCAAAATGCAAGAGGGATACAGAAGTTCAGAAAACAAGTCTAATGGTTGTGCCTTTTCTGATCATTTTACAACAAGCGTGTTCAAAATTGAAAGCCACAATGTCTCTGCTTTAATTTCTGTGCCATAACAATTACTTCTCCTTGGTCTATGCACCACCATGGAACACAAGATAGTATTTGTACTCCTCCTAAATCAAAGGAGATGAAAGATCAGCTCCAGACAAACAAGCCAGATTAACAGTGTAAGACTTGAAAGGATTTTCTGCCTTGGTATGTCCAACCCACTGATTTCACAGGAAACTGTGGCACCTGATCTCCTTTATGATCAGCCTCAATCTTCAAAATAGTTGTTTGTTCCCCTGCTTCTACTGAAAGCTTATTCCAGTCATTGCTCGAGGGTTTTGGAAATATTTCTTCTGAATTTTAAGCTAAATGTATTATCATGATTTTTTATCCATGCATACTTCTGCATCATTATACCACAGCTTACGTCTTGCTTCCTTGACATTTATTTTGGATGTAGATGCTCTGGAAGTGGATTGGAGGGACTAGGGCTGGTAAATTAGCTAGGCCAGCAACTAATGAAGATTCCCCAAGTCTTTCAGTTTCTCTTCCCAATCAGTTACATGGGAAACTCTTCTGGAGTGCAGGCACAACAGACCTTCTCTACCAGGATGGTCTACTCAGTCCAGTATTTTCTTTGAAGTGGTCAATAGCAGATGTTTAAGGGAGGCACAGGAACCTGTCAGGCATGACATTATGCTCCTAGGCTGCACCAGCCTGCAGTCCAGGGACTTTGAGTCAGAGGCGGTGTCTTGTTGCTTAATAGCCCTTGATGAATATTTGCTCCCAGAATTTGAACAGTCACTTTTGAGTTTGGGCAAAGCTTTTCGCTCTCAACGTCACAGGATCAGCTCTCCTGCAGCTTAATATGTAAAGACCTGCTGCCTTCTGATTTTGAACCTGCTTTTTATTAATTTCATATGATGCTGCATATATTTTCCTGTTATAGGAGACAGGGTATAGCGGTTTGCTACTCTGTCAAAATTTGCTAATTTCTCCCCCTTCTGTTGTCTCTTGCAGTTTTATTTCAGTTACTGTAAAACATGGGGTCTGCTATATCATTTTGTCTTAAGTCTTTGTTGTGATCAACTTTTCTTTATGCGTCATTTTACGCTGCTTTCCATTTCCTTCCCTAGCTTGTCCTGGAATTGGGAATACTGTTGAAGCCAGTAGCACATTGCTATCCACTGAATATCTAATATCACTTTCAATGTGAAAAAAACCCCAAACTAACTTCAAATTACTACTGTTAGTTGGTGTTTCTTCAGTCTGGGTGGAAATGGTTTGGTTTTCCTCCGCATGATTTTTTTTCAGGCTTTTGGGGCTTATCCCCCATTTGATGGAGTTCACTTTTCCATAGCCTAACGTCAGTTAAGCACCCTGCTTCATATTCAACCTCTTTATCCTGACTGATAGCAGAGGTAAACTTCCATTTACTTGCTGTGTTTGCCCAAGGTTGCCTGCAGTACTTACCCTCTGTCTGTTACCAAGCGGATTTTCTTTATCTTGCAACGCATCTTTCACTGATGATAGAAATGGAAGTCCTTTAACATCATTTGCAAGCTCATGCTTCCCTCCTGACACCCACCCTGCAGATATTTAAAGGCATTTCTAAGGTCCCCTCTCAGCCTTCTCTTCTCCAGGCTGAACAAGCCCAGCTCCCTCAGCCTTTCCTCCTAGGAGAGATGGTCCAGTCCCCTCATCATCCTCATAGCCCTCCGCTGGACTTTCTCCAGTAGCTCCTCATCTTTCGGTTGGACTAGATGACCCACAGAGGTCCCTTCCAACCCCTATCATTCTGTGATTCTGGCAATTCTCGTTGCCTTCCTATGCTTCTTGATGATTTCAGTCACAGTATTCTTAGGTCACTCATTTGTCTACTACATTTTATTCTTTGCTTGCTTGTAGTAGCCTTTTGCAGTGGCTCTTCATCTGCCTAAGTAGAAAAGTTCTCTATAAGGTTTTATTTATCCATGCTGTGCAAGTTCCTACTAGTTAAGCACATCTGAGTGGGAAGAAGTTCCAAGCTTTCTCTGCATCCAGGACACATCTTTAGCTATTTTACGTTGTCCATATGTTGTCTACTTCCATTACATTCAGGGTTTCACTGGCTCGTTAATTAGACTCTCTGTCACAAATCAAAACTAGCAATTGATTCCAGTGTGTTTTTGGAAAAACCATTCAGAATAATTCACATACAGTTTTTTAGTATTCTACGTGACCCTTGTTCCCCCCCTCACTGTGGGGATTTTTGTGCTTGTTCACAGTGTTGTTCCGTACTCCAGTGACTATTTTCCTTTCAAAAAGAAAAACAAAAAAAAGGAAAATAAAATTATCTTGCTTTCTGGCTTGTAAATCAGAAGGGTGAAGTCAAGAATTTGCTGCTTCAGGCTTTATGCTCCCAATTTGGTAGTGTTGGTGAAGTGTTTCTGTTAGAGCAACAATTACTAGAGAGCAACCACTAGAGAGCAACACAAAAACCACGTGTCTGCCTCAATTAGTTTCTATGGATATTATAAATGAAATGTCTTCTATTAATGAAAACCCTAGATTGAGAGGAAATTCCAGTTTATCTGAGTGTGCGCTTGATTACTGAGTGGATGACCAAGTATTCATTTTGAGAGTATAGTTAGTCATTTCCCTTTGTTTTCCTGGATTCACCCTCGAAATGGGAAAAAAGGACTATCCTATTTGAACTCAGAAAACAATCAAGACATGTCAGGAGCAGATTTTTTTGTCTGTTTTTTTTTTTTCTTCAAATTTCCTTCATTTTAGAAAAAATGCTGCAGCATATACTGAATTGCATAAAATAAATCTGAGATTTTTCTATGGCAAGTAACATGTAGCCTGTTGGAATTTGGGAACTTTTGAAGGCACTTGAATCGCAGGTGTTTTAGGCCAGCAGTTAAGTACCCAAAAGAATCCAATTTTAAATTTCATATGACGTTATGTGATGCATCAATTTCCTTGTGCATGCTCCAACTGCAGCAAATTACTCAATACATTAAAGCTTTTTTTTTTCAGTTTTTTACTCCTGCATGGTCACTTGCCTGTGAAATACACATTACATTCAGAGCTTGTTTATACTACAGTGAAGTGATACTTGTAGGTGACCCAAACTAACACCCTCATATAGCTTAGGAAAAGAATAAAAAGTTTAACTCCTTCACAAGCTGTGAACAATGGAGGGAATCTTGTTGCGAGGAGAAAAAACACAACAGCAACAACGAACATCAAGAGCTGAATCGAATCAGAACCTGACTGGTATTTAATTTTCCAGGTGTGATCAATGGGATTGGGTGCACCTGATCCTTTATGCTACAGTCATTTTGGTTACCTTTGGATGTATTGACATAGATTTTATGTTCCTGGAGAGGTTGTTCTTTTATACTGCTGAGGGTCAGCTAAAGTATGTCTGCAGGATTAGATGCACTGCACACGATCATGTTTCTACACCTTCCACGTGAGGTGTGGTTAAGCATTATTTTCTTTTAACCAGGAAATCACAGTCTAGTCTGTAAAACACTACGGGTTTACTCCTACCACACAGTGATGACAGGAAAAAATAACCTGAAGTTAGCCAAGGAACTTTGATGTAAGCTATTAAAACTGGTTTGCTCTGTTTTTTTGTTTTTCAGGAAGTGTGGAATACTGTTGACAGAGAATATATATGCTTTAGCTTAAAAAGACTCCAGTGAGAAAACAATTCTCTACTGTAATGTGACCAGACACACACCACAAACCTGTAATGTTGTGGCTTATAAGAAAAAAGTGGGTGTACACTGTTTAAATCAAAGCCTTTGACCTTGAGACAATACAGACAGTTCAGTATCATTCAAATTCAATATTAAAAAAATTAATTAGTACAGTAAAGAGTACCTGCCAGTGTCAACTGCAGTTCATGGCCAGGTGTCTTAGTCATGTCACTGATTTTCTTTTATATAAGAGTCATGTTTGCTGTGTCCAGCACATTGAACCTATATGTAAAGAAAGAGCGTTTTTATATAGAGATACAAAACACACCACAAATCATATGTCATTTACAATTTCTTGGTACTAAGTGTTTATGGTTCATGAGTCACAGCTGTTGAAAAGTTTATGATGAAAAAATGATACCTCAGAAATGGCTGCAGAAGTATGAGCCTCAGTTTATTAGTAGTATTTTTTTAAAAAAATTGCAGAGTTCTGTTTCTCAGTTTAATTTAATTCACTCAGTTACAGCAATTGCATAAACCCAGCAGGAAAATATGTGCATAAACAGATACAGGGCAATGCATTTCCTCTGAATGCTATTTCTGTCCTTTTTACATATGTACTTCCATTGATGGGCATTACAAACACTGTTCCACAGGCATCTTCTCTTGAATGGAGTTGGTTTTTTTCCCCTTAGCTGTATTTGCTCTTTGATGCAGAAATGTAGTTTTGATATTAGTCTCAGAACCTTTGAAAATTTGCCAGTGTTCTGTTGTCTGCTGGTTTGTTTGTTTCTTTGAAGTAGGCTGTTTGCATTGGAAGCTCTCTGCTTAGCCTTTAAGGAGTTGAGCTTCAATACGTCAGGAATTCTGTATATTCACAAAACCTTCAGCAAGAATCTGTAAAAGCACTTAAAGCTTAATTTATCATATAGATAGAAGATTTTAATCTAAGCAGTGAAATTCAGTGTTCACAGAACGACTTAGGATTTCTGTGGCTCTCTGAGAGGAGGGAAAAGGCGATGCTGGGTGATGTGGTGTCAGCCACCTACTCTCAATGGCATCTGTATTGCTAGTACTTAGAGCGACATAAAGAAATGCTGAATCGTTGAGGTATGAGGATTTTCTTCTGATGAGCAATGGGAGCTCCTGGCATTCTGGAAATTGTTTAAATTCTGAGGTCAGTCAGTCAAAATATGCCCTGGACTTCCCTCTCCGTTTCGTTCCTTTATGCCTACCTATCACTGGTATTTTTGTGCTCCTCATTTATGCAATATTCCGATACTTCACATTCTTTGATGCCTTTATCTTCACAACAATCTGCGGCAGTATAAAAGTGTTACTATTCTTAATCCTTTTTCTGGGTGGGAAGTTTATGCAAAGAAATAGCTTAGAGAGCTTTCTCTTGCCTGCATTGGACATCTGTGAGAAACTGCACTCTGGGAAGTGAAATCTTATTGAATGCTGCTACGATAAACTATCCAGCTGTCTGAAAGCATGAGTAACTTCATGACTAGTAGTAAGGATGGACGTGTTTCTAAGAACTCCACAGGATCTAGACTAGCTGTTGAAAACAAAAAAAAGGCCTGGATAGCGAAAAAGTGGTCCCTTATGCAGTTTTGTAAATTCGATCGTGTGCGTATAACGTCAGTTCTGTTCTTTAAAAATACTGGGAGAAGCTTCTCAAGGCTTTTCTGACCTCCCTACAGTCTGGTAAGGAGTAGAGTCCTGCTCGTGTAAAAGTCTTTGCTGTTTCAAAGAGCGATTCCTGCAACTCCACCTCCTCAGCTCTGTGGTTTCTTCGTAGAAAGTAATTTGGAATTGCAGTCTTAAATGAGTGAAAGAGCTTTTCCTACTCTTTTGCTCCCTCTAGATACAAGCTCCCACCTTTTCCCTCTCGGAGATGTTAGCGCTGGCTGTCTGACCAGCTGTGTGAGCACAGGAGCCGTCCCACAGAGGCAGGCACAGAAGCTCAGGGAAGGGGAGAAAAGTGTAGGGAAAGCTGGCAGTGGGGCTTAGCGGGGCAGAGGGGGTGAGGTTTATAGGGGTGCTGGTGATGGTGAAAAACCTTGAGCCATAGTGGCTTTTGGCCTTTTCAGCCTCCATAACCAGTGAATGTTTGTGATGACAGAACACAGTAGGGTATTTTATGATCTTAGGTTAAATATTGAGGCAGAGCTGCAAAGAATAAAGCTGGAAATATTGTCCTCGTACAAAATCATCAGCCTACTTTGTTTTGAGTGAAAGTAATGAGAATTTTTTTTTTTAATCTGGTTATTTCCCCTGGGCATGTCCATAGATGTGACTATCCGGTGCTTTG
>Ga0181612_122378_pt1 | contig 11864 bp, 5 predicted proteins | sample HoacroProtozoa21_FD_119630 | JGI IMG/M metagenome (GOLD analysis project Ga0181612, IMG submission 119630) | Hoatzin crop microbial communities from Cojedes, Venezuel. Combined Assembly of Gp0051906, Gp0051904, Gp0051908 | reverse complement strand
TTAGTAATAAAAGTTCAGCCGTGATTTTTCAATGGGAGAAAAAGTTCCTTTTAGAAGTTTGATTTCCTGTATACCATCTCTGAGCAGAAGAATGATTTGGAGATAGTTTGAAGTGAACAGAGAAGACTCTTCTACGGCTCCTAGTTAATTGGTGGGCTCTCATTTTTATTCTGTCTACTCAGAACTCATATGGTGGATGTGTGAGCCTGATATGTGCTTTATGCCTGAATGAGCACTATGTTTGGGGCCCTTCTTCAGTCAGCATTGCCATTTTTTTTTCCTGAAGAAACAACTTGTAATTACAGTTTTGTTCCAAAAGATTCAGCCCTGGTCAGCTTTGTGCTCTGTCTTCTGTATCTGTTAACATCTGAAAGAAATGGGAAATGTGTTTTTCCCCCAGCCCCCTTGCTGGTCTAATATCAGACTTGTGACTGTGCCAAGGAAGATGGGAAGGGTCAACTAAAGTCAGGAAGGAAGAACTGGACAGGGAAGCAAAAGATGTGAGAGTGAGAAAAATATGTTTAATGAGATTGTCTTTGCAGTTACAATGAGGAGCCAAAGCTTGAGCTTTCCTTAGAAAGTCCCACACTGGGAGGATTTTGACCAACGAACTGATAAAAAGACATTAAAGCTGTGGTGAAAAAGGAAGAAGTGAGATTTGTAAGAGGACTGGTGAAGTCAAGGCACAGTGTGTGCAAACGTGGTGTCTGGGCACTGATCTGCTTGATTGTGACTGAAGAGTGTTGTGGTATACGGGATGCCTGTGTACAGGTACATATGGCTGTGTGATGGCTAAGGGGGCAGATGTTCCCAAGCCCATGGGTCAAAGGAACCAGGCAATCAATTACAAGCACTCTGGCTGGTATGGGAGAATACCCGGGCAGAAAAAAGGAGCACCTTATTCCTGCAGCAAGGCTTTTTTTCAGTCATATCAAGTCCCCATCCAATGCCGAACAAAATCTAATGTAGCTGCTTCAGCCCTTTTTTATGTGAAAGCAGCCAGGGACATGGTAGGCTGGTTGTTTGCCTTTAAATCTCTTGGTGTGCTTTGCAGAGGAGAAGACAGGTTGTTAGTCCTGGTGGGTTTTATAGCCAATTATGACTCATCTGCTTTGCAGCCAGACTTCCTACTTTTATGGTTAGTTCTGTTGCAGTGTTTGTTTTAGTGTGATACCTCTTTCTTCCATTTTCCTTTGTCCTTTCAGCATTTGTGATTTCTGTACCTTTTTGCTCACTTTCTAAATATTTTTTTTGTTTTTTCTGTATTCAGAAAAGTTATGCTTTTCTCATCTGGTTTTCAGCAGATGTGTCCGTAGTTGTAGCCTTGCAGGAATAGTCTTTGCTAGTAGGATCTTAATCATCTTTTCCTACTACTTCCTTCAGCCACAGGTACACTTGTTCACTAGTCACCCTTTTGACATGAAATTATCATGCGTTCGTTTCTTGTAGTAAGGGTAGCAGAATTACAGAACAGTTCCTGTGAAGCATCCTTTGAGGGAGTAGTTGAGATTTAAAGGACAGAGCAGTATCATTGGCTGTGTCCAAGGTGCTCATTTGTCACCACATTACACTTTTCTCGTGGCCTTTATGTCAGAGTAGAGTAGAAGAAGAAATATGGAAGCTCTTGTAGACAGTTTTAGTCCTGTGTAAATATTTTGCAAGTTGTTAATAGGAATTTATTTAGCTTCTTTGACGACCTCCTTTTATGAATAAGTAGCATCATTATTGCTGATCTTGGCTAATCCTTCCTTTGCAGTTTAAATGTTGTGGGGTGGTGTACTTCACAGACTGGCTGGAAATGACAGAGATGGACTGGCCACCTGACTCCTGTTGTGTCAGAGAGTTCCCAGGGTGCTCTAAGCAGGCACATCGTGAGGATCTCAGTGACCTTTATCAAGAGGTAAGAAGACAAATGTAGATTTTTCAGAAGGCTTTTTACATTCTTCCTGATCCAGTCATTTTCCAAACTCATTGCTGGCACTGCAGCAGAAAGGTTTGTAGAGTAATTGTGTTCATGGAAAGTGTTTACTGTGTTTATTTGTGTTTATTATTTATTAATGCTGAAGTGAGGGGAGGAAGGAAGAAAGAAAGAATGAACCCACCCACCCTTACCTGGAAGTGAGATAAGTTAGTGGAAATGCAGTTAACATCTGAGATATGCTTAAACATTGGGGTATTTGGTTTATATTGGTTAGGTTGGAGTTGAAATTTGCTGCAATGAAACAATAAAAAAATAGTTTTGATATAATGTCAAGTCTCCAGCTTGCCAAACTAAGAGAAATTCCACGTACTCTGTTGTAATGAGGGGTCTAGTGGAGTGGTATGTACAGTGAAGGATGCTTTTGAGAAGTCCTTTGGAAGATGAGAACTCTCCTGTTAACAGGGCTCATGCAAGAAGGCAGGTAGTTCAGTTGCTCCACTGTGAGCATGCACAGAAACTTTGAGTGAAAGTGCTCTTTCTCTGAAATGATTATTATTTTAAAAGAATAAAAAAAAAGCCTCAAAACCAGGAGAGGACCTATTTTGAACTCAAAGTGGGTAAGGAAGGAGATTGTGGTGGCAAGTCATTACTGTTCTTAGGGTGAAAATTATAAAAGCAAGTAAACATGTTCTCTACTAAAACCCTTAACTGTTCTCACAAAAACATTGTAAAAGGTCACCATTGTCTGGAGACTGCTTTGCTATCTAGGTGGTTTTTTTGTTTGGGGTTTGTTTTTTTTTTTGATGCTAACAGACTTCTGAAGACCTTTAATTGTGCATTTGGTAATATCAGAGTGACCAAGAGTCCAGGTAGTCCAGCAGTGACAAAAAGCATCTCTCAGTCAAGTAATTACGAGGATCTGAGAAGAGGTGCATTCTTTCTTTGCTTGCTCTAAGAGTAATATAGAGTACATAGGAAGGAGGATGGGCCTGAGAAGCATGCTTTCAGATGCTGCAGCTTGAACATTTCTGTAGTGGACAGTGCAACTCTGCATAATGAAAGAGCAGTCAAAGAACCGTTTTATCTTGTCCCAGTCTCTTACCACTGTTCAAGACTCTTTCTTACAGGAATCTGTTATGTGGCTCTTGTTCAGGAGCCACGGAGAGATGTCTCTGAAGCAGGGCAGATTCACTATATAAACAAGCCATGAATATTAGCTACTGCCAGGAAACAATCAAGTTTTTGGGAAATGGCATCACTGGCACGGAGTTATTTGCTAGATTTGTATGGCATAGATTCTATGAGCAAAAAATAAATAATCTGTTCTCTGGACTTTCAGACATCCATCTTGGGCCTTGTGTGCTTCCTCTAGGAAGAGAGAAGGTAGATCTGCCAAAAGGCAGGTGCCTCAGAAGGCCAGTCTCTGCTGGGGAACCTTGAAGACAGTGGCAGAGGCTATTTTCTTTCCGCCAGCTACTTGAGGAGCCTCTCCTGCCTTATGCCAAGGCTTGCAGCACAGGCAGCACTGGTTACACTTTAGAAGTGTCAGTCTCTGAATGGGCAAGCCATTCAGGCTTCTTCGGGAGCCTGCCAATCTCTCGCACATTCTTGAAGAGGAACGAACTGTGGCTCACTGCAATAATGGTTGTTTTTTGTAATACTGTCGCCAGTATTGATAGCATACAGCCCAACTCTGGCATAGAGAGCCCTCAAGGAGTGTAGGTACAAGCTGCGTCCTTCCTGCTTGCGTGAAAAGGTGAGAGTATCTAAGCAGTGTCACTCAATAAAAAAACTAATTTTTGAGCTCAGGGAGGTCAGAATTTCCTGAAAAGGAGTACTAGTCACTGGAGTGTCTTGTTGACACTGTAAGGTTTTCTTATCTCCTCTCTTCTGCTAACATTTCTTTCACACAGCTATATTCCAGGAAAGTGGTTCTCTACACACTTCATATGTTCAGGTCGTTTTGGTTCTACTTAGAGAAAATTAATAGCCAAAGATAATGATGGTGTAGAATGTAAGGGCTTTGTTGAGACCCACTTGATAAAAAGACTGTCTGGCTTTTTTCCTAAAAGAAACCTAAAGGGCACGTTTCTGGTTCCTACCCTACCATACCACAGAGCATTTTGGATGGATTTCTTAGCAAAAGTTTATTCTTAGTTGTCTACTGCAGAATCTGGTCCAAAAAGGGACAGGCTGTTTTCTGTTTTACCAGCCACTGAAATACTCCACCGCTCTTTGAGATATGTACAATATCCAGTTGGCAAAACGTTTTTTTTCCATGGTGCTTGTCTGTGGATTGTCTCACAGGCTTGTAAGGTATACTTGCTAATATGTTTATCAATATCATGCGAAACCAACTTACACTTGCAAGGCTAATCTGTCTGATTTCTGCTTTGGAGAATTGAAAGAGAAAAGCCTTTTTAGAAAGCGATTCAAAACAAACTTGCATAGTCTGGTGGTTTGAGAGGGAGCCTGATGAGATTAGCCTTGCTAGCATAAAATTGGCTTGTAAATGCTTCGTAAGTCCACTCTGATACTTTAGAAAAATACTTTGTGGTACTTCAGAAAACTGAAGTTTGGTTTGGCTGGGATTGATAAAATTGTTTAGTTGTAGCTGTGCTGAATTTTCTGCTGGGATCTCAGAGCTTTCTGTAGTCTAAGCTGGAATCCTTCATAAATACAATTATTATAGAAAGAAAGGTGGCTTACTTGTAGTTCTGCTTGAGAGTATTTTTGGCAGGAATCGTGTTTCCCCTGCTGGATTTTGAAAGCTATTTTTCAAATGTGTTAGTCTTGTTGGAGTGCTTTTGTTCTGATGAGCTTCACCTTTGGTGCAGTTCATGGAACAAACTCGCCTTAGAAAGAGCGGGGTTGTGAGAGAGGTGCGTCAGATGATGATGTGGCCTCAGGGGTTCGTTGCAGTCTGAGGACAAGGGGAGCTCTGCCCGTCTTGTGATCGGGAGCTGTAGCCCAGATGAAATGATTGGTAGGAGTTGATACCTTCAGAAAAATCAAAGTTGTGCGTTCAATATTTTTTTCTTTTGTAGTGTACTTTTGAGTATACTTTATATGTTTTTTAGTGTAAATTTGAGTATACAACAGATATGTTGAATATGCTGATGGTTTATGTTTTTTGCTCTGCGAAATGCTTGATGTAAGATCTGGTCCTTGTTCTGTGACGTTGCAGTAAATCAGAAATATTTGCTTTGTTTCCATTTTAAGACTGAAAATATAAAATGGCGTTTAATCATTATGAATCAGGCCTTTAATCCATAGGTCTGTAGGAGCTTGAAGCTAATTCTTCTCAATGATCGCTACAAAGTTTTATACTGTTTTTGAGTTGGTAACAAGGGCTTCCTGTTTAGTGACAGACTTTTTCTTTTGCTAGGTATATTTGTGTACTCTTCAGTTGCAGGCTGCCAACTCTGAATGTGTCACATAAGCAGAAATAAAATGCATGAATGTGAGAATAATGGGGGTGGCTGGATATTTCTCAATTTTGAAACTGATTTTGAATGTGTATTAGAGCAGAACTGTAAGAACATCATTAAATGGAGGGTGGCAGTCTGTCTAGATTTGGCATAATTTGTCTCAGTTATGTGTCTGTACTGCAGGAGATGTAGGCATTAGTGTTACTGCTCTCTGTTAATGGATGTTTCCTCTAGGCAACAAATGAACTGAATTTGAATACTGCTGTGGTTGAGTATTTTTAAATTGTGGCCAGCATGTACCTTCATCCCTTAAAGTTATCAAAAGTATTAAAATGCAGCCAGTTTCTCTGTAATTAAAAACAAATTTGGAAAGTAGTATAATTAAAACACTGTCTTCTAGTTGAAAAACAAAAGACACCGATGTGACAATTTTTGTTCCTCATCAAGTTCAATTATATTGCTTTTGCTACAGTGTTTTTTTTTTCTTTTTAAATGTCAAACAATCCACGTTTACTCCTTGTTCTGTGTCTAGACTATATTAATGTTTAGAAAATGACACAGTGAAATAATGAACGGAGCAAAGACCTCAAGATCCTTTAGCTTACTCTGGTACAAATATTGTATAACACATTAATTTTATTTAGAGTCTAACTGAAAATCTGTTGACTATGGTGTGAATTTTGTGCATGAGGCAAGAATCAGGCCTTTCACCAAATACATTCAGGACTGTAGCATCTGAAATTGTTGACTTTGGGGAATTTCAGTGTGATTGCAAAGTGTTATTTATTGTGTCATGTCTTCAGATTCTGTTGCTTTTATCAGTTGCTTTCTTTTCATAGAGAAATTATAAGAAAAACTTAGTAAGCATATAAATGCAAAAAAAGACATTTTGAAGATGGTGCCCGTTTTGATGGGGTCCTGGTGTCTTCTGCTGGGGCCATTGCCTGTTGGTACTCACGGTGTTTTTCCATCCAGTTTCTTACTCTTAATTTTTCCCTTGGTGGTAGTGTTTTCTGTGCTGTGAAGCCCTGCAAAGTTTAGAATGGAGAATAAGCATGGGCCAGAGTAGCTATGGGCCCTCTCTCCAAGGTTTTATCCTTTCTAAGACTGAACATTGCCTTTCCTGAGCAACAAGCGTCATAGCTTGTGCTTGCACTGCTATCCAGTGGTTCCCAGAGCCAGTGTTTCTTGTAGACCCTTGCTGTTGTATGAGGGCTTCGGAGCTTTCCTGAAGCCTTGTGTGGTAATTAGTTGGCCATATAAGCAAACTGTGGAGAATGCGCTGATGGTTTGGAAAGGTCTGAGTTTCCATTTCTGGAAAACACCAACTTATGATGTTTTAACATAGTTTTCATGAGACTTTTTCTGTGTAAATAATGATGATCGTTGTTCTGGAAATAATTGCAGGGGTGGTGTATGTGGACATGTTCCTAATACAGCATGTGGCTGGTCAGCTCTTTGGAGCAGGGTCGAGCTGCCTGCCTGGGTTTGTGCAGAGCCTGATGCGGGGCAGGTTGTTACAGCTACTCTCATAGCAGTGCGAGACACTACTGTGCTTTAAGTAGCAACAGCCCAGCACAAGATATGGGGTAAAACTGGCTCTGGATAGAATATCATCACAATAATTGGCAGGGAAGTTTGTACATTCAGATCAGAAATTAAGCCAGTCAATTTTAAAATGTAGTTTGTGGATAGGGGAGGTAGGTGGAGTGTAACTGGCATAAGTGGATTTGGTTTTGCAATGAGGAGATGCTTCTAGTTCAAGAATAAAAAAGCAAGAGTAATGCCACGTTTATGTGGTATTATTACCACTCAGTACTAACGAAAGTCTGGTTGTACCCACTGCGTTCTGAAAATTTGTCAGAAGTCCTCCGTTAAAGGTTATTCTGTTCGATGCTCCTTACTCAGTGTCTGGGATATAGTGGGTTTTCTACTCGCTAGGGGCCTTTGCAGAACTAATAAACTGGCATAGAACAAGTCCAGATGAAACACTAAAAAAGAAAAGGCGGGAGGAAACATTGATGAGGTTATGTAGATCTGTAGATCTGTCTTAGAATAGCGTTTTAACTTCAGATTGTGGTGGTATTTGTAGAAAAAGTGTGAAGAGTTTAAAATAATTGACAGCCTTGAAGATCTGCAATTTAAGGACAGAAACAAGATGTTTAAGAGGTTTTAAAGTCTGTTAAACCTTTGCAAAACTGGTTGAGTTTCTTTAATAATCGGTGATAATTGATAGGAATTCAGATGAACTTTGAGAGATTTCTGAATTGAAGAGTAGCACAGATCTCTTGGAGCTTGTTACATGCAGTACACTCTCAGTGTATGAGAAAACTTAAAGATAGCATAATGGAAACGATTAAAAAGTAGGCAAAATAATTTTCAAAGTATTGTTTGAAGGAGGTGAGAGAGAAATTTTGGGGGATCCAGAAAAGCCAGCACTAGGTAGGGTGAGCTAAACCTTGGGAACTGCAAGCCAAATGATACTGACTAATTTTTTCAACCTGTTTTTGTTTCATAGGGATGTGGTAAAAAAATGTACACTTTTCTGAGAGGGACGAAGCAATTGCAAGTGCTGAGATTTCTAGGAATCTCTATTGGAGTAACGCAGATCCTGGCTATGATCCTCACTATTACTTTGCTGTGGGCTCTGTACTATGACAGGAGAGATCCTGGGGCGGATCAGATCATGGCCCTGAAGAGTGATACCTCGCAGCAGCTGTCATGTCATTCCGTGGAGCTACTGAAACCAAGCCTGACAAGGATCTTTGAACATACATCCATGGCAAACAGTTTTAACACACATTTTGAAATGGAAGAGCTATAGGTGATGCAATGAATCTGAGAAGTCACAAAGGGTTTTAATTGGTTTGTGTCATCATTTTCACTCTGTTCCATCAAGTATATACTCCAAATATACCAGTCTTCTTGTGCCTCAGAAAACAGTGAATGAATGGAAGTGAAGGAGGCCTGCACAGAGCAAAGGATAAGCCTGTCAGCCTTGTAGAAGAGCCATGGAACAGAGTTGATTTCGTTTGTTTGTTTGTTTTTTAAAAGGCACTCATTCCCTGGGCACAGTAATATTTAACTTATTGTCACAGGCTATGTGATGTGTAAAATACTGATTCATTCGTAGGTGGATAGGTAGAACCTCTAGGCAAGCATGACAGGAAAGGAAGAGAAATACTTGTCTTCTGAAGAAAGGACTGTGCTTTGAAGAAACAAAATGTGACTTCAGCTGAAATTGACTTTTACATTTTTAAAAAGCCATTTGGAAAATGTCTTAATCAGGGATCTATGTATATATAATTGTGTGTTTTTGTGTGTGCATGGAAAGCAGAACTACAATTCAAGTCAATACTTAGATTGAAAAATTTGCAAGATTTGTAAAAAGTGTAAGATTTTCTGTTTTCTAACAAAACCTTTATCTTAGCTGTTTTTAAAGATGTTCTAAAACTTCTATTTTTATCTAACATAACTGTTTAATTTTTAATTTTAAATATATTAAACAGGGATTAAAAACAAAACTATGACTCTGGACAGTGGACTTAATTTTCTGAGTAATTCTGGAGAATTCTTCTTTTAAACAGTTAGTTCTATGGACTATTTCTTCGTAAAGACAAAAGAAAGAAAACCTTAAACATTCTTTCCAAAATGGAAATTAATATGGAAGCAGCACATTTTTATAGATAAATCTTTTCTCCTGTCCGTGATTCCTCTGAAGGTATAAACGGAAAACTACAAGGAAAATGCTTACACTTCTGGATGCTATTGCAATAATTGTAAAAGTACATAAGGAGAAATTATACTTTGGCGGCTTCTTCATTAAGAGCTCTCTAGTGGCTTAAAATGCCGACTGGAAGCAGCGTTAAAATGTATTTATTGAGGTGGGGAAAGTGCATTTTACTGTATTTTTATGAACAATGTTTATTTCATAGAATTATTTTGACAGTTGGCCACACTCCTGATATATATATTTGTTCCACTGAATACAGCAGTTTGTGGCATAAGGGTTTTCACGTGATACTACATTTCAAAAATTCTTTCATTTGTTTTGGAATCTGTAAAAGAAAAGAAAAAAAAAGCAAGGTGTGATTTGATAGACAATAAAATTACTTTTGTCTTAAATTCCATAATGGCTTTTTTTATTTTGAAATAGAGTCCTAGAGTGTGACTGCTTTAGGTGGGAGCTGGGAGGGTCCTCCTGCTGGTGTCAGTAATTTTGGTGTGTCTTTACCCATTCCATTTACTCTGTCGTGGAGAAACTGAATTGTAAATTTCATTTTCCTTTTTTATTCCTTTTGAGAAAGCTTCTTAAGGGCTCATGAAATTAAGCTCTGCAGTTGTGTGGGCTGTTTGTTTTTTCGCAGTCTGCATGTGGGTGTAATTATTTCATGGGTATGATTGCAAGCAAGATTACCTTTCTCCTACAGAAGTGCTAACACTTACTTGGGGATGTAAGAAGGAGGCTAAAGGATAGACTTTCCCCAAATTTTGCCTGGATTATCTTTGTGAAAAATACTTTCTCAAGCACCGTCCGGGAAGCCTTGTGCCCGGTGTTACTGCACACGTACTGCAGTTTGTGTAGCTGAGGGTGAGGTTCCTGGGTAGAACAGCAGCAGGTGTCTGAGAGCTTTGATGTGGACCAGCCCTGGACTTCGGAGTGCTACGGAAACCTGTGATACTGCACAGTGGATTGAGCCATTGCTGGTTGTTTTTTTTTCCTGTTTGAACAGAACAAACCACAAATCGTGGAATCTTTTGGTTGTGGATTGCATGGATTATGTGTACACAGCTGCGTTCAGCTGTGGATTACTTATGGTGTGAAATTCCCTACATTCAGCTGTGGATTACAGCTGAATGAAGGGAATTTCACCATAAGTAGTGTAAAAAAGGGCAGGAAGAAGTCCTGCCCTTTGTCCAGGAAATCCCAACGCTTAAATTTTTACCCAAGGAGTGTCTGGGGAAGCTCCCTTTGCCATGCTTCAGCTATCCTGAGTTCTCCCATGGGGGGACCTCCCAGGCTAACAGTGAGATTGCCCGAGTATCTGTTGGTGTCCAGGTTGGAGCTCGTGAAGGAACAAGTATGGCAAGTCAGGCTAGGGAGATTCGTTGGAGAAGTCCACAGATGGAATTAGAGATACTGGCAGCCCAGGTCATTTGGTTTTAGTCTTCCTAGGAGGTGAGAAAGCACTGCTGTTAGGTGTGATCAGGTTATTTTGAGAGCAGATGGATTGTTCGGGGTAGGGCTCCTTTGATACAGGACCAAGCTGCCAGACCCCATGTTTGTGGACAGTGAACATCCGCGGTCAGAGTAACCCCGCTTGGGCTCGGCTACCCAAATCCTGAGCCAGTCTGCATTCAGAATGGGGCCAGTTTCATTAGGGCAAAGAGCCATCTGCCAGTAGTGATGGAAGTTTTCCCTTCCCCAATAAGGACTACTGACAAGTATTCTGGGAAAGAATCCTTCCATTTTGAGTATCTAACCACACTTGTTGAAATAGGTCTCAGCTATAGGTTGGAACGCTTTCGAACTTTTTTATTTCACTGTGCTCAGGCTATGAGGTGCCGTTCTCCTAGGGCTTGTTCAAAAAGCATTAAAATTGATTGAATAGGCTGTTGTCAGTCTGTTCTTTTCCTGTAGAGCTTTAGGATACATGTAGGAGAGAGGCTGCTTGGCAAGAGGGGGACATTTAGAGGTACTTGCAGCAGTGGAAACCACTTAATCCGTTTATTTCTTTTTTCCCTCAGTTTTGCAGGAGTACCTGGGGGAGAAGGGTCGTGTGTTCCTTCTCTGCAGCATAAAGTGTAATGAACCCAATCTTTCTTGTTGCAACAAGCAACTGTGGAGCCGCTCCTTAATGTTTTTCACAGATCGCTTAATGCCGAGGAGAGCAACTGTGTTAGAAAAGGGGTCACCCCCTGCCTGCGTCAGGTGCTCTGTCCAGCCCGGTGAATCACAGCGAGTCCGTGGGACTCTGCCTGGAGCTGTGGGGCCCAGCAGGGTTTGCACCATGCAGTCGTGACTTGGGACTGCGGGAATGCTTTCAGGAGGCAGTGTTCCTGGTCTTTGGAAAAGGTATTGATTCCTCCACCAGCAGGCTGTGACAAGGCTTTCTGGAGGAAGTGCAACTATGTTTCCTGGTCTTTATAACAGTTCATTTTCTGAAAGCAACTCGTAAGAGAAATTATAAAGAATAAATAGTAAAAAGAGAGGCTGTTGGTCATAGCAACTGTACAGTTAAATATGGAGGAGAAAGCAATTTTAAAATAGTTTTTGAAATTTTTATCACAAGAGCGTTATGTTTAATTCCTGTGACTTGCTATTATTGAAGTGAGATTGTATCTAAAACTTTAATACCTATGTGTGATTTTTTTGGTTTAGCCTGGATAAATGCCAGGTGCCCACCAAAACCCCTCCATCACTCCCCCTCCTCAGCTGGACAGGGGGGAGGAAATATGATGACAGGCTCAAGGGTCAAGATAAGGACAGGGAGAGATCACTCACCAATTGC
>Ga0181612_112279_pt1 | contig 11864 bp, 8 predicted proteins | sample HoacroProtozoa21_FD_119630 | JGI IMG/M metagenome (GOLD analysis project Ga0181612, IMG submission 119630) | Hoatzin crop microbial communities from Cojedes, Venezuel. Combined Assembly of Gp0051906, Gp0051904, Gp0051908 | reverse complement strand
GGTAGTGGCACTCTGGCCAATCAGAATACTGCAAGACTGCTCTGTCTCTTCTTTGCAGCGGCTTTTGCGATGGTGCGTATGCCGTTTCATTTTCCGAATATGCGCGGCGTTAGCCACAGGACTGGAATTATAGCATACAGAACAAGTGTTTGCAAGGGCGGCCAAAGAAGACCGCGCCCGCCGCTTGGCGGACGCGGTCCTATGCGTCAAATATAACCCTTCAAGGCCGAAACGGCTTCTTGCTCCCGGCGGGCAGCACGCCCGCCCTCAAAGCCCGGCCTCCGGCAAAGCTTTACGCTGCCTCTTCTTCGGCTTCGGAGCCGGATTCATCCGCTTCGCCCTCCTCGGCCCCGCTTGCCGCGCTTCCGTCGTCTTCAATCCCGGCATCGGCACGGCTGGCTGCCTTTTCGGCCGCTTCACGTTCAGCGGCGGTCATCTCAGGACCCGCGAGTTCAGTCACTTTGCCGTCGGCGACTTCAACGAATGCACACTCTTTGATGAGCTCGTCCGGCAAGAGGATAGAATCCTGCCAGCCTTTCCCGGTGTAGATATATTGCTTACTGGTCACTTCGTCCACTATGACGCAGGCATAATTGCCCTCCGGAAGCAGCGCGGAGGCAATACTGCTTCTGCCGACATAGGTGTCATAGCTCTTCAGCTTGCCGGTTTCCTCATCCTTCTCATTAGGCGTATAGAACTTAACCGTAGCGCTGGTTGCCGCCATTCCCTTATCCGCCTCAAGCGTCACCCTGCCGCAGCCGTCCTTGCCGTTCTTAAAGATCTCCTTTTCCTCTTCCTCAAGCACGCCCGATTCCTTAAAAAGCTTGTCTATTTTCTCCACATAGCTCTCAAGCCCGAGAGTCACCGCGGTAAAGTCGAGCATCTTATTGAGCTCGAAATAGGTGCTCTCCGGGGTAATCGCCATGAAAGTGGTGAACCAGAGATTGAACTCGTCCTCAAGGGGCATACCCTCCTCGGCGTGGAGCTTATAGGCTATGTTGTTGAGCATGCCGCTGTTCGTGTGCACTCCGCCGTTGTCGTTGTCCTCTGTCGTGATCTTGACGTCCGGGACATAATACGTATCCCCCGCGAAAGCCGGCTGCCTGTACTCGTTGGGATCGCTCATCGACCTGAGCGGCACGCCCTTGACTTCGTCTATCAGCCATTTATCGTCAGTCGTCGTCCCCAGGATCATCTCCACCAGGTTTCCGATGATGTCGCTGTAGGCCTCGTTCATCGCGCCCGATTCCCTGCTGTAGTTAATTCCGAGCATCGACATCGTCGTGATCCCGTGCGTGTACTCGTGCGCCGTCGAATCGATGCACTCGCCGTCATAGTACAGCTCCGCGGCATTGAACACCGCCCATCCGTTCTTCACGCCGGCGAAGGTGGCGTTGTTGACGGGGTCTCCTTCATTGTCGACCATCCCCATGCAGATAAGGATCGGAAGCTCTCCGGTGCCGTCTATCGACTCATATCCCTTTTCGGCGAAGTAGTCGTAAACCTTTATGTAGGATTCGTAAATGAGAAGCTGCTTGTCCGACCAGCCCTCATTGCCGTCCGTGGAAATGAACTGCAATTCCCCGTTTTTTTCGTACGGCACGTATTTACACGCCCTTATGTTGCGCTCAAGGTCGCAGAGATAATACTTCCCGTCCTCCGTGCTCTTGGCCACCGGCACGGTGATTTCGCGCTCGGTTTCATCGTGGAGCTTAACCGTGCCCGTGTACTCAGCAGGTTCAAGATTCTCGAAGTACCGGTCCGTGTCGGTGGCGGCGTAGTCATTTTCAACGGAGGCGTCCCTGGTCGCGGTCGGCATGGCCGAAAGATAGGTGCCGCCGAAATTCACATAATGCGCCATGTAAGGCAGCTCGGCGTCCTCGGAAAGCGCGTCCGTGTATACGACAAAGCACAACATGATTTTTCATCGTATCTGTAAAGGACTATCTCGGTGTCGTCGCTGTAAATCTTTGCGTCCGGATATTTCTTGGCGACTTTTTCCTCGGCTCCCTTTGCGTCAAGCGTGTTGTCTTTCTCATTCTGCTCCTCCAGAGTCTTCATAGTCTTGGCGTTCGCGAAGGAAGAATCGATAGCGCAGGCGTTGCCGTCCCCGTCCGCTATTACTTTCAGCGCCGCGAAGTTGACGGTTTCTTTGCCGCTCATCTGCTGGAAGGCATAGTAGGTGTAGCCGTTCGGCATCGCCATCGTCCACTCGTAGTTGATGTCGGTGTCGTCGTCGAAGCCCATCAGAGTGTAAAGGCTCTTGACGCTTTTAAGGGCGTCGTCCGCGTTTTCTATTTTTCCGTCGTACCATTTGCCGATGAGCATGCGGAGGCTTTCGTTCTTGTCGTCGTCGACAGTTGTATAAGTCGCCTGGCTGTCGTTGTTCATCGTCTTGATTTCGTCAAGGCTCAGCTGCTTAACCGATGCCTCGCCGGACGAGGACGCGTCTGAAGCAGCGCCGCTGCCTCCCGCCGACTTGTTCGATGCCGCGTCCCCGCAGCCTCCGAGTGCCATAGCCGCCGCAAGCACCGCGGCCGTGACGCGAAGCGCCCCTGTTCTCTTTCCCATGTTTCAAATCCTTTCTGTGCAAAAAAACACACATAACTATAATAAAAGCCGCCTTTATGGTTCGGCTTCTATTACCTCGTTCTGCCTGACGTACCCCTCGGTGCGGAGGCGCCATACGGTATCCCCGGCGTCCGTCCCGCTTATTTTCTCAAAGCCCTGGACGCCGTAGAATTCCTTCACCATGCCGTTCTTCGCGGTCGGATAATAGTAACCGTATATCTCTTTGACCCCCTTCTCAGAGGCCTTTTCGACGAGCTTATCGAGCATCGCCTTCTCCATGTCGCGCTTTAGGACGCGGCAGCTCATCAGCCACAGCTCGATGTGGAGCTCGGTGCGGTCGTCGTTCATTTTCCCGATTACGACGCTGACGACGCCGTTGTCGCCGAACTTGTCGGCGAGCTTGCCGTAGAGGGTTATGCGGCTTTCGTCGGCCGCGGCCTCCTCGATTTCGGCCTGCGTGCAGCGCTTGGTCGTGAGGTTGAACTGGTTGCTCTTGTTCGTCAGCTGCGCGATGCGCGACATGTACATCGGCGCGAAGGCCTTGATCTCGGCCTTCATCTCAAGCGACTTCAGGTAATCCTTGTAGTCGGCGAACTGGGTCATGGCCTGCGCCCTGGCGGCGTTCGCCTGGTACATCTCGCTGCGCTTTACGTCGTCCGCCGAGAAGTTCGTCACCTCGAAGGCACCGCTGCGGTCGAGCTCTATGATGTAATTTTCGGGCTGCGAGATGTTCGTCACGGCAGCTCCGGGCACGCTCTGCCTTATTATTTCCCGCTCCGCGGGGTTGTCGTCCACGAAGACCATGCTCTCGGGCAGGATGTTGAGCTCAGCGGCCGTCTGCACGAGGTTCATGCTCTTCGGCTCCCAGTTGGCCTTGAAGGAGACGAAATCCTCGCGCTTTAAGACCGAGTCGGGGCGCGCGAAGCCCGCGAGGGCGTTCGCCTCGTCGTTCTTGCTGTTGACGGTCAATATGACGCCGATGTCCTTCTGCTTCTTGACGTAACCCTGGAACTCCGAGAAGACCTGCCCCATCGAGGTCTCCTGCCCGATCTCGATATTTTCCGCGCCGTCGTCGCCGACGATCCCGCCCCACAGGGTATTGTCGAGGTCGAGGTTCAGGGCCTTCTTGTTCTTTCCGAAGATGGACTTTATGATGTTCGCCGTTCCATACGCGCTCATCGGGATCGCGGGCACGCAGCAGCAGTACTTGTACATATGCCAGTAGAAGGGGTTCGACCACTTCGCGATCCCGTAGTCGGCCTGCTCGTAGCGGATGTCGTGGATGAAGAAATTCGCGTGCGCGTCGGCGTAGTCGGCAAAGCGCAGGTTCAGCGCGTCGGCGAAGCGGACTAAGCCGCGGTAGTCGTAGGCGTCGCGGTTTCCCATCAGGCGGTAGAAAGGAAGCTCGAAGTTGTTCTGTATGATCGGGCACTTGTATGTCTCGGAAATGTGCCCCCAAAGCCCCTCAAAGCGCGCAAAGGCGGCGTCCTCTTTCGCCTTGACCGCCTCGCGCGAGTCGCGGACGTCGGGAAGGTCCAACAGGTTCCGGAACGACGTATGGATGTAAATGACGTCCGGCGCGAACGCGGCGAGCTCGGGGTTGTCGAACATCCCGTCCTCGTAGTACTGGTTGTACTCGGACTCGTAGAACTCCGGACGGATGCCGTTATTTAATAAGAAGAGTTCCATCGCCTGCATGAAGTCGCGCGTCGTGCTCCCGCCGAGTATCGCTATTCTTTTGTCCGTAAATGAAATCCCGGAGGCCAGCAGTTCTTTCTTGAGCCTCTTCTTCTTCGCCAGCACCAGCTGCGGTTCGAAAGGATATTCCAGTTCTTTCATAATGTATACCTCGCATATGCTCCTCAAGTATCCGCCTATTGTAACATAAAAAAACGGCAAGGGCGCCCGCAGACTGCTTGCGGACGCCCTTTAAAGAGGGATTTATAAAACGCTTTCGCCTTTCATTTTCCGACGATTCCCGGAAAATGATATTTACTCGACGTCCTGAAGGGCGTCGTAGCCTTCCTCGCCAGTGCGGACCTTTACCACGCGGGTGACGGGGTAGACGAAGATCTTGCCGTCGCCGATGTGGCCGGTGTAAAGGGCCTTCTTGGCGGTCTCGATGACCTCGTCGACCGGGATCTTCGAGACGACGACCTCGACCTTGACCTTCGGAAGGAGGGTCGAGTCGACGACCGCGCCGCGGTAGCGCTCCGTGGAGCCCTTCTGGATGCCGCTGCCCATGACCTGCGTCATCGTCATGCCGGTGACGCCGAGGGCGTTGAGGGCTTTCTTGAGCTTGTCGAACTTCGACAGGCGGCAGATGATGGAAACCTTGTGGAAATCGGAATCGACGGAGGTGCTGCCGGAGACCTTGACCGCCGCGTTGACGAGGGCGGAGCCGGCCTTTTCGTACTCGTCCTCTCCGAGGTCGGTGTTCTCGTTGACGTCCATGGAAATGTCGGTGGCGTCGCTGATCGCGAAGCCGGCGTAGGCGCTGGTGAGGCCGTGCTCGTGGATGTCGAGGCCTTCGATTTCGACTTCCGCCGGAACGCGCAGGCCGATGGTCTTGTCGATCACCTTAAAGACGATGAACATGACGACGAGCGTGTAAGCTGCGACCGTAATAATGCCGAGGAGCTGGATGCCGAGCTGCTTGAAGCCGCCTCCGTAAAAGAGGCCGAGCCCGACGCCGTCGCCGCCGTTGGAGAAGAGGCCGACCGCGATTGTGCCCCAGATGCCGTTGAGCATGTGGACAGATACCGCGCCGACGGGGTCGTCGATCTTCGCGACGTTGTCGAAGAATTCAACGCCGAGGACTACGAGGAAGCCGGCCACGATTCCGATAACGGCCGCCGAAAGCGGCTCGATGCAGTCGCAGGACGCCGTGACCGCGACGAGGCCCGCAAGGGCGGCGTTGAGGGTCATGGAGACGTCTGGCTTGCCGTAGCGGATCCAGGTGAAGATCATCGCGACGCAGGTCGCCATCGCCGCCGCCATATTGGTGTTCATGAACGCAAGGCTGGCGGTTTCGGCCGCCGCGGCGTCCGCCATGGAGACCGTCGATCCGCCGTTGAAGCCGAACCAGCAGAACCAAAGGATGAATACGCCGAGCGCGACGGCCGTCATGTTGTGACCCGGGATGGCGTTGGCCTTGCCGTCCTTACCGTATTTGCCGATGCGCGGTCCGAGCATCCAGGCGCCGAGGCAGGCGATGAGGCCGCCGACCATGTGGACGCAGGCGCTGCCCGCGAAATCGTGGAAGCCCATCTGCGACAGCCAGCCGCCGCCCCAGATCCAGTGGCCGCTTATCGGGTAGACGATAAGGGAGATCGCCGCCGAGTAGAGGCAGTAGGCCTTAAAGTTGCAGCGCTCCGCCATCGATCCCGACACGATCGTCGCCGCCGTGGCGCAGAATACGGTCTGGAAAATGACATAGCACCAAAGCGGGATGTCCTGCGGGACGACGCTGTTGGCCGCCGTGTAAGTCCCGCGGATCAGCGGGTCGAAGCCGCCGAATATTGCTCCCGTCCCGTAGAACATCAGCCCGAAGCCGACCAGGAAGAAGCACGGCGTCCCTATGCAGAAGTCCATCATGTTCTTCATAAGGATGTTGCCGGTGTTCTTGGCCCTGGTAAGTCCCGCCTCGCAGAGCGAGAAGCCCGCCTGCATGAAGAAGACCAACGCTCCGCATATCAGCACCCATGCTACCGTCGTTACATTGATTTCCATAAATTTACCTCCCTCCGGTAAAAGAAGGGCGCCATCCGCGTTATCCGCTGATGGCGCCTTTGCCGGTCCTTGTCCCCCGACCCTTAGGCGGCGCTGCTGCAGTCCGCGCCCCGAAAGAATCGGTAAAGTATGAAGAAAGGCGTCCGGAGCAGCTCCGAACGCCTTTGTTCAACGCGTTCAGGCTATCACTGGAGCTTAGCTCTGTCAAGCGGCATTTTTATTTTTGTAATCAGATTAGGCTTTTTGCACACGAAAACGTCCGCTTCGCCGCGCCGTTTTAGATGTGTTGTGCAAAATATTTTTTTTGGCGAAACCGTCTAGACAACCCGCCAAAAGCGGCTATAATTGGAAATGCAACGTTTTGGGGAGGAACTATATGCTAAACCACAACATATACGACAATAACAAAGTGAACGCACGCCGTTCGCGCCGCGTCGCCGTTGCAGACGGCGTGCCCGTAAGCGGCGGCAGGAGCTCCGCGGGAAACAGGGCTCGTTTTGCGGCTGCCGCCGACGCCGTGAATGCCGGCGGCAGCGCTTCAGGCACTTCAGCTTCGAGGACAAAGTCGGGCGGCAGGGCGTCAAAGCGAGGCGGAATACTTTTCCGCATTTCCCTCGCGCTCGTATCGGCCCTTATCCTCGGCTCGGTGATCGCCTACTGCGTGATCGCGAACCAGTTCAAGGACAAATTCATACCCGGCACTTACGTCAACGGAATCGAGGCGAGCAACCTCACCGCGGACGAGGTCAAGGAGCGCATCCGCGCCATCGTCGAGGATTATTCCATCACGCTTACGACCGTGGGCGCCAACAACGGCGAGACCGTGGCTTCCGTGATAGACGGAAGCTCCATCGGCTACACCTACACGGGCGGGGCCGAGGTCGACGCGCTTATGGAGAACCAGAACCGCTTTGCCTGGGCCAGCTCCGTCTTTGGAAAGACGAACGAGTATACCGTTTCCCAGAAGGCGGAATACGACGCCGATATGCTCTCTTCGGCCTTCAGTTCGCTGCCCGCTTTCCAGGAGGGCCGCCAGGTGCAGCCGTCGAACGCGTATCTCGCGCTGACCTCTGAGAACGCCGTCTCTATCGTTCCCGCCGTGAACGGCAACGCGATCAATTCCGACGCGGCTTATCCGCTCGTAGTCGCGGCGGTCGATGCACGCGAGTCGAGCGTCGACCTCACCGACTCTTCGCTTTACAAGACCCCCGACATAACGGAGGACAACGAAGCGCTCGTGGCGTCGGCGAACGAAGTCAACAGCTACCTCGACACTGTCATAACGCTTAATCTTCCGAATGGGTCCACCACCACGTTCGACCGTTCCAACATCGTGCACGCGGTAGTCCGCGGCGACGACGGCCTTTACACGTTCTCGAGCGACCTGCTTCAGTCCGAGGCCACCGCGTTCATGGCGGACCTCGCCATCGACGTCGACACGGCCACGAGCTACATCTCGTTCCAGTCGACGCTCCGCGGGACGGTACAGATCGACACCGGCGACGAATCCGGAATCGCGGTCAACCGCAGCGCGACCGTCGCTAAGCTTGTCGAAGCCGTGAACGCGCGCGCGACCCAGACCATGGACCTTGAGTACAGCATGTACAGCGATGCCGCAAAGGGCATCAGCGACTCCTACATCGAGCTCGACATCCAGAACCAGCACCTCTTCGTCTACAAGAACGGGACCTGCGTATTCGACTGCGACGTCGTCACCGGCAAGCCCAGCACCCCGACGAAGACGGGCATCTCGCACGTCCTCGACAAGATCGAGTACTATGAGATGGCAGCTTTCAAGCCCGACGGCTCGAAGGACTACTCCACGATCGCCCGCTACTGGATGGGCATCGCCGACTTCCCCGGCCAGGGCTTCCACGACATGCCTTCTAGGGGCGACGCCTTCGGCGGAACCATTTACAAGACAGCAGGTTCCCACGGCTGCGTGAACTTAAGCTCCGCGAACGCAAAGAAGCTTTGGGACACGATCGAGGTCGGCTACCAGGTCATCTCCTTCGACTGACGTAAAAACTCAAGCCTCCGCTTCCGGCGGAGGCTTTTTTGCGGGTTAGGAAAGGCGCAGCCTGTCCTAATCGATTATGTGGGGACATTATGGAAATTTCGAACCAGAGGCTTCACCTCCTCGACGCCCTGCGCGGCCTCACCGTGCTCAGCATGATCGCCTACCACGCCCTTTGGTCCATGGTGAACCTCTACGGCTATGACCTTCCGTTTTTCGGAGGAACGGGAAGCTATATCTGGCAGCAGAGCATCTGCTGCACCTTTATACTGCTCTCAGGCTTCAGCCTGAACCTCAGCCGAAGGCCCATAAGGCGCGGCCTTACGGTCTTTTTGGCGGGCGCGCTCGTAAGCGCGGCCACTTTGCTTTTCGTCCCCCAGGCGGCGATAATCTTCGGGGTACTGACCCTCATCGGAAGCTCGATGCTGATCTTCTCTCTCCTCTTCAGGCGCGGCATGGCGGCTGGCTCTGCAGATTCCGCATCCGCCCAAAGCGGAATTTCAGAAGTCCGCGCGGGAACGGCCAAAAGCATTGGCGGCCTTGCCGGCGGAACCGCGGCCTGCCTCCTTTGCCTTGCGGCCTTCCTGCTCACAAAGTCCGTTCCCAACGGCTTCATAGGAAACGACTTCGTTTCCATCGCCGAACTGCCTTCCGCTCTGTACAGGGACTATTTCACCGCCTTCATCGGCTTTCCGCCTGCGGATTTCTTCACAGCCGACTACTTCCCGCTCATCCCCTGGCTCTTCCTCTTCGGCTGCGGCTTCTTCAGCTTCAAGGGCATAACCTCCTGCCTCGGCGGCTTTTTAAGGCGCGGCTCTTCGCTTAAAGCCCTCACCTTCATCGGCAGGCATTCGCTCATAATCTACCTGCTGCATCAGCCCGCAATAGTCCTCGTGCTTGAACTGATAAAGCTTCTAAGAAAGGCCTGAGAGCCATATAGAGCATGGCAGGCCGCGCCGCTTGGTGCGCTTTCCCTCAAAAACACCCCCGGCGCCTTGCGCCGGGGGTGCGTCATTCCTTAACTGGTTTTATGTTTTTTAGATGGCTTTGAGAGCCTGCTCGACGTCCGCGATCAGGTCCTCGGCGGACTCAAGGCCGCAGGACATGCGGATCAGGCCGGCCGGCACTCCACAGGCCGCAAGCTCCTCGTCGGTGAGCTGCCTGTGCGTCGAGCTTGCCGGATGCAGGCAGCAGCTCCTTGCGTCGGCGACGTGCGTCTCGATCGCGAATACCTTCAGCGCGGCCATGAACTTCTCAGCGTCCGCCCTTCCGCCCTTAAGGCAGAAGGAAACGACTCCGCAGCTCTGTTCATTTTCCATGTATTTCTGCGTGCGCTCATAGTAGCGGTCGCCTTCAAGCGACGGGTAGCTCACGCTCTCGACCTTGTCGCTCTTTGAGAGGAACTTGGCGAGCGCGAGGCCGTTGGCGCAGTGCTGCTTCATGCGGACGTGCAGGCTCTCAAGGCCGAGGTTGAGGTAGAAGGCGTTCTGCGGCGACTGGATGCACCCGAAATCGCGCATGAGCTGCGCCGTTGCCTTAGTGATGAAAGCGCCGCCGTTGCCGAACGTCTCGGCGTAAACGAGCCCGTGGTAGCTCTCGTCAGGCGTCGTAAGCCCCGGGAACTTGTCGGCGTGAGCCATCCAGTCAAAGGTGCCCGCGTCGACGATCGCGCCGCCGACGGCGGCTCCGTGGCCGTCCATGTACTTGGTCGTGGAATGCGTCACGATGTTCGCGCCGTGCTCGAAGGGGCGGCAGTTGACCGGCGTCGGGAAGGTGTTGTCGACGATAAAGGGCACGCCGTGCCTCTTCGCCGCGTCCGCGAACATGTCGAAGTCGAGGACCGTGAGGGCGGGGTTGGCTATGGACTCGCCGAAGAGAGCCTTGGTGTTCGGCCTGAAGGCCGCGTCGAGCTCTTCCTTCGTGCAGTCCGGCGAGACGAAGGTGAACTCGATTCCCATCTTCGACATCGTCACGTTGAAGAGGTTAAAGGTGCCGCCATAAATAGACGAGCTGGCCACGACATGGTCGCCCGCGTTCGCGACATTGAATATCGCGAAGAAGTTAGCCGCCTGGCCGGAGGAGGTGAGCATCGCCGCGGTGCCGCCCTCAAGCGCGGCGATCTTGGCCGCCACGTAATCATTCGTCGGGTTCTGGAGCCTGGTATAGAAATAGCCGCTGGCCTTAAGGTCGAAGAGATCCGCCATATCCGAGCTCGAATCATACTTGAAGGTCGTGCTCTGGACGATCGGGACTTCCCTCGGCTCGCCGTTCCCCGGGCGGTATCCGCTCTGCACGCACTTCGTCTCTATATTCCACTTTTCGCTCATATCTGCCTCCGCTTCTACTGTGCAGGCCAAAAGGCCGTTCCCATATGCATCGGGCGGCGCCCCCCGCGCGTCCGCTCCGACTACTATAGCACAGCTCAAGGCCTTTGTAACGCGCAAAGCCCGCCTCTTTTAATCGGGGCAGCCCTCATTTTCCATGCGCCGCGCAGGCAGGACGCACCGCTTTGCAGCGGTCAAAACGCTTATTATTCAAGCGGGCGCATCCCCTGCCGCCCCTCTCGCGCTTCATCGGTTTCAGGCTTCGCGCCGAGTCGTTTCCTCGTCCTTCCCGCGAACGCCCTTTCATTTCCAAGGCGCCTTGCCATTTCCCTGCCCTCGACTTCGTCGGCGTACCTCCACACGTAGCCGCCGTCCGTAAGCCTCTGCCCGCGGCACACCCCGGACACGTGCGTTATGTGGTACTTCTCCTGCGCCTCCCTCACGCTCGGGAACCTCGCCACGAGCTCCATCTGTTCGGTGTACTGGATAACGCTCCTCTTTCTCATAACTGCCCCCTTTCGCAGCCGCGGGCGACCCCGCAGAAAATGCATTTCCCCAAGGCTTCCCTGCCTCCGCTTCAAGCCGGCCGCGCCGTCCTTTAACGCACGATCGGCACGGGAAGCCCCGTGCCGAAAGTATATCTTCCGAAAAATGACCAGGTCTAGGGATACATCAAAAGAATCCGCTCCCTCATCGACTTTATGCGCACTGCCCTCTCAAAAAAATCACTCGATACTATTTATCCGCGGATTCCGCCCTCCTTGCCGCCTTGAACTTTTCCCTGATGCGCGTCCTCGCGTTGTCGGCGGCTTTATAGCTGATCCCCAGGCTCTTCGATATTTCGCCGGTCTTCATTCCCTGGAGCATAAGCCTGAACACCTCGTCCTCCCTCTTGCTGAGCGTCTTTTCGAAGGCGTCGAAGCTCTCCTGCAGCCCGTCGTCACCGCCGTCGAACACCCTGACGGACTCGTCGGTGACATTTACAAGCTCCTCGTATGAATAGGCGATTTCATTTATCAGGCCGTATTTCCTGAGCGCGTCCCTTATCTTGTTGTCTATGCAGGTGCAGGCGAAAGTCGTAAAGGACGCCGCGCCGCCGCGCGAGGGGTCGTAGTTCATTATCGCCTTCCACAGCCCGATCATCCCCTCCTGGAGGAGGTCGTCCGCGTCGCCTCCGCTGAAGACCGGCCTGCCTTTGACACGGGACTTCACCAGCCCCT
>Ga0181612_167057_pt1 | contig 11865 bp, 7 predicted proteins | sample HoacroProtozoa21_FD_119630 | JGI IMG/M metagenome (GOLD analysis project Ga0181612, IMG submission 119630) | Hoatzin crop microbial communities from Cojedes, Venezuel. Combined Assembly of Gp0051906, Gp0051904, Gp0051908 | reverse complement strand
GGCGCCGTGCGGGGGGGTGGGGGGGGGGGGTGCCCCCGCCGTGTTCCCGCCGCCCCCCCCCACCTCCCCGCCGAGCTCGGCCGGGCTGGCGGCGGTGCCTCCCGGGACACTCCGTGCGCTCGGAGTGCCGCACGGCGCGCTGGTGGTGGTGGTAAGATAGGGGAGAGGGCCGCTTTATCTTGGCCTCGCTGCTCCCGCTTTTTATCTGCATGCAAGGAAACCTGGTGGAAGGTTCAGATTCCTCCGTGTCGCTTCAGGGTTCGGATCTTGAATCTTGCTTTGGAATGGGTGTCAAGCTTCCCAGCAGCTGTCCTGACCAAGCAGTTTTTTTTTCTTGTTACTGTTTCAGCCCCAAGATGAAATAGAAGTTGAAGATGGGTTTAAACAGTACGATGGTAAGGCTTTGCTATGGTGTGATCAAAGCTTAACTCAAAAGCTTTGAGCATCTTGATCCTTTATGTGCACTGCTTTTGTACTATTACTAGATGATACTTAATTATTGCTTAATGATAGTTGCCTGTTTTGTCTTAGTGATTAGTGCATTAGATATGGAAGCTATGATGAGTACCATAAATGCTTGGATAAAAAACCCAGTCAAGTTTGAACGTTCTCATGGGATCAACAACACACTGGATGCCCAAATCTTACAAGATAAGGAGGGAGGAGATGAAACAATCCACATTCTTATCATTGAAGGCTTTCTGCTTTACACTTACAGGTAATCAAATGTGGCTTCATATATTTTGACTCATAGGTGATCTTACATGACAGGCAAATCTCCAAGGGAATAAAAAGACCTGTTCTACACCAAGACTTAGTTGACTGCTGCTGAGTTTAGGTGTCACAAGGCTGAAGATAGCTCTAGGTACAGGAAATGGATGTAGTTTTACCTTTCCACTTCTTGCTACTAATCAAACAGTCTAGCTGTAACCAACCATCTATCTCTTTCAGGCCACTGATTGACGTATTCCACCATCGGTACTTTCTTTCCATTCCATATGAAGAGTGTAAAAGGAGAAGAAGGTAAATTTATCGTTCTAAGTTCCCTTGCTAGCCCAATAACATCTTACTCCGTTCAAGACTTTGCCTCTCTTTAGAGCTTGTAGATAATAAAGGATAAACACTAGTGTAGCTGCTGTGTTACAAGACTGTAGCTTCCTTCACCAAACAAACCCAAAAGCTTTCCACCAAACTACTGTGTGTGAGACAAACGCCCAGTTTCAGCACAGATCTTTCAGCAGGCTTTCTCCCTTTCTGGTTTTCCAATGCTGTGGTTCCCAGGTCTTGAACTGTCCTGGGGTTTTGTATTTGGCTGTATTGTTGTACACGTGCGTTGTTCTTAATGCAAATGAAATGTGTTACACTTGAAAAAGTTACATTTCAGAGGAATAAACAGATAGCTATTTTACCCACAGTTCTGCTAAAGCTATTCAATGTTAAGACCAGTCTGTCTTAGGAGCCCTTTTTTCTATCTTGAGCACTTTGGACCCACACATCAAATTCCAGCTTCTTTGGGGTATGTTTGCAGCTTATGCTAAATACTGAATTTTGATGAGCTCAGAAACTACACTGGAGGCAACAGGCTCAGGCTAGCGTGTAGAGAAACTGAATGAACTATGTATCACTTCCTTACACTGTAACTAGACTACTCTTGAATAACAATGTCTTCATTTACAGTTCGAGGAATTACACTGTACCAGATCCACCTGGATTGTTTGATGGCCACGTCTGGCCTATGTATGTAAAGCACAGGAAGATAATGGAAGATCTTGGAGTTGATGTGGGTATGTCCATAATGACAAAAGCACTTTTGAAAGATGGCTTTATGAGAGTGCTTTTAAACCTGGGGTATATGTCCTGGTTAAGTGCACGAGGGGAGTTGAAGCAGGTGGATGGAGTGTTTGATACCACTCAGCTGCATGCTCTGTAAATTAGGAGCTGGCAGGCTTACAGAAACATTCAATCACAGCTCTCTTGCTTACTTTCTTACTTGAAGTGCATTTGAATGGAACAAAATCAAAGGAGGAGCTGTTTAACGACGTGTATGGACAGATCCAGAATAAGATTGAAGAATTACTTAGCATGCAGGTACATGTTCATGCTTCTACTTGCAACTCAACAAGAACCTTTTTCAAGGCAGTGTTGAAAAAGCATGAGGCTATAGCCTGAAATATGTTCATGTATGTCTTTCTTTATATGTTCTTGTATATCTTTTGTTTAGAAGTAAGATGCTGATAATGATTCTTGTGTATGAAGATGATTCCTGTTTGCTCTGCGCTGTCTACCTGACTGCCACTAAAGTTCCAGCTTCTGTGAAGACTCTGAACTCCTAAATTCGACGTAGTTCAATCTGCCCTTGAAATTGAGTTATATATGGTCATAATTAAAAAGCACTTCCCCCTTGTCTGTCATCTTAATTTGTGCTTTAGCCTAGTATGTGGCCTCAGATGATCTCAGTCTTCTCCCAGTCTCTGGTCTACTGGGAATTCTTTTCACTATGTTCTTAACCTGGGAGAGTAAAACATTATAGTGGAACTGATGTGAAGGGGCACAACTATCCTGGAAGAGTGTGTGTGTATATATACACACATATACTGCTTTGAGTTTTCCTTTCAATAACCTGCATGAATTTCTATAATCCATCTAATTAGGCAGCAAGTACAGTTCTTGATGAAGAAATCAGGATTGGTTTTGCTCTTCAAAACATAAGAGAACAAGAGAAGGTTTTCAGGCCATTTTACTACCATTGAATTATTCTGCTAAATCCAGTGCACACATTGATCTTGGCTGCAGGCAATTCAGTTTAGAGTCAGGGAGAAAATTTACATACACAACAGCTTTAAAATTAATGATTGTTCTAGAAGATTTCAGTAGTGTGCTGTAGCTTAAGGCAAGTTCAAACTCCCGTGTATGTACAGAAGTAGCTTAAGGCCTCAGTTTACACAGAAGAGCAGTGAAAGAGCATGTTAAGGCTTAATCCCTAGGAAGGGGAGAAGTGAATTTAGGACAAAAGCTTGATTTTTATAAGGAGAAAAAAAAAATCAGTTACTGGGTGGCTGTCCAAGAGGGAAGATAGGTTTTGATCCATTTTGAGACGAGTACTTGTTCTTCAGAAGGGTTTGACCAACACTGAGAACCATCAGTTACTTCAAGCCCAGATGCATTAGCTTCCTGATAGGAGCTGGTCCTCCCCAGTATCCCCTAGGAACAGAGAAAGTCGACAGTACATACATAAACCAAAGTAGGGTTTAGGGGGAGTGCTTTTGGTTTACTCCTGTAAGATACCATAGCTGCTGAGAGATGAGTGTCAGGGGGTTGTTTCAGTCAGGTTTTCAATCGGGCAAGGGGTGCCCTTCTGTGCAAGTCAACCCTAGTCTGCTTGCACAAATATCTGTTAATAGCACAGTGCCCAGAATCCTTGTAAAGTTGAGGTCTTAGTCATGACTAAGTAGAATAGAAGCAAATGAAGTGCATCCTAAGGAACCAAGCAGAACAGGTATCTGTACCTAGCTTTTTTCTGAAAGATCACAGCAGCTCTGCCTGCTCAGAACTGAAATACTTACTTAAGTAGTGCATTCCAGTAAAGAAAAGGCATCATATCAGCTTTCATATGGTACATGGTTACTCTCTCCTTGCTTTGGTCAATGGGGAAGGTCTCCAAAGGCTGAGCGTTGTAGTCAAATTCTGCTAGAATCACCTTGTTGTAGCCTGTCACTAGCGGGCAGGAAGTATATCCATCATACTGCAATGAAGAACACCCCCTTTTCGTTAATCTGAGTCTTAAGTGCTGGGGTACTACATGCCACGTGGTTAACATTCCTATTTCAAAATAAGAAGGAAGTTTCTGGGTTTATAGTGCTAATACCAGCAACTTTGGAAGGCTGCTAAGCCAATTGTACTTTAATAGCCATAATACCAGCCATTTTTTTTCAAATGTACATTGTAGATTTGCTTAACAACAGTGCTTAAATTGGAACTAACCTAGAGCAACAGGGCTTTGTGTCATTAATTGCTGGTTATTATTGTAAACAGCAGAGCAGGTGACCAGTAGATGAGGCTGAGAGCTGGTGCTAGCTTTAACAGACAGTATAAACAGGATCTCGAAGATGGTTGTAAGAAGGTCCAGAGGATCACAGGAGTGCAGATGATGATATTCAGGTTAATACCCCAGGGAATATTAATTCAGAAGCCATATGTAAAATGAAAGCCAAGTATTAAAGAGTAATTTGAACATAGTTACAGGCTTAACATCTTCTGTACTACAAGACCTTCAATTTACCTCCTTAAAAGATCATGTTCTGTACGATGAAGGGAAGTTTAACATAGTACAGAAGTGTCAAGTTTGTAAGGGTTTTCTTGGACTAGGGACTATGCTAGTCAACTGTTTTAGTCTAAGTAAGTCACCTGTGTTGGTGAAGAACCCAGACGAATCATACAGCCTTTAAACTTCTTTCAACTCAGAAGTCAAGGAATTAAACAGATAACATTAACGGCCGTACCAAGAATATGAACTGTGCAACTAAATTACTATCGTGACATAGGGTAATAGCCATTTAGCAAGCCCACTGCTGCCACAAAGCCCTTCCTGCCTTCCACTTCACATGGCTTAGCTGCTTGCAGGACTTCCTGTATAAGAATGGAGAAAACATTCAATATAACTTCTCCCTAAGACAAGATCTGTAGGTACCTTTTTAGTTGGCAACTGGTTCTTCATCACCAGGGAGATAGTGTGATCGAGCACTCCAGACTGAGCAGCTACACAAGGAGAAGAAATTTTAAAAAGTGTATTAAGGCTTTGTTTCAGGCAGCAATTATCGTCATTTCTAGAGCAAACACTACAAGCTGGGCATTTTCTCAGACGACTCAGCTATAATTTAACTTGTACGTCACATCAGGTTGGGAAGTTTACGGTCCCAGATGAGGAAAAAAAAAAACACTTGGAATAATGCTTTGGCCTCACAGCCTAACAAGCTAAAGCTTAATGAAACTTGAGCTGTGTGTTTTTAACCTATGTCCATTCTCCTGTGTTACGTTACACTTGTTGAGTGGTCCCAAACGCTGAGATTCTGACATGGAAGTTTTGTTTCATTTTGAGTGCTGTAAGGGAAGTATTCCAGACCCGGCTGCTGGAATAGGTGACTATACCATTCTTCACATTACGCCAATAACATACCATATAGCCTTTCTTTTTTTCCACCTTCTTACTTCCACCAACTTACTTAGTTGTGAGACCGTATGCCTGAAGTGTTTTTATATTGGACCCTGTAGCTACAAGAACAGAACATGTAATTCTTCAGTAGTGACTTATCAGCTAGCTGACACGTGCACATGAGCTGCTAAGATAGAGCAGAAAGTTTTGTGACGGAATGATGACAGAATGTAAGAGCAGTGCACTAATTTTACGCCATTCTGTGAACACAGAAAATAGAATTAGTTCATGGGTGGCATTTGGAACAAGAGAACTGTGGGTTAATGGCAGCAGCATGGTCTGTAGCTAATTACGTGGCACAAGAGACCTGGATCTTTCTGAAAGCTGGAAATAATTGAAGTCAAGACCTCAGGAATAACAAACTAAACAAAAAGCTTACTGTCACTCCCCCACTTCCGTTACTCACTCAAACACACACATGCAACTTTACCTACAGCTGCAGCAGTTTTTGATGTTGGAAGGTTGGTGCAGTCTCCAATACCAAACACATTAGGATACTTCTTATGTTGTAGAGTTTCCTTATCTACATCCACCCAGCCACTTTGATCGGAGATGGGACTGTTGATGAGTACATCAGGTGGCCCCATCGGGGGTGTGACATGAAGCATTTCGTACTAGACAGAAACAAAAGGCACTCAATGGCTGGTTTATCAGAGCAAATCGTACCTGTGTTGATACACAGCAATAAGAGCAGTGTGGAGGAGGGTTTTCTTGGGTTTTTGTTGTGTTGGGTTTTTAGAGAAAAACCCAAGTATATAGAATGAAAATTTTGCTCTCAGATTTGAAGTGCATCCTTTTATTAACATGAACCTTCCCAGGCAGCTCCATTTAGACTGGCATAACAGAGCAATTTGCCTTCCTCCGTATACATCCGAGACATTCCCAAGTTACACTAACAAGGCATGCAGGACTCCAGGCATGGTTTATGAAATCTGTGTTCTTCACAGTCATTTCAAACTTTAATCTGCTGAAGTTAGAGATGGCACTCTCAGGAGGTAACAGCAGTACACAAGGAATCAGACATTATGTTGTTACAGGGTGGCAGTTATCTTACAGTATATAAGGAAAAGAAACAGGACCAAACTAGAGGTCCGAGAGCTCCTGACCTGATGAACTTCAGTCGCTCCGGGTTTGTCCAGGTTTTCAAACACGGCTTCCTGCTTGTCTGCTCGAACTTCTACAAGGTTGCGCTTGTAGTTAACAGCAATATTCCTCTCCTTTATTATTTCAAGCAACGCATCAGCGTACTTCTTAACACCAAAAATGACACCAAGTGAAGTGTTGAACATTATGTTTGCTTTGGATCGTTTTCCTGTCTGCACAGAGAGATCAAATTAGCCTTTTCTATTAAGAAACTGTGACAAGCTAGAAGAGACAAAAGAACTATGCTGCACTACTGAAGAGCTGATAGAACTATTAATGCAGTTCAATTATTAGTGTAAGCTAATTAAGTAGTAACATTAGAATTGTCAAGATACAGCTATTTCACACCATGTTAGAAGTGAGACAAGATGATCTCTGCCCTTTCCGAGTGAGGTACTGAAGACACCCCACACAAACTGCTAGTGAGAAGAGGTGGCTGCAATTCAAAGAGGAACTGCTTCATGCAGGTTAAGCAGTTGTAGCAGCTTAGCGTTGTGTAGCGTCTGAAACCTTCACTTCTCTGCATTATTCAGATACTTGCCCAGTAGACAGCTCATAAAACTTAAACACATATGAAGCCTGACACTTCCACTTGGAAGTCTTTTATTTCCACTGAGATTGTTTTAACAGCCTGGCTACGACTCCTCCTGATGCCGAAACAGCGTGCCACAAGGAGCAAGCACAGCCACTTTTCAGGCTAGCAGAAAGACAAATGACAACAGGTATCAAGTACTTTAAGTAACTAGAATTACTTATTTCCAGCCAGCGTTATTTTAGTACACCCCCTGAAGTTATAAATTAGGCTGAGAACAATTGTATCTGTAGCTCACCAGAAGCAGGGTAAGCAGTTCCTTCCTTATGGATTCTGAATTATACAAGTTTCTCCAGTATTATACATATGCTAAATATTTATGCATGATTCAGTTAGCTTCATTTATGATACATTAATAATAGAAAAAAGCACTCAGTCACTTAAATTTAATAATCCTTAGTCACATTCCTCTCGTGTGGTTTTCATTTGGTTTAAAGATAATATGAACCCTTAGAACAAGCCTTCCTTCCAACTGTGGGAACAAGCACTGGTGGAGAGAGCAAAATACTTACCTTCGTCCAGTAGGCCTCTGATAAATACATGATCTTCTGAGGAGCACCTGCACATTTCACTGGAGTATTTGGAAAAGTGAAGATAGCATTTCCTTCCTTGAAATCTTGTAAAGCTTTCCATGTTTTCTCTACTGTATGAACTGAGTAATTGGAACCTATTTTAGGGTAATGAAAACCTTCAGGCAAGCCTTTGATCTAAGAAAATGAAATTAAGGTTTAAAGTACAGATGGCAAAAATTTTGTCATCATCATCAAGTATTAAATGCAGATGAGAAATAGATATTTAAGAACCCTCTAGCAAAAAGAAAGCCCATGCATACTTGCCAGTTGGTATTTTTGAAAATAAGCCTAGCAATCAAACAGGTATTTCCATTAGAATTTAGTAGAGGTAACATTTACTGAAATGACTCTGGTCTGTAACATCTGTAGCGTTAAGTGTTCAGTGCAGACCCTGACGCAAGTGTTTGTAGACTAGTGCATGAAATTCAGAGTAAGAATATGCGAAGTCACTGCCAAATCATCATAAGTAAAAATCACATTAAAAAAAACACACCTTATGAAAACACAAGCTGAATGAAACTTTTCAGTAGTCAGTTGCAGATACCTGTATTTCCTAGGGTTATTTTGTTCTCACTCAACTGTCTCCGATAATTATCTCCCTTCTACTACGCCTGAGCATTTGCTTGTGAGAAAAAGAGTTGTCCCCATTTCAAAATGATGGATTGCAGAAATTCTGGGAGAAAATGGAGTCATGTTACATGCACTGCAATGTGTTTGGGACGTTACAGTCTACACCAGGAAGTATGCTGCTGGTGAAGACAAATAAGAGCAAACATCCCTCTTTTTAAACTCGCCACTTTTGTTTTAAAGCCATATAAATCTGTTACTATGAATTTTATTCACTACAGAGTAATAGCAATTAACTGTATTACATGGCTTCTACTACTGAATACTGAAATTAGTTTTCTCAGGTTGTACTGCAGACATTCACATGAAGACTGAAAGGGTCGCTGAACACCATGCAACTCCTTATTCCACTGAGCTAAGCACCAGAACTTATCCGGTGTGACTACAGTTAACTAAGACGAGCTCTTGCTCTTTGCCTTGGGAGCTATTCCAAGAGATACTCAAATATATGATCAGGTGTTACATCCATTAAGGTCAGGTCAAAACCACAAGAACCAAATTGCTCAAACATCTTGCCTTTGTGTTTTCCTCCTCCTGCATACCGCTACGGTCATTCCTGTGCCAGATAATGGTATTAACATTTTCCTCTGAGTGCCACTGTAGAAAGTGTACAGGGAACCTAACAGATGGGAAGGGCCCCGGAGCCTACTTCAACATAAGTGTGGTAACTCGTCTGGTTTCTTTTGAAGTGCATCCTTTAAAAAAGGTGAGAGAGGGTCAAACTAATTCTGCAGGACAGATTTTACTGACTGCTGTGTGTTCCTCACTTCTGTTTATGTTAGACATGCTTCAGACTACAGGCAGCCTACGTTATTATCTCATTATTATAGGCTGCCTTTACATTCTAGATTTAACTTGCTGCCCCATCTACTGATATTGGCATAGAGATGCAACAAAGCTGTCTTAAAAGACCTTCCCAAGGGTAATTTGGGTTATTATTACATAGAGATCTGTGGAAGGAGTAAAGTCACCAGACTGTCTTCTGGCTCTTTGATTTGTATTAGCATTCAATATCTTGCAGTAAAAAAAGTGTACTGAAAAGCCATTTACTTTAGTGAACTCTAAGGGTACGTGATGCCATTAAAACTAGTAAAAACATGATTACTGTAAGACAAATACCTTTTCGTAATGCAGACTAATCCCAAGGGCAATTATCAGATACTTGTAAGATATCTGTTGTGTAAGGGGAAAAAAAAGGTATTTTAGAAAAAAACCCAAAACATTACCTCAAAGAAATTTAAGTTATTTGACAGCAACAAAGTCATAAGGGAAGGAGATATAGTGAGCATTAGTAATGTAAATGCTAAGCTCTAAGAATAATTTATAATTAAAATGCTAACTGCATTACGAGTTATACACACAGCCTTTGCTATACACAAAACCAAGTGTTTGGAGCAAAATACTCTCTCTTTTGTCTTCCGTTCACTATAAACAGGGAAAAGACTTATGATAACAGTATTTTAAATTGATGTTATTCTAACCTAGTTATCTACAACAATTTTTATTAGAAACAGATTTTAGGATCAAGTACTTCTCATAAGACTAAGTGGAATTTCCTGGCCTCCTAGATGCTAGAAAAACACCTCGCTCAACAGGCAGTGCCCAGAGGATCTGCAGGAGCTGGACAGACAACTCATGACATAGAAAAAGAGACTAAGAATAATATATATCTTTTTTTTTTTTACGTTATTACCTTGACGTCATTCTCCAGCCAGACACAGTTCTTATCTGGATCCAATCCTGTAACTCGAGATTTGATCCACTCAACACCTTTTGGCATTACACTTTCTGTCGGACGTGCAGAAGTTGCCAGCTGCTTTGCACCACCACCAACCAGAGTCCACAGTGGCTGATAGTAATGAGTCTGCAAGAAATGTTCAAAAGGACATTTAAAAACTGTTTAAAGGGACTTTAAGAGGAAGGCAAATCGCTCCAAATAAGAATCACTGTGTTCTTAGTATTGTACTCTTCTTAACAAAAGAAGCTGTATAAATAACCAAGAGTCTTGCACGACAAAGCTGGAGGGATGCATGCATCTCTATCACAAAGCAACAAATTTCATGCAAAGCCTTCTGAAAGATGGCTAGCTAGCTTCGTCTCCACAGCTGAAAACGAGGGATGAGAATCAGACCATTATGGCCACATATGTAAAACGCTTATTCTCAGCAATGCTTTACAGCCGAGGAGGACTTACCTTACTTGGCTCAACAACAGCCACATTTTCTGCCCCCACTTTCCTCTTCATCCGAGCACTCATGGTGATTCCACCAGTGCCTCCACCCAACACGAGTACTTCATAATAATCCTTGGCAGCACACCTGGCCGCTGTATGTAAGCCCAAGGAGCTCAGCTTCTGCATTCCCGGTTTCAGCAGCCATACACCAGGACGGAGACAGGAACAGGAGGACACTACTCCAATTGCTGACATCCTTCAGTAATTGGGAAGCTACAAGGTAAGGAAAGGCACCAGTAACAATTACAAAAGGTAGAATTTGCATGCCTGGATGAGTCTCCAAGGCAAGAATTATAATACTAAACCTTTGTTACAGCTAAACCACTAATTTGCAAATGGATTGTAATCAATTTGGGGAAGAAAAAAGGCGGGGGGCGGGAGAGGAAGAAAGGTCAATCATGACCTCTGCCAGGAAACTGAAATTTCATACAAGCAAATTAACTCTAATAAAGCATAAGAACATCTTGTGGTTTTCATGGCAGCAAAGTGTATCTGATCCTACAGCACAGGCAATGCATATGCTGTAACTCCAGCTGTAATATCACAATCCTGCAGAGATGAGTGCCACAAAAAGGAACAAGGATTTGCTAGTTGTCCTAGATCACTGAAACACTGAACAAGGCAGTTGTGTGAATACAGCGAGTGCCATTCCACCAACTGTGACGTTGTCAGCCAAGCACATCATTAGATTTGTATGCTAACGCTAGGATGCAGCAGCATACGGACACAGCAGACACAGCCCTTCTTGCTGCCTCTCAGGGGTGCAAGCCGGTAGGGTAAGCACGCCAGGTTCCACGGTGCGTTGTGCCCAGGCGTGTGCATCACCTGTCCTTGCAGGAGAAGCAGCGAGCCCTAAGCTTCACAGGAAAACAAAGTTCAACCAAACAAGAGTCTACATCTTCCTAGATCCGGGATCTCTGAGTATACCCAAAATACTTAGTTCTCTATCCATGATCACCTCTTAGCTTTTACATCAGCAAAGTAGTGGGAAATGAGGGTCAGAAACCCGTACTTGTCCTCGCTGCAGCTGCACCCTGTCACCCGACACGTGAGAGCCAGAACCTTAAAACGTGACGCATCTTGAGAATTGTAGCACTGGATATGCAACCGCATTAGCTAGAAGACAGTCAAGGGTAACCCACATTTCCCTCCCTCTGCTAGAGGGAACAAGAGCTTTTCCTCTTCCAAACCTGTTGTTTGCACACGCTGAATATCAGTTTTCAGTGATAAAACAGGTATAAACTCATTTTAATTCAGTTCCTTACTGCCACATTGTCAATAAAGAATAAGTAAGCATTATAATCTGAAAAGCAAGCTATGACAAGACTTCCCTGTGTTCTATAGCTGCTCCCCTTTGTTTAATTCCTTGAGTCATCAGGCAGGAATTCCATTTTATTCACTTAAAAAGGGTAGAAGTCATTTATGGTACTTGCAGGCAGGAGCTTGAAAATTAAACTAGAAACCTCAAGTACTTTAAAATCTTCCAAGG
>Ga0181612_146647_pt1 | contig 11865 bp, 7 predicted proteins | sample HoacroProtozoa21_FD_119630 | JGI IMG/M metagenome (GOLD analysis project Ga0181612, IMG submission 119630) | Hoatzin crop microbial communities from Cojedes, Venezuel. Combined Assembly of Gp0051906, Gp0051904, Gp0051908 | reverse complement strand
TGGTGCAACAACTGCACCACTCAGCTTGGTGTCATCTGCAAACTTGCTAAGGGTGCACTTGATCTCGCTAAGTCATTGATGAAAATGTTAAACAGCACCAGTCCCAGTACAGACCCCTGAGGGACACCACTTGTCATTGACCTCCATTTGGACTTTGGGCAGTTGACCACTACCCTCTGGCTGCAATCATCCAACCAACCTCTTATCCACCAAGCAGTTCACACATCAAATCTGTATCTCTCCATTATAGAGAGAAGGATGTTGTGGGGGACTGTGTCAAAGGTTTTCAGAAGTCCAGATAGATAACATCCACTGCTTTTCCCTTGTCCACTGATGCAGTCACTCCATCATAGAAAGCCACCACTGCCATAGTTGAATAACAGCTGTGGTTTAAAATAACCAGTTTCCGGATGGTTATTGACATCCTTTGTTAGATGAGCTGATAAAAAGTCCTGAAGGTCCTGCTTCAAATTATATCCACTGTCTTGAAGATATGGTACCTGTGAACATAGAGAGAAGAAGAAATTTGATTACAGCTCCTTCATCTTTTAAAACATCTAGTTGTAGAGTTAAGGTTACTGTGAATAAAGAAGCCCTTATAAGCCACACTATAGGCACATGGTAAGCAAACTATATTTGCATTAGGTGTGTGAGCCCATCTTACCTAAACCCCCATGAAGAATGTGCTTTGATACGCTTTCCTTCCCTGGCGCTGGCTGACTTCTTTGTTTTCAATTTCACTTTGATGCGAGTCAGATGTGTGTTTGGGGTAACTAAGATGGTGTACGCTTTTTGGCAGGGAGGTGTCAGTGAGGCATGGACAGTGCAGGCAGCACGCCAGACTGCTAGCTGCCTAATGTTGCTTCTGCGGCAAGGCATCCTGACTTGCTGCTTACCATTCCAGGCACTAAATCTTCATACTGTACTTTGGTGGCACTTAATGAGAGGTCAGTGTTACAGAACACTTAGCACAAAGTGGTGTTTAACAAAGAAATGGGCAAGCTAGCAGATATTACGGAAAAAGCCTATGATGCAGCAGGAAAGACTTTCACCTCCTCTGGTTGCTAAGCACAGATATGAGTAGCTGTCTAAAATATTTCACCAATATACTTCAAAATGTCTGCTTGCAGCATTATATGGCTGGATCTATTTTCCCTTGGCACGTGAATTATCAGTAACACTCACAATATGGTCACGTCCCATTTCCCATCAGTCTTGTCTCTTCTGCCTTCCTGTCTGCTTCCATGTGGTGCTTGGCTCATCCTGCAGTGATGTGTGAGCTGTTTGTTGCCTGCAATACCTTCCATTTCAGAACTTGGATATTCACTATGCATTTCCTTTTTTCCTGCTCCTCTTCTGAATTATATTGAAGGTTAGCCTCATTCATCCTACTGGACTAACGCTTTTTCAGTCACAGCCTCACAGTTGAAAGGCTGTGTCACTGGAGACAGCTGTGTTTTGCATCCATGGTCTCCCATTCTTCACAGGAACACTGTTACAGCAAAAGGTTTTACCTAGTATCATAATTCATACTTTTTCTAATTACTTTTTTCCCCACAGCATTTGCACCTATACATACTTCTACAGTTCTTTATTTAGTGACTACACATGCAGAAGTTATAGTCTCAGTGTTTTGTTGAGCAACATTTTCATTGCTGAGTTTCACATTATGGGTGCGGATGAGTTATTTCATTAGTGTCAAACAAGGGAGTGACTGAAACATTTTCTAAAATCACTCTTTAAAGTAGCCTTTAATCAGATGGGCATTTTCTGGAAGGCTGTAGATATCCTGAACTCCAAATAATTATGGACTATGAAATCCCAACAGCACACTTCCAGCTGAATTATATACACCATGACACTCATATGGGAAAGTGCTTCATGGCACTTAATAAGCAAAATATGTCTGCCTGCAAAAATAGAGCTTCTTCAACCCCATCTGTACCTTTGTGCCCTCTGGTGCCCATGTTACAGTTCAAGGTGCATTTTGTCAAGTAGTATTTTGTCAAGTAGGAAATGAAGATTACTAGTGTATATGGTCGAAACTTCAGAAAATATCTGCCCAATATTTTACTGTGATTATTTCCCCCTCTCCTCCAAATAACGTTTTGCCAATACACAAGGTGATTTGCAACCCTGATTTTCACAGTCATTCCAAGATAATGTCTCCATAGTACAAAATCATTCCTGCTGTATTTTTGTTGTCTTATTATATAGAATTGAAAATATTGTTTGAGTAACTGCAACAGCTAGAACAAAGCAGTGATTAATTTCTCAGTCAGGTCCACAAACCTGACTAAAATCTGTCTGTCAATTAGTTATGTGCATGAAATGTGTTAGAAGTGCCCAGCCACCACATCTAAATGGGGGTGTACTAGGCAAAGGTATAATTTTATTAAAAATTTGTGAAGGTGAACCTGTTTCATGTTCTAGCAGTAGAGATACTTCTGAGTGTTTCATTTCTCAGCTGCTGATGCTGAAAGTGCAAGGGATGATAAACATTGCAGTGGAAAATCTCCTTACTAATAGAGGATATTTTGTGGCTTGAAACTTCATAATGCTTGGAATGTTTTGCTAAGTTGTCCTTATTTAGCCAGGATCCAGCCCAAAATACCAGCTGTGCAAACTTATTAGCACATCCTTTTGTTTATGGTGACTCATTACACAGGGGCAACACATGAACAATTACCCTTATTAAAGAAAGTGCCATTCTGTTCAGTTTAATTATGTGAGATTTGATGTAGACTGATTATTGTTGCAAATGAGAGCACAGGGACAACAGGAATCTAAAAGCATGAAAGAAATGCATGCACATCCGTATGACTTCTCTGAATCGCTTTGCTGAATGGTAAGAATATTTCCATATTGTTTTGCATATGTATTGCCTACTCTACCTAAATGACAATGTAATTTCTGCTAGCATTCTATTGGAGCCATTTATCTGTAATGTACAGCATGCACTTTTGTGGTGAACTTGCATTAAAAAATAGCTTAAATTGTAGATTGTCAAGGTAACCACAAGAGATACAGCAATTTCTTTTTAAGAGATGACTAATAGAGTGGGCAAGCTATGCTTACAGTGTCAGTCAGCCTAATTACAAGAATTCACTGCAGGTTTTGCCATGCCAGAGTAGAAGAGTTAAGTCTCCCATCAAGCTTTTGGCAATGGATAATGCCTGATACTTTGGTTGGAGACAAAAATTTCCCTATTCTACCTGATCAGTTCAGCAATGGTATGCAAACACCCTGAAAGAAGTGTCAGGAAAGCTTATCCTTTCCTGAACAAAATTCAGCATGAACGTCTACTTCTGATTCTTTTTCAGCTGAGATTTTCACCAGATCACCCAAGGTTACTTGTTGACCGCGTTACCTTCAGCTCCTGGCTAGCTAAGAGAAAATTCAATAAGCCCTTCTAACGGCAAGTTGCTACGGGTTAGGAGGGATCAGGCTGCATTCTTTACACCTAGAACCCTTTATAATCATTCACATCTGTGTAAAAGCTTTGATGAGCACTCTCCTCAAGATATCAGTGGTTTATCCCCTATTTTTACATGCACCGTGCTATATTAAGTGACAGTAGGATGATGAAGAATGATGTCCTTTGGTTTTAATGTACAGGTAGTTTAATGGTAAAGAATAGTTATTTTTTTACTGCAGAGAATTTCTTTTTACATGAGTAAATATTCAGATGAAATCCCTATCCGCTTGATAAATTAAGAGAAATGGAGTTGTATTTTTATGTTATTTTTCTGACTTTTTAAAAGCTGGGCATCAGGAGATTAAAGTTCATTACAACGTTCATCCCAAGAATGAATAAAGCTATATACGATGTCTTTGGCCTTCTAATCATTCAAAATTTCTTTTGAGTTACTTTGAGGGCGCTCTATTAGTAAGAGACCATTATGTGGATGACTAATCAGATAGCACATCAGAAAGAAATGAACTCTTCAACATGTCTTTTCCTCCATATCTCAAATTGAGTAGCAAAATGGGGAACAGATCAAATATAATATTCCAACATACAGAGATAAAACAAAAAATCCAAACAATGCTTTGTAATGAAAATCTTTATATATGTTTTAGATCCCACCGTAAATTCCACTTACTGCATTCCTTTTCCTCTATGCGTCATCCTATTTTTATGCTTTGTAAAAGTTTGTTCTCAATTAGTGTATATAAGGCTACATAAACCCTTTATCCATACTAAGTCAGTGTGTTCCCATAATTATATCTGGTTCTACACTACTATAGTTAAAGGAGAACTGTTGCATGTAGGACAGTTCCAAGTCCTTGAGCCTAAGGAAATCTTTATATCAGATACTGTTACTTACTACTATAGAAACTTTACATCATATTGGTAGGATAATCTAATAAAAGCCTTCTATCTGACACCTCCTTAAATTCCACTATAAGCAGAAGTATGTATCCGTTTTGGCTCAAAATTCAGGAAATGGTTGCTGTGATAGTTGAGGCAACCCATTTAGTAGGAAGGCTTGCATAAATCTAACAACTTTTTAGGGGTTAGGGCTGTCTGTCCTTTCATTTAAGGTCAGCTAAATCCTCTTAATTCTTAATGAAGCAGTTGAAAAAGCTGTGCTCAAATCCCTGTACTGCTGCAGAAGAAATTATAGTCACAGAGCTATCTGAAACTATGTCAAAGCTAGTCAGCGAGCAAGATGGTTTCCACTGGAATAAAATGATGTGTCAAAGCATGTCATTAAACACAGCACCATAATGCACAGACAGAAAAAGGAAATTGTGCAGACAGTAAAATTCTGGCATTTTCTAACTTCTGCGATTCTCTTAGAGATTAATCTCTAAACAGTGTTTTTTTGTTTATTCCCCTAGACCTGCAAGCTGTGGTCACACTGGAACATCTGTTTCATATGCAGAGCAAAGACAACGTTCAGGTACTTCATAAAGGATACAAAGACTTGTCTGCATTATATAGGAATAAATCAAACAAACAAAGAAAACTAAAAAAATCCAGCAGACATATTAAAGGATCAATTAATTTTCATTTGCATGGCATTTACTTATAAAAATAAGTTAGAGCGTCAAGTGCTTGCTCTGTCAAGCAAGGAAACAATTTGCAGTCACCATAAAAACAAGTATGGGAGCACCATTTAGACGTGGCAGAATTCTTTCCACAAGATATTGGAAGTGCCAGCTACTAACATACTTAATACAATTTTTGTAGGATGTCTCGAAGTACTTGTGAAAGTTTGTCTCAGTTCAGATACGAATGTGTTACTATACATTTCTCACATTATTTTGCATTACTGTTATTTCATATTTCTGCATTGAATATATAAGAATAAAAACATGAGTGTTTCCCTGTCCCTACAGACCTTTGTTTTTGTATTTAGTTTAGAGCCTTCACCTCTCTTTAAATTTTCTCTTTCTTGTTTCTTATGCCATGCCGATTGGGTGACACATGCTAATGGAAATGGCTGTGGAAGTGTGATAACAAGTGTGATAACTCTGTGAGCAGTGGAATTGATGAAGCCTGGCTCTGTACGGATGGACATTTTTCTGTTTATGGAGCTGCTAACTCCACATGAAGTTTTTCATGCTGCTGGAGTGCTCATACTAACTCTCTCTTACATGTCTCTTCACTGTCTATAATAAAATTCATACCACGCTCTTTTCCTTGCCAGGGCACCAACAGGGCCATTCATCCAGCCTATTTTCATGACACCTGTAGGTTGTTAATGCATCTGAAGCCACAGTCCATTTGTCAAATTGGCTGAAATTGTTCAAAAGGTATTAAATGGAAAATGTGGAAACACAGAGTGTATGTTTGCGTATAAAAACCCATGAAAAGTATGATTTCACGAGCCTGATTCCTTTTGATAGCTACACTAAAAATGCAATCAAAGGTAAGATACAGAATGTATTTTCCAGAAGAATCACCTTTAAGGAAACGTTGAAAAATGGGTGGGGGGAGCGGAGGGTGGATCAGCTGCCTAAACATAAAAAAACATAAAGAAATGAGCATGACTTTCCAGGCTAAGGGAGTCATCTTGGTGATAGTTACTATAGATATGTGTAACTAGAATGCTCTGGATAAAATTTGTAATTCGTAATTCGTAAAATTTACCAAAGAAAGGTTGGAACCCAGGACAACTTGTCACCCTCCAAGCTAAGAACCTTAGCACTGGCAACTTGAGCCACCCAATTCTTGGTTTAGATTTGTAGATTCCATAACAAAAATCAGGCAACTGAAAGTGACATGTTGTTGTGGTTAGATCCCTTTAGATATACGAGCCTATGAACTATCTGAGACCAAAATCTTCTTTAAAATATTCTCACTCACAATACAGTCTCACAAATCACAGCTGGGGAGCCACATTCTTCAGACAGTGATAGATAGTCCTCCTTCTCATGACTTGTTTTGAGAAAATACAATATATGTCTATGAATCCTTCTGAGAGTACTAAACCTGCAGCCTGTTCTCCCTTTATTTGTGGCATAGAGATGTTTTGATAAATCAGCACTACAGATGCAAGAACATGCTAATATGCCCACATGCTAATAAAATGTTAAAATGAGAATAATGAAAAGTGAATTCTTAAGCTATGTATTTAATCAGTAAGAAGATGTATTAGAATGAAAAATGTGTCATGTCTGTAGGTCATTGATGAGGGCTACAACTTCCACACCCTCTCATCCAGACAGCATATATACAAGTTTTCCATAGATTGAAAGCATCTCCAGCAATTTATGTATTCAACCGTGGAGAGCCACAGGCCTGTCTTCAGTGGGTCAGTGAAGAGGCAGATATTGTACAGACTTTTCTGAAGCAAACTGAGGCTTACTCTTTCCGACCACTTTTGACATTGTTTTTAAAGAAATGGTACCCAGTGATGCTCTCCGGTGCTCCTCTCTTGATTTATATCTGACCTTCATTACAGAGCTTTTCTCTTCATAAAACCACTGTGAATACGTAGTTGCATGCTGTAATCCTCACAACCTCATTAATTTCTCATGAGCTTTCATGGAGTCTTTTGGGTTTGCCCATTGTGTCTTAATTAGGACATATGCTTTCCTCTCTCCTTCAAAAATCTCATTTTCTTTTCAGACTTACTCCACCCCATCAACTACTCTGGAAGGTTTTAATTCTGTGTAGCACTACTTTCTTCTCTAAGACTCGATCCTGGCTTTAAAATCTGTTTTGTTGATATTTGACCATGTTACATTATTAATCTTTGCTGATGTTTAAAGCATAGAGTACTTATTGAGTTGCTCAGACATCCACTGTCAACCAATGGGAATTCCAATGTTTTATTGCAGGCCTTAAATAGAGGCTGAAATTTCATGAGTCTTTGCTTATCTATAAAAATTACTTGAACTTAAAACTATGTTCAGTCATTCAATATAATCTTGAGTTTGCATCTCTTGAAAGTTCAACGTTTTGGACAAAAATATACCTTACTAAACAAGATGCTCACTGTTCAACTGAAGTGAAAGTACACAGCCTACAAGTCATAGAAACAAGAAGAGGAAATGGAGAAGAAGTATAAAAATACCGTTTGGACACTTGTGGCTGAGATCAGGAAGGCCAAAGCCTTTTAGCAGGAGACGTGACTTGTGAGGGACAGAAAAAGTAACATAAAGTTGTTCTACACGGTGCAGAAAGATGTTAACCATTGAACAACTTGGCCAGCAGAAATCACATGAAGTTCAAGAAGCACAGATCTCTACATCTGGGGCAGAGTAACCTCATGCAGGATGGGAAGGGAATGTGTGAAGATCAGCTGTGCTGAAAAGGGCCTGCTGTTTATAGTGGACACTAGGCTGAACATGATCCAACACTGACATTTCATTTTGAAAAAAACAAACTGTACACTGGCCTACAATAGGATGTGTATGGCCAGCAGACTGAGGGAAGCTACGATTTTCCTCTGTTCAGTGCTGGAGAGGCCACATCTGGATCCTGGGTCCAGTGATAGGCTCTCCAGCTCAAGAAACATATTGAGGAATTGTAGAAGGTTCTGCAGAGGACTACAAAGATGGTCAGATATGACTTTCTGAGGAGGACGTGAGGGTGTGGGCCTGTTTATTCCTGCAGAGAGGAGGCTAAGGGATCATAGAATCATAGAATATCTCAAGTTGAAAGAGACTCATAAGGGTTATCACGTCCAACTCCCTGCTTCTTGCAGGACTACCTAAAAATAAACCATATGACTAAGAGCATTGTCCAGACACTCACTGAACTCTGACAGACTTGGTGCTGTGATGACTTCCCTGGGGACTCTGTTCCAGGGACCGACCACTGCCTCAGTGAAGAACCTTTTCCTAACGTCCAGTCCAAACTTCCCCTGACACAGGGATGGCTAATAACCTATGCCTACTAGGTTACACTAGATTACAAAGATGGTGGATCCAAGCTCTTCTGAATGGTGCCAAATGATAGAACAACGAACATGGGCTACAGATTGAAGCTTGAGAGGTTGTATATCCTCCATCCTTGAAAGATTTCGAGCTGTGGCTAGACAAAGCCTAGGCTGACTTGACAGCCTTGGCAATACTTCTGCTTGGAGTCGGAGACAGGCATAGATGACCTTCAGCATTGCCTTCCAGCAAGCATTTCCATGTGCTTTGTTGCTATATATTGTTTTTCTCTGTGGAATGATGATCCAAGGTCATGGGTTTTGATGTGTTTTATCCTGACTGTGTTCTTTCTGATTTGCCCTTTTCATTGCTTGACAAAATGCTATTTAATGGGAGAAATACACTACTCTGTACAACTCAAGGATTCTTTTTTTTTGCTAATTAACATAACAAAACCAGTGCAATGAGGCTGCATATTCTTGTCAAATCCTGAGTGTTGAGTCATGTCCACTATTTAACACATGATATTGAATAGATTCTGTCACTTTAAACGTGGTTCCTGATGTGATTGTCAGGAAGACATATAAGGTCATTTCTCAGTAGTGGAAATGTAATTGCAAGTGTTCTCTTCTCTAGCTGAGACAAACAAGATATTTGCATATTATTACTTTCTGGGAAATCAGCACAACTGGGTGCCTTTCTGAAGTGCCTGTACACTAATGCATGCAGCATAGGGAACACACAGGAGAGATTAGAGATCTGTGTGCAGTTACATGGCTAGAATCTCATTAAGATCATAGAGGCATGGTGGGAGCAATTGGAGCATTGCAGTGGCTGTATACTGACTCTTTAGAAAGGACTATCTGGGATGGTGAGGAGCAACCCTGTTTGCGAGAGCAGTGGGGATGCATGGAACAGTGCCTTGGGACAGATGGAGAACCAGCTGAGGGCTTACAGGTCAGGATTAGAGGGCAGATCAATATGGTGGGTGTCTGCTACAGACTGTGTGATGAGGAAGAAGAAGCAAATGAAACCTTCCTCAGGTAACTAGAAGAAGCCCCACCTTTGCAAGTCCTGGTCTTCAAGGAGTACTGCAACCACTGCAATATCAGTTGGACAGGCAGCACAACAGAGTATGAGCAGTCCAGTATGTTTCTGGAGTGCGTCTATGATCACTTCCTGACAAAGGTGATCTAGGACCCAATGAAGGAAGGTGCTCTGTTGGATCTCACACTTACAGATAAGGAAGAACTGGCTAGGGATGTGAATGCTGGGGGTAGTCTTGACTGTAGTGACCATAAAATAGTGAAGTTCAGCTCCTGTTCAGGGAGCTTCTTGGAAGACTTGCGTGGGAGATGGCAAACAGTTGATTTTTAAGGATCACGTCTTCCAGGTTCAAAAAATTGTCCATCTAGACATGCAGGAAGTCGAGCAATGGTGGTAGGAATCCTGCATGGATGAATAAGTCCCTCCTGACAAAACTTAAATGTAAATGAGAAGCATAGAAGAAGTGAAAGGGACAGGCGACCTGGGAGGAATATAGAGGAACTGTTGGAGTGTGCAGTGATGGGGTTAGTAAAGCCTGGCAAGGGATGTGATGGGCAACAAGGAGGCGTGCTACAGATAAATTAACAGCAGAAGGAAGACTAGGGAATATGTGGAGAATGAGTCAGGAGATCTGGTGACATAGGACATGGAGAAGGTGGAGGTACTCAGTGCCTACTTTGCCTTGACCTTTACTGCTAAGATTTGCTTTCAACAGGGCCAGGCCCCTGATCCTCTTGGGAAAAGTCTGAAGCAAGGAAGACTTACCCTCAGTGAAGGAGAGTCAGGTTAGGGAACATTTAAACAAATTGGACATAGACAAGTCCATGGGACCTTGTGGGACGCACCCAGGAGTGCTGAGGGAACTGGCTGGTGTCACTGTGAGGCTACACCCAATGATCTTTGAAAGATCGTGGTGACCAGGGGAGATTCCTGAGGACTGGAAGAAAGCAAATGTTACTCCTGTCTTCAAAAAGGGCAAGAAGAAGGATCTGCGAAACCACAAGGCAGTCAGTTTCACCTTGATCCCCAGGGAAGCAATGAAGCAACTAATCCTGAAAACAACATGCAAATATGTGAAAATCAAGAAAGTAAATGGGTGTAGTCAGCATGGACTGGGAGAGAGGAAAGCATGCTTAACTAACCTGAAAATCTTCTATGATGAGGTGACTGTCTTGATGCATGAGAGGAGAGCAGTGGATATTGTTTATCTTGACTTTAGCAAGGCTTTCAACACTGTCTCCCATAACATCCTCATAGACTAGTAAAGTGTTGACTAAAGAAGTGGACAGTCAGGTCGATTGAAAAGTGCAGCTGCAGTCAGTTGGTTGTGGTCAGTGACACAAAGTCCAGCTGGAGATAAGGCACTACCGGTGTGCCCCAAGGCTTGATACTGGGGCCAATACCAGTTAACTTCTGTGTTAATGGCCTGGGTGAGGGGACAGAGAATATTCTCAGCAAGTTTGCAGATGATGCAAAATTGGGAGGAGTCATTTATACACTATATGATTTTGATGCCATTTGGAGGGACCTTCAAAAGGCTGGAGAAATGTGCACAGAGGGACCTCATGAAGTTCAGCAAAGGGAAATTCCCAAGTCCTGCCCTTGGGGAGGAATAACCCCATGCACCAGTACAGGATGGGGGCTAAGTAGCTGGAAAGCAGCTTGGCAGAGAAGGCCCTGGGGGTCCTGGTAAATAGCAAGCTGACCATGAGCCAACAGTACGCCCTTGTGGCACAGGCAGCCAACAGCTTCCTGGGCTGTATTCGCAGAAGAGCAGGCTCTTGAGGACCTTATGAATGTGCATGAATACCTGAGTGAGGGTGGGGGATGCAAATAAGGTAGAGTCAGACTCTTCTCAGCGGTACCCAGTGACAGGAGAAGAGGCAATGAGCACAAATTGGAATACAGGAGGCTATGTTTAAGTTTAAGGAAAAACATACGTACTGAAAGGGTGGTCAAACACTGGAACAAGATACCCAGAGAGGGTGTGGAGCCTCTGTCCTTGGAGATATTTAAAGCCCGACTGGACACAGTCGTGACTAAACTGCTGCAGGTGACGGTGGTGCGCAGGAGTTTGGACAGGGTGATATCCAGGGGTCCCTCTCACCTTGTAATGTCTGTGATTAGAGGAAGTCAGAGTCTCTCAGGGAAGTCAAAGAAGATTATTGGCAAGTTTCCGCTGATTCAAACTCAGTACATACCACTGCTGCAAAGCCTCAGTTTGGATAGTCACAGTACTACCGTATATTGGTGCCATATTGACAGAAAGAAGTGAAAAAGAGAAGATTAAGCCATTGGATTTGGAGGTATTGATACATGAATAAGCGATTGAAATGCAAGTTGTTGTCTGAATTTGCAGCATATTAAAGATTCTGCAGTAACAGGCAGAGTGTATTTTCTCTGTAGCAAACATAGGGTTGGTTGCACATTTCTAATAATAATGGCTACGCATATAGACAACAGCCAAAGAAAGAAACAATA
>Ga0181612_134625_pt1 | contig 11865 bp, 5 predicted proteins | sample HoacroProtozoa21_FD_119630 | JGI IMG/M metagenome (GOLD analysis project Ga0181612, IMG submission 119630) | Hoatzin crop microbial communities from Cojedes, Venezuel. Combined Assembly of Gp0051906, Gp0051904, Gp0051908 | reverse complement strand
TATGATTTAGTAGGAATGGTGGCGTTGGGTGAATGGTTGGACTCGATGATCTTCGAGGTCTTTTCCAATCTGTGATTCTATGATTGTATGATAGTGTCATAGAATTGTTTGGGTTGGAAGAGAGAAGCCCTGCCAAGAAGGACTTGGGGGTACCAGTGGATGAAACGCTGGAAAATACAGGCTGGGCTGTATTGATGGTTTGAGAGCAGCCGTAAGGAGAAGGACTTGGAGGTGCTGGTTGACAAGAAGCTCAACATGACCTGTCTGTGTGTGCTCGCAGCCCAGAGAGCCAACCATATCCTGGAATCGTGACCAGCAGATCGAGGAAGGTGATTCTGCCTCTTTGCTCTGCTCTGGTGAGACCCCATCTGGAGTCCTGCATCCAGCTCTGGAGCCCTCATCACAGGAAAGACATGGACCCTCATTTTAATGCAGATATTCAACAGGACTGGACCCACTACTGACCACTGGTATACACCATTCATGGCAGGCCTTCAGCTGGTCATTGTGCTGTGGAACACAACGCTCTGGGCCCAGTCATTCAGTCAGTTTTCAGTCAGTCTCACTGTCAGCTGATCTAACTCATACTTTATCAGTTTGTTTAGTAGGATGTTAAACCACAGAGAATATTATGGCACAGGGCTCTGAAAATAATACATTCTATGTATTTCTGTAGCACTTGCCTGTATATAGAGTTGACCATAGTCTCCTAAAATATTTGGATTCTTAAATATTGAGCACTTTAAGTCTAGCATCTATTTTCACGTTAGTTGGTAAAATAAATTTTCATAGACCAAAGGAAAAATTAGATTTTGAGAGTCATTTGAGAAGTCTAGTCAAACTTCCTCCTCAGAGGAGGTATGATTAGATCATGCTGCTCAGGGGCATGTCCAGTTAAGTCCTGAACATATCCAAGTTGGAGCTGCAGATTCCCCAACCTTTTTTTTTTGCAGAGTAGAACATCCTTCATTTCCACTGAACATGGTGCAGTCAGAGCACTGTAGAAGTTAGCTGGTATATGCTATGCATCAGCGTACTTGGATATCCTCAGGCCCTCAGTGCTTGCTGTGGTAGCTGCCTCAAAAACTTATGTGTAGTAGGAAGGAGACGAGTTATGACTCTGTGTAACTGTTACAGCTAGAATGGTTGACAATATGAAGTATTTGAGGGGTATTGAGGCTTTTAATAGTAGAAGTGACAATACACAGCTTGCATAATTACACTTCATTAATTGCATAAGGAGAATTCCACAAATACCTTGGCTAAGTTTCAAAGATTTAATGTGCATTCTGAGTGCCTATGTCTAAGGTTTGGTTTCTCAAAGTGCACATCGTGTTGACACTTAGCCCAGTGGTCATTACAGTTCCTCAAGTGTCTGCATTTCTTACCCAGAAGCGCTGAAGTCTTGGCAAAACTCGTCTGTGACCCTTTGCAGTGATAAGGTAGGTAATCCTCTGCCAATACTTCAGGCAGAACTGAGTCCAGCATGCAGTCATATGTTCTTAATTTATGTCCAGATCTGTTGAGTGATTTGATTTTTAAAACCTGTCAGCAGAAATCGTAGCACTAACTCTACCTGGGCAGTCCTAATCAGATGTTTATATCCCCATCTGCCTGGACCTTCCAGAGATCACAAGAACAGGAAGAAACCCAGAAGCTCCTGTAGTAATGCGGAAAGCATCATATGTCTGAAGCTTCAGCCCATGGATGGAGATGCATGATGAACAAGGCAACTTTGGAAGAGGCAGAAAGTATGTTCAATCCGCTAGTAGGAAGCTTCAGAGGCAGAACTATCCTCTCTTGCTGCTGACTTTTCAGGAGACTTTGGAATGTGAATACTGCCTAAATCATGAGGGAACAGCAGAGCACTCAGTAAGAAAAAGAGGAAGGAATTATATTTGTCTTCTCCAACTCTTCAAGAAATGGGACTTGTGTTGCTGGAATTTCTCAGATTTTAGCCTTTAAGTTAAATGTGATCAGAGCTGTTTCTAAAACAAATACTGACCTGAAGAGAAAAAGAGAGTCATAAACAGAAAACCTTGCAAGCATACTTTACTTCTTTAGCAATGAGAGAAAGAGGTGGCCTCTCACAGTCCTTTTGCGGTAGACTGAAGTATCTTGTTAGCAGCTCAAAGTTACTGTAATGCAAACTTGAACCATCAGGAAGAGATATAGTATGATGACAGACTTCAGCACATATCAGGGATGATTTCCAAAGGAAGCTGCAGATGCATCAGCTTCATCAATCCTACAACAAGCTTCTGATCCAACATTGTACCCAGTTACTGTGCGATGAGCGGTGTAGAGGGAAGAGTAATGCTAAGACAGCTGATCAGCCCCTGCAAGTCCTGTAAGCAGGTGCTTGAAAGCCTGCTGTACAAAGAGCAGAACGAATTACAGATACAAGGTAAACATAAGGCAGCTGGATTGTTTATGCCATCATTTTAAAACGTCTGAGCAGGGGTATAAAAAGCCTGGTACACCATATGAAAATAACTTAGACTCACAATGTCCACTACGAAAGAGCAGCAGCTACTATGATCAGCTGTGTGTGAAGCTGAGATAGCTGTTTAAAACGAGGAAGCTTCCAGAGGGATGGGACACGATAGTTCATTTCACCATGTCTTCAGCATTCCTTCTCCCAGAAACGGCTCTTTGCTTTCACTATGGAGCACCATAAAGTTACTATTTGCTTTGGCCTGGAAGTCTTGCAGGGTCTCATGGGGTTTCCAAAGTCACTGAGGTCTCATCATACCTATTTCCAGATCTGTGTAAGGTCCTAGCATGGGAGTCAGCACAGATTTGGTTTTCAGTGCTGGCAGAGAATTATTGCCAAAAGTTGGGCAGTGAATTTAGTTTTAATTCTCCAACTGTACAGTAGGGCTGACAATAATTCCGTGTTTCACAGAGCTGTTGGGAATATCTATTAAGGTGCATAAAAGCTCTCAGACTTTACGCTGAAGACTTGAGGAAAGATCTGTTCAATTTACTCTGTACAACTACAATATTAATTGAACTAAATAAAAATTTCTGCTTTTACTGAAGGCCAAAAGTTTTTCTTTTGCCAATTTAAGGATGTTTGCTAAGCATTAATATTCTAATCTTCAGCTGAGAGTCTGAAAATGGAATTAAGCTGAAGGTCTCTTCCACTGAATACTGGGACGATGTTTGGCAGCTAGAGGTATTAATGCGCTGCAGTTCGATAGGTAGATCTCTGGAGGTCACAACTGCAGCATTTCACTAGACTGTGAAGTTAACTGTAGATGTACTCCTCCACACTTTCATGTCAGAAGGCCTAACAAGTAATGGTGCAACCAGCCTCAGTGATTCTTTTTGTATTTTTCTTCTCAATCTGCAAAAGTAATAATACCATTATTTTGTATATTTCTCATTTCTTTATATCTAAAGGAAGTTAGTGGAACTCCAAAACTCCCTATAACCCAAGAAAAGCTCTCACTTCCTGCTGCTCTCTGCAATACTGCAGTATGAAGAGGTATGAAGAAATAGGTCTGCTGATGTGGCTCGTTGCACTGTATGCACACTTCTAGAGATTACCAGGAGGCAAAACTGGAAGCACAGACAGGTGTTAAAATGTTCCTCCTGTGTGAGACACAGCTTGTTGAAGGTCAGCAATCACCTGTTGCCACCTCTGAGCAAGTATTTCCACTGTGCACAAAAAGCTTCTTGCTTGATGTCTGAGGTGAAGAGCTCCCTCTGGATAGTGTGCAGCTACCAATCTTGTTTCTAAACTTAACACAGGCCAGCAGCCCACTTCTGTCGTAGCTCCTGTGGGGAGCTGGAGCTGGGAAGGACTATGCAACAGCAGGAATTTCACAGTCCCTGCTGAACTTGTAGGCTCTGATGAGCTGTGGAAAACCTAACAGGGCATGCTTTGTTTCTATTTTCACACCCTGGAAAGCATTTTTTCAACTGATGATGCATAACATTTCAGCCTTGTTGCTGCAGTATGAATGTGGTTCGCTCTACCATGCAGTCAGCAGCCACTGGAGAAGCCAGTCAATTTCTTCAGGCTGCATACAGCAAGTGCTTCCGCCACCTTTTCAAGATGTGGGAGGGACCCAAATCTGTTTTTAACAAATCCAGCATGTTTCAAATTAAGTACAGCTGGCAATCTTTTCGATTTTGGACCATGGTTCTTGCCGGGTTACAAACGCTTGATTTTTGTTACTGTTTGGTGTTAATGCTGTAAGCCAGTAGAGGGCACCGTGGCATTTAATTTTAATATTATTACCTTTAAAATAGGTAAGTTTGCTTTCTTTCCGAAATTTAAAGTTTTAAAGGATACTGTTAATGAACATAGCAATTCTTATAGAAAATGGCCATTGTGCAAAGCTAATTGTGAAAACCTGCTTTTTCAATGCCACCCAAACCCGAACATTAAAATTAGAAAAACCCCAAACAACCCAAAAGCCAAGGCTCGGGAAATTGCAAAACTCACCCTACCTACTTTAACTATGATATTTCATAATGTAGGCAATTTTTTTTCCTGCAGATCTTCAGAACGGGTTAATAAAACACACCTAAGTGTTGAAAAGTCCAGTAAAACAGCTGAATAGCCCCCACATGGTCATGTCACCTATCTGTCCTGAATGAAGTTATTTTTAGCTGTCTCCTAGCTACAGATGCTTCCAGCACAAAGCTTTATAATTTCAGTCAGGCACACACATGCTTATATGTAGCTTTTTCTTCCCTCTCCCCCATATAATAATAGAATTGCAGATGCTCACCTTCAGAAAACATGAAATAAAATAAAAATCAGAATAGGTTCTGAAATTGTTCATTCAGCCACAAACTATTCATCATGAAATACATCTGTCAGCCTTTAGCTGGAAGGAGAGTTATGCTTACTTTTTGCCAAACTGTCTCAAGGAATATATTAGAATATGAATGTTTTGACAGTTCGTAGTACCTTTATCTGAAGTTCCCCAAGCAATTCATGTACATTAATTGAGCTTCTTTCTTGTAGCAAAAACGTTCTATTATACCCAGTTTACATGCGGGCCTTTGAGGCAGAAGCAATTAAGACACAGTTTTTCCAAAGCGTATCTTGTCTCAGTGTCTGGTTGGTCTTCACTGTAAGATTAGGGTAATTTCAAATGTGTTTTGTTTCTCTAAAAATGTATTAGCAGTAAGAGGAGGTGTGGGAACTAATAATGTCTAAGAATTTAATTAATCTGTAACTTGACTGGAAGAGAGAAGTATGAGAATAAGGATAAAAGAGTGTTTTCAGGAGTAAAGATGGGTTCTCCGGAGACATTCTACAGGTGATTCACATTGGTAAACAGCTAAGCTGAAAATGACTGTTAAAAGTGCTGAAGTAAGTAGTGTCCATGCAAAATCTTAAAATCATCCTCAGAAACAGATTGTAAGAATATGAACCTCATGCACATGTGCAAAAGGGGACAGTGTGTGAGGCAAGAGGAGAACAACCTGAGACATTACAGGCTTGGTATAGACAAGGCAGACAGGACTCAGGATGACACAGGTACAGGAGCAATGATGGCAAATCATGGCCACGTGTGCCCTGCGTGGCACCATCAGCACTGCCAGTGCTTTTTAAATTGTGTTTTTGCCCAGCAGCACACAGAGACACCTTTTCCTGAGACTTACACTATCCCTAGCTATCACTTTGACCCTTTGGAATGAGTTAAAAAGAAAATAAAAGAATGTGACAAAAAGAAACTAGGTCTTTTTTGGCCTCATTGTAATAGAAAAATAAGCAAAGAACACAAGCGTGGGGTAGAGCTCCATGGATACTGGGCACAGAGCTCTACGGATATAGCCTCCTGCCTCCACCTGTGCACCACTGTTGCAGGAAAGGCTTAGGAGTTGTGCTACAGGCACAACAGTGTCAGCACATTCATTGCAAGTATCTTCAATGTGCAAAGTAGAAATGTGTTGTTGATGGGCTCTGGAAAACCCCTTCTAGCAACTAATCTCTGCTGTCTGTATTCCTGGATCCTTTCAAAGCATCGTTAGCGACAGCCCTTGCTTCAGCTATACTTTGTTCTTAAAGAGCTAAGAGAATTCCTTTAATAGTTAAACCTATCAGGATTACAAAATACTGTGTTTCCAAGGACTAGGCAGTCCCAACTCCAAATTATTTGGATGTTCTCTGTTGTAATAGATTTCAAAAATTTCTGGGCAGTACAGATGACAAAATATCTTCTGATGGCTGAAATCAAATCCTTTTCATAGGATGTTTAAACTTTCATTCCTTTCCAAATATTTAATTTGCTATTTTTGTCTCCAGAGTCTTTTTCATTTGCTGCAGGATTATCACAACCTTTACCCTGCTCATAAGCAAGAAACTAATCATAATCAGCCACAGCTGACAGGCAGACAAGCAAGAAAAACTAAGTGGGATAAGCCATGGTACAGACCATGGGTCAACAAGTGCCAGGAGCACACCACCTGAAACTGCTGGAAAGGCGTAGTGTGCTATCGTTGTACCGATTTATGACAGCATCTGGCTATAAACCTCTGCAGCAATAGAGTTTGGGAAGGTTGGTACGTGGACCTCCGGCACCATATCAAAGCAGAGGACCAGAGATACAACTGTTAAAACTTCACCCGCCAAGCCCTCAGGAGCGGCTGGAGGGAGTGTCGCTTTTTCTGCAGCCTCAGCTTTCTGGCATGGGATCGGTGGGGGAATCATGCAGGTGACTATATACGTTAGCTCTGTGTGTGTATCTGTGTGTGTCTCTGTGTGCACACACATGTGCATGCATGTGCGCGTGCGGACAGTCCTTTACCTGATACAGCCTGTCCCATTTTTTTGGTCCACTTAATAAAGCTCATAAATGTCATGTTACCTGGTGTTCTTTTTCCCCCATGACATTACAGTATTATCAAAGAATAGAGTTATCTTGCTTCAAAATATTTTCTTCCTTTTTGTGGGGGACTACAACTTTCTACTAGCTTTACAATGTTTTCTGCAAATGTCTCAGCATTGGAGAAATTTTTTTTTTCGTAAGTTCTTGGTTTTGACCCAATATTGAGAGTGATAAGTTTGATGTTCTGCTCTCTATTTTTAAGTGATACACTTTGAAGTGAAACGACTGCAATTTTCTTTCTCATGTATTTCATATGCCATGTTTTACTCATGTTTCAGTAAAAAAGAAAACGTGTGAAACTAAAAATGAAAAAATATGGGAATATTTCTAGCTTTGAAAAAAGTATTTAAAACTTCTACACTCTTCAGTTATTCTACTTGATTTGGTATTCTAAGAAAAATGCCACTTGAAACACTTTGTAATTAAAAAGTTGTAACATTTTTTTCTGACAAAAATAAGCTTTGGCAAACAATTTTCCGTCAGCTCTTGCATGTCTCTGTAATTCAGAGGTGTCATCTAGCTACAAGAAGACTTCTTGGGCCAAGATTAAGATATACTGTGTGTGTGTAGCATGGTACCTATAGCTGCTTTTTTATGCAAAATTAATGGACAACTTGCACCATGTCTCTGCTACTACACTAGTTTTCCAGTCTACAGATTGAAGCAACAGACTCTTATTCTACATTTTTTCATGTTTATATGGAGGGCAACATTTGTTTATGTACAGGATGCACACCTACTTGTTAAGGAGTTTGTCCATAATTTTGTTGAAAATTATACCAACTTCTGAATCTCTGTGGTCAAGATTATTCTTCTAACTTTCATTTTTTCCTGTCATCACATCTCTCTTGTGTATTCACTGTAAACCCTGAGAATCTACACATGTTCCAGCAGAGACTGAAAATAGTTACTCCTTTTCACCTCTTCTGGCTATGTATCAGAGCAGCCCCTGCAACTCTTTTGCATTTGGCCTTTATCTTCATCTACTTAACATTCTGTAAAACTTCATGGAGATTTTTTTTATTTTTGTGTTGGATGCTCAGACAACAGGGGTCTGAAAAGCACTCTTTAAAATCCCCTGAATTTGTAACTCCTGCCTGCACTTTGCGGTGCACTGCCACAGGCTGTGTGTATATATAGGACTATTTTGGTCCTATGCCTAGGCAATTAGTTACTTGACTTTATTTCTACAGCACTTAGTATAGAAAGCGAAAAAAATTCTCCATATTGTTTTTTTTAACACTATGGCTGGCATGGTGCAAGTTCTACAGTAATTTTGCATATCAGACCTTAGTAGCTATAGACACAATCCTGCATAATACCCAGTATATCTTAATCTCGGCCAAAGTAGGTTTTCTGTATATTTTCTATAATAGCATATTATTCAGACATGCTTTTAAAAATCTCCAGTACCAAGCTCTGTAATGACAATCTAGACTGTAAGGACAGCCTTCAGATGCTACTGCTCAAGTACACATATAGAGAAAACAAGTAACAGGCGAAGCGTCTTCCAGCGTTTAGCGACATTTAGGAACAGCTAACCATGTGCAGTTGGTATCCTTGGGGTTAGCACTCCTGCAAACTAGTGGGGGCATCTGCACACAGAGGGAGATAGAAGGGGATGCTGGAGACTGGAAGTCTGGTGAACAACTCTGGTGATACGAAAGTGTAATTAGAAATTCCTGGCTGGTTGGTATGGAGCAGGATGCTGTCCAAGGTCACTGCTCAGCTTGACACAAAGAAAATACAAGAAGCAAGAAAATTCCGACTGAGTGCTCTTCTTTCAGAGTAATAAGAGGGAAAACATCAGGATACAGTCTTCACTTCCCACTAGGTCTTCAGACATTTTCCTGCATGAGTATCTCATAATTTCTGCTTGTATGATTTCCACTTAAGAGCAAGAAAGCTAAACCTTCCCACTAAACATATTTCCAAAGTGTTAATTTACTAGCCATAATGTTTTGTGTAAGCTCCTGTGTGACAATGCTTAACATAGTTTCTGACATCTTGAATATGACTAAAGCAGTTAACCACATTGATAAGGTATCACAGGTGGTTTTACTTCTTAAAGTAAAAAGAATGGCTGTATTTTCTGACCAGCTTGTCTTATGTTACAGATGCATAAATCCAGAAATATTTCCTAATATTCTGTGCAAATGGTCTGACATTTAGAGCAATTCATACTGACCATCTATGGTTGTCCTTTAAGAAGTGATCAAAAGTCCATTCCTCATACCTGCTTAGGCTATCAGAAAGGTCTGAAGATTTGTGAGGTTTTTCATTGCCCATCTTTTAATGCCGATGCTCTTTCTTCACCTCTGCAGTCTGTTGGTGTATGAATAGAGCTGAGGAGTTTGCCCCATTCAGAACTGGTTTTCATTCAGGGCTGCTGTTAGAGGCTGATAAACAGAGATTGTAAAAATCATTGTCAGGTGACAACATGAGTGTCAGTACTGAGATACGGGCATAAAAACAAAGGTCACAAACTTTTACACAAGACGACATGGTGAAAAGTGGAATTGTTGTCAGGTGTACTACCCTCACTGAGCATCACTGGGGAGAAGTGTTCAAAATAAAGCCTGGGCTGTAGATGCTAGTTTCTAAAAACACCCATGTTGACTAGTTCACATATTTGCTATGAATTTGCTACCTTTACAGCTGCTTCCAGCAATTCAAAATAAATACTACACTTCTATCCTAACAACACTGCCAGTAACTCTCTGAAATATTTAAATAGGATAGCAATCAGTAGATCTAGAGAGACAATTTTTGTGAAGCTGACGCCAGAACACTGCATACAGCTCTTGCATCAACACTTTACAAAGAACTGAAAAATAGAAATGTGGGAAAATACTTGCTAACTTTTTGAAGACTAGGGAAACATCCCACCAAGACCCCATCCTTGTTTAGCATAGTAAGAGACAGAGATAACGTAATTTTTGTTCAAAAAATGCATTTATTGGTATAAATGGGATAAAATAGAGAACTCGCTGGGTCTGCTAAAGCTTGTAAATATAATAAAGAAAGGCTGATTGCCAAAACATGAAGAGAGGTGATGCATCTACAGTCTGTTTGTGACTGGATCCCTTCCAAAATGCAGACCATAATAAGGCACAGTTTATAGATGTAGTTACTGGGTGGCAATTGAATGAAATTCTGTGGCTTGAATAAATTTGGCTATGGGTTTAATAGCCCCTACCAGTCTGAAAGACAAGAAGTTGATAGTGAAGAAACCAACCCAATTGGAGGGTAGAGGAAAAAATGAACACGCCATCGAAGAAAAAAAGGTAGATAATAGCAAAGTAGAGCAACATCACAGTAATGACTCTCTCGATTAAATGAACAGCACTGATGGTTTATTGATAAGATGTTTTGTTTGGAATATATGGAGAATGTTTAAAGTGATACATTATTCAAGGCTTCCTCTCTAAATTCCTCTTTCTTAAAAGCATGCTCAATGGGTCACTATCCCTGACTGCCAACAAGTCAGGCCAACAGTGTTGCCTCAGTTGAATGGGTTAATAGGCTTTGAAAACCTCGTATTTTGTCTCTCTGGTATGCTGTCAAAAAGCAGATAAATATCATAATCTTTCATTATAGTACCTAGTCTTTAATGGCAATGAAGTCTAGAGAACATATGGTATGAGGAAAGAATGTACTATGGAACTTACAAAAATGTGTCAATATTTAATGTATTACTGTAAATTGAAATTCTGGGTCAAAAAAGACTCAGAAAAAAGAGCATGTTTTGTGTTTTTTATGGTTTTTAACTGTGTATTTTCTCAGTGTGACTTAGTATCACAAAATTGCCTATGACCAGCAGTTTTTACTCGAGTGCTTCAAACAAGGGAACACCTTTGGAGGATGACTGAAATGTTGTTAATGTTTAAACTACATTTTCTTATATCTGTGATTCATGGTAATTATGCAACATTCATGATCTGAGAGAACTTTGTTGTGATTGAAATAAATAAAAAATTGAAACCTGAAAGGTAAATTTCACACAAGACCAAACAGAAATATTTGAATTCAGGTACTATTTTTCTTTGGAAACTTACAACCAGTTTCTCCTCACTCGTACTTGTCCTTTCTTAATATTTTTTGAAGCTGAAGATTCGCACTTGTGTGTTTTAAAAAGAGAATATAACACAAGGAACTTTCCAACATCGACAGCTATGTAAATCTTTTCATATGACATCATAGAGTCAAACCCTGCAGCATTTCACCTCCATAATCCTTGTACTGAAAATTTACCTGACTTCATCAATTTTAGTTTAATGGCATATATATGTTCCTACAGTACATGAAGAGCAAGGCAATATACATTCATGATAGGTGATTTTAAAGTTTTTAATGAATACTTTAGCCCCAGCTAGTCCTGAATAATACTCTTCTACTGTATTTGGGTATTTATAACTGCCTGTTAGAACTGCACAGTGCAATAGAAATGTTATCACACTTAAAATCTCTTTTCTGTTTTATGTTATGGAAAAAATTCCAAATGCCAAGCATATTAGCACACCTCTGGATTCCCTGCATATTTTCATTTTACAAAAGAAGCTTCATTGTCCTAGTTCTTTTTTGATGTAACTAGGGAAAGAAATTAATGCCTTGTACACTAAAAAGCATAATAATAATTGAGTAACCCTTGAAATATGTCAAACAACTTCTTCAGATAGCATAAGTGGATAAAGTGTATCACGTAAGCCTCATACAGGCTTTTAGCTGGAGATACACAAGACAAGCTGATAGATGACAAGAACAAATCTTTTAACAAATGATCTGTGGGCTCTTTTTCATACAAGACTAGGAAGGCTTTGTCTTACTTCCAGCTCTTCAACAACTTTGAGCAATCTGCACCAGGCCAAGACAGAAAGAAATGGATACCTGCAAGTACTTTTAATGCAGTGAGAAAGTGTTGCATATCATCCAGGCAAACTGAGAAGAATCTTGGTGATGAAGAGGGAAACGCTGTTTGCATTTGCAAGTGTTCAATAGGTTGCTTCAT
>Ga0181612_163161_pt1 | contig 11866 bp, 4 predicted proteins | sample HoacroProtozoa21_FD_119630 | JGI IMG/M metagenome (GOLD analysis project Ga0181612, IMG submission 119630) | Hoatzin crop microbial communities from Cojedes, Venezuel. Combined Assembly of Gp0051906, Gp0051904, Gp0051908 | reverse complement strand
CAAGCAAATCAGCGTTAGGACTAAGATGGTACGCACTATGAAAAGTCAGCCACGTTCCAGGATATTATGCAAACTTAGGGAAAACAGTTTCTACTGAAAATCTTAATTATTAACCTAATTAAAAGATAAAAAAATGTTCACAATATGTACTTTATAGACAGGAAGACACTCACGGACTTCAAAAATGAGCTATGATCTTTATAGCGTATATTATCTGCTCTTTTATGCATACTATATATCTTTTCTCATCTTTTCTGCTTAATCTGGAACCCCCTACACTACACACCCTACATTTTCTTCTACTCACCAGCTCGGAGGGGCCGTGGAACTCCTCCAACAAAGATAGTTTTTCTTGGATCCAAAGGTTGAGACCCATCCATCACAAAGTCACTGTCACTTAGGTTCCAAGGTCGAATTTGCACCTGTATTAAGGATTGTTTTTAGTAGAGGAACTTGACAACTCAATTCAAATTAAGAAACAACTGCCAAATCTTTCTATAATTAAAAATACAGTTTTAACTTAGCAAAAGCAATAAAGCTGTGGTATTAGCACCAAAACAATTTGAGAACATAGCTTATCTAAGCGTTTGAAAGAAGGTGGACAATTCCTTTATCACCTCTAGAGGCCAGGCATGAGTTAAAATTTCATCATAGCAAATTCCTACCTCATTAATTCCCTGCTCCTAATCGCCATTATAAGAAGAAATCTGTGAAAAGACTTTCAGAACACGTATGTGCAATTACAGTTACAGTTTGGGCTTCTGGCTTTCCTGAAATCACATAGAGTGATCCACAAATTTTAAAGCACTGGATAGGAGTGGAGATAAAATTAATTTCCGTGCTTGGATACAGAAGGAGTTTTTATAATGTGTGAATGCTCACTTTGCTAAGCAGCAAGCAACACAATTCATAAGAAGTCTTTAGATCACACAGAAAAAATAACTTCTGAGCAGTTATTTGGATAAAGCTGTTCATCCATTTGTTGATCCTAGAAATCACATAAGCACACTCACTGTGCTGTAATACTGAGTTGTTCACTTATCTGTGCAAGCTTTTTAACATAGTTTTTAAAAGGCAGCACATTTTTTATCTAATCATATTTGTCTGTAATTTTCATTTAATCTGCATGTATCCGTAGCCACAAAAAGCCACAAAAGAGACTAGCATTAAAGAATGTTAGAGATGTGAACAACAGAAACACGTTACCACATGTCTTCTGTTCTGCTATAGCTGTCTGCATTACTTGGTTTTACCCTGCAGTTTATTTAAGGTAAATGAGACCTACATCATAATTGATTAGCTATTGCATGCAGAAAAAAAATTGTTAAGAAACCTAATGCAGTACAGGGGATATTTGAAGCTATCCGGATTTTAATTTGGGGGGCCCTAAGTTACTTCATTTCATTGCATAAGGCTTTCTTTTCTTTAAAAAAATATAGAGGGAAAAATTATAATCTGATGGTTTTATATTGTAAAAGGATGCATACTCTTGTGAGATACCAGAAGTACCAAATATAAAAGTTAATTGAACGTGGCATTTATCAGAAAGAAGCAAGTGTTAAAACCATGTTAATGCTGATATAGAAAGTCAATTCAATGTAACAGCAAAGACAGCAACAGGAAATGGATAAGTCAATCAACTGTAAGTATTTATTTATTTATTAACTGAAAGAGTAACAGCAAATGGGTTAGAAACCAGCGTAAGTGACATGGCGTAAGCTACTTACTGGTTTATCCTTGATTGTGGGACTTGACACACACAGGTAAAGTTTCCCATCTTCTTCCAGACAGGCATCTATCAGAGCTTGTACAGAACTTTCTTCCTGGAACAGCAGAAAGGCATAACCTTGGAAAGGATAAAGGCACAAGAAAGAAAAAGAACAGATTAATTTATAAGGCATTTGTTTTAATAAAGAAAACAAACCCAAGAAGTAAGATATACAAATTACAAATAACTGTTAAGGCTGTTATTTTGTTTTCATAAACTAAATTCACCGAACATATCATACCCCTCATACAGTAGTGATTTCAGAAGGGAGACAAGACTGCTGTATATGAGTACGTTTATTTGTTTAATTAATGGTTTTGAGCAGTGAGAACATAGGCTGGTGAATAAGGGGTTCTACTATCCAGCAACTCCATCTGAGCTATTTATCAGTGGTATCTGCTGGTATCAGTGACTATCATCTTACAAGGGAGGCACCAAGTTTCCGGTTACTATATACAAAGAATAAATATGAGAAAAAAGGGTCAAAAAAGCAGACAAGTAAACAGATAGATAGACTTAATAGATAAAAAAACCACTCACCTAAAAACAGTAAGCGTGAGCAAAAAAGAACGGCATATGTTGTGGTTTATTATGAGTCAAAGACCCGCTGTTGTTATTTATATTTAAAAGCAGTTCAAAAGAAAGAAAGAAGAAAGTCCAATAAAAATTGCTCCAAGTGATTCAGAATTTTAGGGCTTTAAATTAGCCAGTAAAGCTAAGTGTGTGTGGCATTCAGTGCTTTTCTGAATGCAGCTGGCAAGAAAGCTTTCCTCAGTCTTAATGCTGTTAAATCTGAATGAAGATTTGACCCAAGCAGTCCATGCTTTTGCTGCCTCCGAAGTGAAACCAATACAGCACACTCTGCACGAAGCAAAGCCGTCTACAGACTGGCTGCCAGCCGCAAATACAGCTGCCCGGTTCAGAGGGCTTTCTATCGAGCACGCATTGCTCTCTTGCTCCCTAATCAGTACAATTCAGTTTTCTCACTGAACGGAATGTGTTGGCTTTGACCTTTATAACCTGGCACTTGTGTGTCTTACAGGCTGCCTCTTTTCAGAAAATCTGCAGCAATTAGAGGCAGCTGGAGTTGAATGAGGGACTGCTAGACTGTCTGCCTAAGACTCCTGACACAAACTGAGCGCCTACGTGATGATACACCATATTTAAATTATGACAACTTTTGATATAGCTTCACACAGTCTATTTGCTATTAATGTAGTAGAGACCCTAATCTTGCACTAAGGATTGAGTGAATACTATTTGGCATGTCCTTTTTAGGTAAATACTACACAACGCTGATTTATAAAAAAAAACTAAGATAGACACTGAAAAAGTGTTTTCCTCTGTAGAGGTATTACGTACCAAATTACCTCTTACCCTACTGTCTCTAGTCCTGTGTGGCTTCTCAAAGAACACTGAATTCTATGCAACACTTTGTTTTCAGAGGCCTAAAAGAGTTTGCATTACCAAGATAGTTATAGCCCAGAAGAAAACAAAATAGTTTGATCACCAGTCTTGCTAGCAGACAGGAACTTGCATACTTAAGAGTCGGAGCAGATTAAAGATACCAGACCCACTAAAAAGTGAAATATTTCTTGAGTAAAAACATCGGTTTCCTCTCTAGCAGATGTATTTCTCTTAAAGCAGTCCCCTAAAGATATAAACACACTTCAACATTTTAGTTTTAGACTTTACAAAGCTAATTACGTTAGTTGAGTATGAAAATAATTAGCTTGCAATCACTATCATTTTTAGCTTCATTTGGTTTTCCATCCATGCACTGGTTATATATTCCTCACTCCATACAGTCCCTTCTGATTATATTCAATAATCGGAGCAAAAACTTTATACAAATTAAAGTATCTCTAGTTAGCAGTTTTTTCAGCCTTATAAAATGCCCCGATCAGAAAACTATAGATACTTGGAAAGCACTGCCATGGCAACTACACCTCCAGAGCCAGCCGATCACACTTTCTGGTTCAGCCCAATCCTTGCCTTATGTTTTATGTAAATGTCTTGTGAGACAAATTCCCAGAAGATGCAGCGCAGATCACTCCCAGTACTATGAAACCCAAATAATACACGTACACTTACGCACACTTTAAAAGAATGGTTTACAATATATTTAAATAGGTTTAAACATTCACAATTTGTCTTCTGACCAGACCATAAGATTTGAATTCTAAAAAATAGAATTTTGTATATTTCAGACTTTTATAATCTTAAACCAGCAAAATACTGGAAATTTCTTTAGCATAAAGTCAAAATGAAAATTGGGAAATGTTTATTGTCGCTTAATTACTCAGCAAAAATCTGGGCAACAGCTTGGGATGCTTCTTTCTTCTGTGAAGCTTTTTCAGGTTTTCCTGGGTCATAGTAAGAGGTTACATCTGTGGTGGTTGGAGTTGACAGCCATTTGGGGGTACAGTAAATGGTATGATCATAATTTGCCAAACCAGTTAAAATTAACCAGATAGATACTTGTTAATTTTCTGTGGCTGCTAGATTGCAAGAGCAGTCCAATTTAGTAAAAATACAGTTGTCTAACCTGGGGCTAGCACCTGCCACGAAGTTTAGTAAGTTAACACCTCCTCATTTCTCTAGACCTCAGTGGCTGTAACGCATTCTCCTGCCTGCTACGGAGTCTCCGAGGGCCCTCTGAGGAAAGACGGGGAAGCAGTTTGCAGCAGCAGTCTCCTGTTAAGCTAGAAAAGCCAAGCGGGCTGGACTAGCAGGACATGATGGCTGGCATTACTCCAAAACCTGGTGATTGCCATCTATTCCAATTATTCAAGGGCTTTTGATATTCAAGATTAACAATGATTACACTGAAATGAAAAATAATTCAATAACAGAAGTTTAAATAATATAAACTGATATGGACAAGAAGGATACCTGCCAAAGCTAAACGCATTTGTATTCATTTTCCAGAAGTGCATAGGTATGCCAAGACCTTAAATTCAGAAGGGTGCAGCTCCTTCCCGTGAGCAGTGGGACGTGCTAGGCATTGCTATTACGGAAGACTTACTCTCTTGCTCACAGTACCACTGGTTAGAGCTGCAGATACAAGCAAATCTCTTCTCCCACGGATGCACTGCATTTGATTAGAGCTCTATAGCAGGACAGGCACTCTGAACTCAGATTCCAGTATAAAAAAAATGAAACTGGAAAATATACTGCCAAAACTGACATTGCATAAAGAATTGTCTCAAGCTAGATGCAATTTAATAATAAAATAATGCTTTGCATAGGACCAAGATACCATTTTTAATAACTTCAGCCACAATTTAAAGAATAAACAGCATGGCGATCTGTAAATTAACAGTAATTAATTTTCTGTCAGCTGCGTTTAAATGCTAAGTTTGGTATAACTTTATAAAACTCTAAGCGTATTCCTTCCTGAAGAGATTCTCAAAAACATCTACTTCAGGCATTATATCCTGTTCTACTGCACATTTCTATTCCTATTTCCACTACACACAATGAGATGAGCCTAATCCCCAAAAAGCTTTACTGCGTGACCATTTGACTTCTAACATTCAGAACTGTCAATCATAGGGGCTTCTAGGTTTAATAGAAACAATTCATGTTTAAAAACAGTAGGTGAGGTAGGATTAATAAGATGATCAATTTCCAAAACAAATATGTATTAATCTAAATAACTTGAATTATTTAGCAGATTCTGAAAGTTGCTTCAAATTCCTCAGCATCATGTGCTTCAGCACATTCTCCTCTCTGTGCATCACAGGTAGCATATGTGTTAAAAGCATATGGGTTTTTTCCAAGAAGTAAGAGATCTGATGAATTTCAAAATTTTAATCGTCTACAGGAAAATCTTGGTAACATGCTGTGGTAGTGTGTTCCAGACAAACTTCAGCAGTGATCCTGTCTTACCTGACCAAACATTCTAAAGGTTCAAGGGCTCAAGAGACTGCTCCCAACTCAGATTCCACAAAGTAAAACAGGTGGGATATTTGAAGACCCAGAAAACAGCAAGGTACCTGACAAGAGCCGAATATTCTATATACACAGATATATGGCTTCTTGGCAGAGCAGAAACAATCCAGCTCCTTCTCAGCTGTTGGTACAACACACGGCCCTAATGCTGCCAATAAACATTGCTCTCTGCAATCCACTGGAAGAAGGCAGCAGCAATGTATCTTGCTGTAAGAAAAGTCACCACAACTTCTAAAGGAGTACAGCAGATGGAAGACGCGGAGATTAATTTCTGTAGATTCTGAAGCACAGCCTAGAAGTTCCTCAACCTTGAGCTCCAGGATTCATTATTTTATGGGAAGCAGTACAAAAACTAAGCTCCTTTTTACATGTCCCATTCAGACATCTAAACAGCGACGCAATTTCTATATGAAAGGATAATTTAGTCCAGTTGGTCTAATTTCACTTCACCTGCCTGAGAACAACCTGGAAAATCTGGCATATAGGCCGTGTCCCACAAGCTTGAAACAAAGGTGTCACCTGAAACACAAGATACAATTGGAACTACCATATAAAGTAGCTATAGTCTGGAAAATGCACTTTTTTCCAGCCTAGACAGTCTGGAAAATCTCTATTTCAACTAATACCAACATAAGCATATCTTCTCGAATGATGGGAACCTTTCTGTATTACTGAAAGCACATTTTGTAATTAGGCTTCCATCATCACTTCAAATCAACATGCTAGTTGGAAAGCTAATTAAGGTGCTTATTCTGTCTTTCTTATAATAGCATAATCTTGATAGTCACACTTTTATGTTAAAAACTGGCATGTAGGTACAAATTACAAGCAATCATATTGGAGTTTTAGCTAGAAGTGAATCATGCATGTGTTCTGCCCATCCTTCTTCAATGTAATTAAAGTGAACCTTTATTAGAGCAGAATGCGTATTAAGTGTATCAGGCAATGAGAAAATAAACTTATGGGTCTTGTAGACACCATTCAACCTAGCAAGCCATAGCAAGTAGAGTTTATCAGAGATGACTGTCGTCTTCTGTAGACCAAAATATTTCTCAGAGTAAAGATGATCCAACTTCATGCCTTTCACGGCTCACCAGGAAAAGACTGACGGCATTTCAGAGCATCCATGAATAAATTTTTTTTCTTAAAAAAAAAAAGAAGCATTTTTTTATTGTTCTAAACCTGGTAACACCTTCCTTGTACAGCTCTATCATTAGGCACAAAGTCTGGTGGAGTGAAATGAGATAGCTGACTGTGTTGTGTAACCCATGGAGAAGGTAGGTGTACTAGAGTTTTTACGCTCCTTGAAGTGATTAATTACTAATGTTATGGGTGCTTAGGTTGGCTGAACAGTCTCTAGTTACTTAGTGATACAGGAGTATTTCAGAAAGGTGCTAATGGAGTAGCTGTGCAGATCTCTCACTTAATTAAGTCCAGAGCGAATTGAATTCAATCAGAAGTTTTTCTTAGAATTTTCAGTTAATTGTGAATTAGTTCCATCTCTTTATATTAATTGAAGTTTATAATTTTATGCTCAACATGTGAATACTAAAAGTAATTAACAAGTTCTTTAAATTCTTGCATTTGAGAACAGCACTACATAAATTGCTGTTCAAATACATCAACCATGAGCTGCATCTTCCGGTACAAAGCCAGCACTTTGACATTCAAACGTTATATAACCAGTAGGGAAAGATTAACCTATTTCTGGCTCTTAGAATCAGGGCTACTTTCAAATAAAGAAAAAAAAAAGTAATGAGGAATTACGTAAGTTCAAAGAGTATTTGAATATCAGTGTCAGAGGTCTGCGTATCATCTATTGATTTCCTATGTAATTGACCTCAAATCCCTAATTCCCAAAATTCAGCCCACTTACAAAATCAGATATAGAAATGATATTCTAAGGGTCAGGTGTTTTCAGTTTTATAACACTGATGTTGGGTGGCAGAACTAAGACAAAGAAGAGAAGGACTTTCTCTTCTCGTTACATACTGCATGGCAAGTCAGAACAGCCTTTGGGTAGTCACATGCATTCATTTCGTATACAAATGGAAGGACTACTTACACTTGAAAAAAATTAAACTACCTTTGAAGCACATTTTCTTTCATTCCGTCTTTTTAAAGTTTAGACAGTGTCTTCTGATGTTTTATAGGCTCCAAGATCACAATAAAATCTACCATCCACCTAAGATCATAATCTCTTATAAAAGTATGTGTCTATATATCTACCTCATATTATTACATAATGAATAAGATGGAGTTACACTGGTAAAGAAAATTAATATTCTAGTCTCATGTCTTTGGGTTTATTTTTAGATGGTTGAGATCACTAATCTCAAAAAAGTAGTTTTAAATAGACATTAAGTTTTTCATGAAACATAAATAGCACTTTTATTTTTTTTCTGGATTTTTAAAAATAGCTTTGAATTAAATTACGGTTGTATTTACTAGAACTAGAATAAATTAGTTTTAAAAGCTCACAGCAAAGGAACATTTAGAAACAGTGTGAACCAAATTTCTAAATCAGTTAATGTGATGACAAAGGGTCACTGCTCAAAGTCACCCTTAGTAATCTTATTAGAAGATGCTTTGAACATGAATAAAACACATTTCTAAATCCAAAGATGAAAAGACTGTTAAAAATGAAACTCATTTTTGAAAAATAAAAATCCAAGGTGTTAAAAAAAATGCAGACTTCCTTTTAAACATTGCAGCGACATGACTGGATTTTCAAAAAACATCAAAGGCTTTAAATACTTAAGAAACCTCAAAATAGAAAGGGCTGTAATCTCACTTAGCTGCTGCAGAAGAGCGAAACTATGTATTAGTCAGGGCTGCAAAGATGAATTTCTTTTAATAAGTCTAATTTTAAGTGGCAGTGTATGACCCTGTCAGCTGATTCCTTTCTCTAAAAAACAAAAGGTGTATAAGAAATGTGAACAGTTTAGCATCTTACAATGAGACTCCTATTCATTTTTATGTGTTTACAAATATCAGACTAAGTCTGAGTAGTCTGTTAGAAATTCCCTGTATGCCACATGAAAGACAGGTTTTGGGGTAGGTTTTGTTTGTTTTTAATTAAAGGTATGTACTCCATACCCTCAGTTCCACTAGAAAATAATTGGATCTTGAATCCAACTAGCAATTAAACGAAGCGTACATAGTTAAATGGAAGACAGGATGCATACCAAGAAAAGTCAGCAAGCAAGCAGATCATATGGAAGAGCTGAATGAAAACTGAGGTTCTATATCAGTAGCTTCTGTCAAATAAATTGCATGTCTTCATAATTCCAATATTATCACTAAATAGTCCACATGACTGAGATCACCAAAAGAATGGAAACTAACATTTGACCCTTACTACTAATGACCTTACCATATCACAGATAACAGAGAAATTAGAAACCTCCTATGTTGTCTTAAATATTATGTAGAGTTTTTCCCCGTATCTTCAATTTAAATGGAAAAAAACCAAAACACAAAAAACCACCCACAGAATGTCTGCATGCTCCATGAGGACATACATTATTTTTGAGACACGGGAGAGGTGCCCCAATGTTTGCTTTGCACCTCAGTGCTGAACAGAAAGGACAACATTTTGATAGTGCTGTAGTGAATATACTCAGCTAAAGGTTCATGAAGTGCTTTCAATACCAAAACATGTCAAGAAGCATTAAGGATTTGCTAGTCATCACTACTTCAAGACTTTCACTGCTTATGGGGAAAAAAAAAAAAACCAGTATACGTGTACCATCTCAGTTTGTCCTGTAGTAAAAATACTCCTACCCACCTGTAATGAAAAAGAAAATTTTGAAATACCTTTTAAAAAAAAAAGAAAAAACCACCAAAACCTTTCATTTTTAAACTAAAAGAATATTGTACAAGTGTGCTAAAGCCTCTCTTTTTATCTGGCATTTTATTCTACACTAGCGTAAAACATCGCAACAGCAAATTTATAGGGTTGTCTCCTCTTTCAAAGGTCACAGCCATTTTAAAACTTCAGACTGTAACATGATCTATAGCAGCTATAAATCAGAATTAAAGGGTATAAAAACATAAAAGAAAGGCTATAACATACAATTTGCTTTATTGTAGTTATAAGACTAGTCACATGAATTAATCATATGACAAAGACTAAATTTTTTACGAGGCAAGAGCTATCTTTCTGAAGTTTACTGGGTCAGCAGCATGAAAAAACATGCACTTACATTCATAAATATCAAAAAAGTAACTAAATTCCAAACTGAATTTTTCAATTTTGGTTTTCAGGGGCAATATGAAATGGTGACTGCTCTGGGCAGAGCAGCTCATTATCATCACCTGGAGGGGGTCAGGTCTGCTGCTGCTGCTTTTACTCTGAACATATGGCTGAAAAGAGATCAGTTTCCAAGTTTGAACAAAACCTGTTACTCTTCTTTGCAAATAAGGCAATTTCCAGTTCTACTCCAAGCAACAATAACATCGAAAAACTCTAGATAAACATAAATCACCTGCTTGATTTCAGCTTCTACTTCATCATAGTGTCAGCATGAGGTAAAATAAATTCAACACAAAGGTTTTCAGGGGAAGAAAGCAAAGGTCCAAAAATCCAGGCTATTTTTTAGCTGGTCAGTTATTTTTAATTAATAAAATTTGGTATTGGGGTTTACAAAGTATTTCATTTTAACTGATTATTTTTCTTAAAAATTATTTTTAAAGAAGAAAGGAAACTTACTAGAGCTGTAATACACAAAACACTTGGGACTGTTGTCAAGAGCTGAATTCAAAGTACAGAACTTCTGTCAAAAGGAGAAGATACTCAATGTCATTTACACAGACCAAGCCAGCACCATATTTCCTAATTTGGTATGATTCTAACTCTCCTGTGAGCAGACAGACAATCTGCGCTTCACGGTGAGTGACCTGTGCCTAGAGAGGAACTGAGGCTGTAAGACATCTCTGAAGACAGCATGTGGAGTTTCGGTACTAGGGTTTGACTTTTCTTCTTTTAATCAAAGAGTCAATTTGTCAATTGGCGCTGTGGTGCGTTGCTGGTTAATAACTGGTTTGAACGTTCACCCACATGTGGACTGTTCTTAGGTTCTAGTTGCTCAAGCTTCTTGTTTTGTTGACTATGTAGAAAAGATGAAGCTTGAAAAACCTTCCTTCATAATGGAAGGTTTTTCCAAAACTCGACTATTCATAGTTGCAGAACTAACTTCTCTCAAAAAAAAAAAAAAAAAAAGTTTCTGGTTAGTGAGAGTGTACATTTTCCTGGGAGATCAGAATGGTACATTTTGCAAAAAAAATTATTGGACTTATCAAATATTCTCAAACATTATGTTTTCCACTTTATTAAATAAAAACTGCACAGCATCCACTGGTATACAACAGACTACTGATTATACTACCTCACTGCAATCAGTAGTCACATACATCATAGGTCCTGAAACCAGGTAGAATTTGCATGGTATAAAGTAGATGAAACTGCCAGCCACAGCCCTGAGACATCTGAGAGACACTCCAGTTCTCAGCTGCTGCGAGCTTTTGAATCAAATCAGAGAGGCACGTACACTGCCTTGGGCAGAGTTGTCCACAGCACCTTTCGTTCCAGCACCTGATGAATTCCCATTGCCAGTCCTAACCTCCGATTTAAGAGAACAGAAATATAATCTGGGATATTCTGATAAATTGTCAATTTATCTATTCAGATGATACTGCACTAATTTTATATTACTGTATCATTATCATAGGGGTAGAATTGTGTGCATCATTGTAGTGATTTTAGGAACAGAATACAGAATTTTATCAATAAAATGCTTATAGGAATTTATAGAGCACGAGCTTGTAATGCCTGAAATGATTACAGCTGATCAGGGGTGCGGGAATAGGGAACGACTTATTTTTCTTGATGACTCTCAGAAACCGTGAATATGCTGCAGTACTAGTACAGAATCTCTCTCTCCACCCCCACCCCCAGTCATCCCCTTGAACTTATTTCAATGATTTGAAAAAAGAATTTGGTGCTTCATAAATTATTAGCAAAACAAGACACAGCACAAGCTACTAGCAAAGCACAAAATATTATCAAGACCTCAATATCACTATTCAAAGGACTGCTTTTATCCTGGAGCCCATAATACAGATCAATATATTTCTATT
>Ga0181612_126623_pt1 | contig 11866 bp, 5 predicted proteins | sample HoacroProtozoa21_FD_119630 | JGI IMG/M metagenome (GOLD analysis project Ga0181612, IMG submission 119630) | Hoatzin crop microbial communities from Cojedes, Venezuel. Combined Assembly of Gp0051906, Gp0051904, Gp0051908 | reverse complement strand
GCCTGGGTAGGGGCGCCGCGCGGAGGGCGCAGGGGGGACCCCCCGTGCCGCCGGCCAGGGTGGCTTGGCTGGCAAATGGCACCACCAGACCGGTTAAACACCGTGGCCTTGAGGTCTGTGCTTGTAGCCTGCCGACGGGACTATCTGAGAGCTGACAGGCCAAGATTTGGCTACAATCAGTCATTTGTTTAGATTTACCAGCACTGGCTACACGGACTAAAACTACAAGTTCCTGGGGCAAGTCAGGCAAAAAAAAGGTTCATTAAAACGAAGTGGGCTAAAAGGTCACCTTTTTGCTTTGCATAAATGACTGAAAGGGGCAGGGAGAACCCAGCTTCCAGGCATTTACTATTGTATTTTTCATTGCTCTCCAGTAATTTGAATTTTTGCATTCATTAAACGCCTATTATCGATTCTCAACATTACCACTTGCCTCATTTCCTCCCTCATACAAGATCTCAATTTATTCCATTCAAATCCTCGGAGACAGCTTCCTGCATCCCTATTCTAACCCTCTTTAATGTTAACTCTTCTCCTGGTACACCCCAAACCTCTCAAGGAACAGGGGTCACAAGACTTGCTGCCCTGTGGATCCCCAGCCTTTATACCTCTGGGTGGGGAAAGGACAGCCCATTCCCCCGGTCTCCAGCCTGCACTTTCCTTTGCCTCCAGGTTTTGCTCCTCCACCTGCAGACCCCTGTGCCCTTTCCCCATGGCTTCGGCACGAAGTTGATCTCTCAGCTGTAACAAAGAGGAGTGAAGTTTTGCACAGCCTGTGGACACAGCCCCACCTCCCCTCCACTGGCATATTTTGCCATTGTCTATTTTAAAAGAGAAGGGAAATTATGTTTGGAACACTGAAAGCATCTTAAAAATGAGGTGACATTGTTGCTGCTGGTGCTTCCATGGCAACCTGCATTTGTTTCTCAGAGCTGTTTCATAATAATTAATACACCACTTCCATTCACGTGGCCCACGTTCAGAGTGCAAGGCACAGCCCCCACTAGGGCTTTCCTGGGTCGCATGAAATATTTATACCAAAGAATCAGAAGAACTTTTCTGGTGCATTCTGTCCACTGGGACAAAGCAGGGACACAGACATCAGATCACCCCTTTGCTAGCCTGGCTAGCGGGAGCACGTTTGCTGGGAGAAGCTGGGCAGAACTGGTGACGCCATCCCTCCCACGCGATGACAGGGCAGCTGGAGAGCACCCGGTCCTGTTGATCACATCGGGACGGAACATGGCAGGACTTGTTACGCAGCCACAGCAGCGAAGCCAGGACTCTCCTCTTCAGGTGCTGGCAAACACAAGCTGCCCTACCTTGCCACGCTGTACTGGCGTGTCTAGACGTGTCCGAAAGTGAGGGGATTCAGGGAACTGCACCAGCAAAATCCTTAGGCATGAAGAACTTGCATATCTCGCATTCCCTCCCTGCTGCAGGCTCGGGGGGAGTGTTCAGCTGAATGTGGGAGGGCGAAGGGGAGAGGCCGATCAAAGATGCAGTCACCTGCCATAGCCATAAGAAAGACAACGCTGCGAGCAGAGCCTGTAGATGTACCACCTCTGGGCTGTGATCCTGCCAGATCCCACACGTGAAGAAGCAACCTTTCAGCTGGCAGCACCTGGATAGGGATCACCAAAGAAAATTCAGGTGTTGCAAGCTGTGGCTAGGAAAGATCTGGTAGGTGCTACTACGTAGTCCTAGCTCCAGCGGGAAGCCAAGGAGGTTTCCCACTCCAGCAACTCCAGCCTTTCAAGGGATATGTAAAACCAAGTGGTTGGACCCAATATAGCTATCAAATATGCATTGACACTTTCCCAGCAGGAGGAGGGCAAGCCCCAGGGTCCTGGCTGAACTCCAGTTTAGATAATTATGCTCTGTCAACCTTCATTCTTTCTACAGCTTCAATTGGATACGGGATTTGGAGGCTTTTCTCAGCTGAGATGTATTTCTGGCCTTTTTTCCTGCTGACTAGACTATAAAAAAAAAACAACAAAACAACCAAAAAAACCACTGACCCTTCATGTGCAGCCCAGCCTGTACGCCATCAGCATCAGTCTGGGAAGAAATCAGTGATCTTCACAGGCTCTGAAACGCTCCTCAGGAAGGCACTCGTGTATGAAGTCTGGGTCCCTCTCTGTCACTCCCTGTCCACATCCTTCCGTAAACAAGAGGTTCTGCCACAGACGGCTCACAAATACTGACCTACGCCACAGCTAAAACCCTGACATCCTTCACCAGACACCGCAGAGATCCACGAGTGTCGGAGACTTCCTAAAGAGCCTGGCATCGCAGATGCGCAAGCCAAGAACTCTGCTCTTCCTTGTTGACCTCTCTTCTGCCGAGTGAAATGCTTGAATGGGGGACATTAAGTGATCAACAACAAGCGTAAATTAGGGTAGCGAAAGGGAGAGACCTCTCACTGGAGCTGTGCCTTGGTATCATTTAAACAGGCTTGAGAGGCTTAATTGTCAGCTCTGGCAGAGCACAGGCAGGCTGCTTCACCCCACGCTCGTGTAGTCACAGCTACGAGCAGGAGCTGCCCCAACTCCCAGAGTCTCACAGTCATTCACTGCCTAGCAGCGCTGGTGTAACCGAAACATTCCCATGTCCCTGTGAATTATAGTGAAAAGAGGGCTGATAAATCTCAATTGGCTGAATATACAAACCCCCTGAAGTCCCAGACAGTGTGTGTTTGTTTTCTCGCTGCTGCTGCGGCTCCTTGTTTTCTCGCTGCTGTGGCTCCTGTTGTCAGAAACTGTCAGGAGATTTCTCTCTGCATTTCACTATGATGGGAGCATGTGCTGCTTGGATTCTGCTCAATCCCTTTTTACTGGCTTAATTGGAAGCTGCAAAGCAAGGGTCCAAAACCCCAGGAGACAGGAGCTGTTCCTTTGAGCCTGCCTATGAACGTCTAAGAGGTTAATGAAGAGATCCCCAAAGTTGCAACAATTGCATGGACAGTCCATGAAGTGCAAGAGCTTTCCTATACAAAATGGTCAGAATTATTTCAGTCCTGTCCCACCTGATGATCTCTCCCAATCCTTGATCAGACTGACAGGGCTTCTCCTGGTGCTACGTGTCACAGGACACATCTTGGAAGTCCTCATCCTCTTCCTCCTGGGGAACAGTGCTTTCACAGCAGACACTTCCAAGGCCCTTGTCAGTTCTGAAAGACAAAGCAGCAGCTTTTATTTCTTCATGTCAGCAACCACCCTTTCCGACTCTGCTTTTACAAACTGACTGCCTTGTTCACTATAAAGAAGGTTTTTGCATTGTGTGTGCCTTGTTCACTTGAGGTGTAGCTGCACCAAAGAGCATCTGGCTGCTCCCCTCCTTTTTATTTGACTGTTCACCTCTGGCAGAGACTCACCTCTCGGTATTCCCACTCTTAACTACATTCCCCTTTGCAAAACATATGAGTTCGCTAGCTTATTGCTTCATCAGAGGGATGGAGTGTCTACAGGGACTTGCAACATTATTAATGCCTAAAACCCAGCAGCTACATGCAACGCTTTACCCAAAGAGGGTTTTGTTTTGTTTCACATTGTAAAGTTAAACATCCGTTCTGCTAACAACTACAGAACTTGGCAGCACTGTGACAACGCCCTTCCTACCAGGCTCTCGAGGGTTTTTCTTAAGGTTGTAAGTTATCATCCTCATTTTAAACAGAAAAAAGTTCAAAGCACAGACAGGTTAAATGCTTTGCCCGAAACCACAAAGAGAGTGAGTGGCAGGGTTGGGAGAAACTGAGGGCTCTTCCCACGCTTAGTACTACCAACCTTCATTTCAGAAAAGTCAGAATGTTCAGCCAGATTCTTGATGTCCTTTCCAATTAACTTTCAGTAGAGGAAAATAGTCAAAGTGCAGGATTCAGTATTGAGATACCGTCGCAGGCTCTGACCAGCCTGCAGTTAACTTGCCCCTATGAGATCGGATCACAAAGGCACAGCAGCGGGCATTAGACCTAAGATTAATAAAGATCACTCTTCAGCTGGAGCAATGGGATGCCCATCTCTTTCGGGGAAGAAACCTGCTGTGCCATTCAGCTCGGTTCCACCTGAAGATTGTACAGGGGCAACTGCACACAGAAGTTTCGGGATGCCACTCCAGCTGCACAGCAGGCTGAGTTTCTGCAGCACAGATTATTGCTACACACTTCTGATTGCACGTCATTTCAGCACAGATTATGGGCATAAAAACATAGCATCTGCTCACTCTCTTTGCGTATCTGCCACGTGTTAATTGAGCTCTCAGGAAACCGTGCAGAGTGCAGCCCACAAACCACCCTCAGGCTGAGGTTCCTTTTCAGGTAGGGACACAGAATGAGGTGCCCATACCTCACGCCGGGAAGCACAGTCACAGTTGTAGCTGCTCCCACTTAATTAAAAAGAGTGACCTTTGGGGTTGCACTGTCCTGTGGCAAAACAGCTCTTCCTCCGAGCTCGTTGTCCAGGATGATCAGGCAGTGTGGAGCAGAGAGCACCAGTGCATGTCATGAAGAAAAGGTAATTGTGCTTTCACCTGCTAATAACAGAGACAGGTTTTCTACTCAGGCTTGCAGATGACCTTCTCCAAATCAAACATTAACTTTGCAGCAAACAATCATTAGGGAGCATCTGCAAGCTTTAATTATTAACACTTTTATTAATCCACTGACTCCACTTCCAGCAATAGGTCTCTTCAAAATTAATTCTGTTGCCATTTAGAGGAGAAAGAAATGAATACCATTTCAAGGCAGAGAAGGAAGAAAGTAGTTAGATTCCACCACGCTTTCTAAAGGTACTGGATCTGCTCCTAGAACTGTAATTATGCAACTTACTAACTGAACTGCCAGACGTAAGGCTAAGTAATTTTCAAAGCCTGGGCTTTGAGAAATAGTATTACTGGCAGCCATGCAATCCAAAACCCAATCAAGAAAGACCACAAACTTTCAAGGGGCTGAAACTCCATCAGCTGCTTATTGGCTGCAGAAAACAAGGGAGATGAAGAAAGAGGTCCAGCTAAGCAAATTACCTCTTTTAGAATAAAGGACCTGCGTCTCTACAGAGCCAAGCAATGAGGGGAGGGAGATGTGCGTCTTCAGAGCCGTACTGCACAGGAAGCCCAGCTGGGAGGGAATAACTCCTACCTGTCAAGCAAGACAGGTCAGCTCAGTGATTGCTCTGGCCTGTGGGACTTCGCAGATGTGCTGAGAGCCCCAGGAATTTTAAAGGTCATTAAAAAGGAACAGGAACCCCAAAACATGCCGTGGCTCTGTTGCCAGTGATGACTTTGAATCCCTGTCCAATAGCTCTTTTAAGTGCTATCACTGAACAAATACAGTTGCTGTTTCACACGCTCACCAGAGTCAACCAGATCAGATACACGAGCTGGGAAGAACTCAGTGGTGTTTCTTCGCCTTACTTTCTTTGCTTCCTTGGATCACCATCTATCTAACACCAGGGCAGGCACACAGCTGGTGCAACTGAAATACAAAGAAATTGCAGAGCAAACTCAGCTAAGGGCAGAGGGGAATCAGTAAGTGTTGGTTAATGCAACTACTATTAAACAGGTGGTGCTGAAAAAAATAAGGAGGAAGTGCTGAGAAACCTCCTGTTTAATCCTTCACCCTCCTATGCCTCTCCAGATCAGTTTCTACAGGGCAAGAAGCTGCCTTACCATTTTTCAGTTAAAAACCCCCTTTTTGCAGCAAGTCACAGTGACAGTGCTGGGAGCAGAACCTACTCTTGCTCAGGGCTTTGCAGAGCTCTGCTTGAACCACCAGATAATGCTCCCTTTTGAGTGGTTTGGTACATGTGGGATAATTGAACAGGCTCCCTCTGCAGTGAATAACTCTTGCCTTTGTGTTTGAATACTTGAGGAGCGTTGTGACTTTCTAACTATTGCTGCCATTTAGAAACACAGCATGAGAATCAGACTGTTAATGCATTACTTCGTGCCATAATATGTAGTAAAACTCATGGTTTCAGTTCCTCCAGCTTCTCCCCTGTCAATGCCTAAGTGGGGGTCCTGCTGTTCTCCATCGCGTTACTGCATTTCCCTCCTTTTTTCTTTAGCTATGGTAAATCAGAAACGAATTAAAAAGAGAGGGACAAGAAGATATCAGGCTCTTTTGTTAAAAATATGCATATATTTAAGTTTTCCTTTTATTGTTACTAGAGTTTTGCAGCTGCGGTCAAGATAAGACATAGGAGGAAGCCAAATATTTTACATAACATCTGCCAGAGAAATTCCTACCTGCAAATATTACATACAGCCTCTGCATTCCTGTGTTTCTGAGCCCAGTGCAGTCCCTCTCAGAAGTACTGAGCATTTTAATAATGCCCTAAACATTTAAAGCAGCAATAAATGTGAAGTGAGCTTTAAAATATTTCCCTGAGAAGCCAAGAAACAAAAATCCCATTTTACAGATGGGTAAGCAAGTACAGAGAAGTTAAACGATTTTCTCCAGGATATATACTCATCATGAGGGAGACAGCATTAAAGTTACAATGATCCTGATTTCTTGGCATCATTCACAATTGGCTGTGACCCTCTAAAGCCTGATACACAAAATAAAGTTTTTGTAGCAAATCAGAGCAGATTAGATGCTTCAGAAGCAAAACACGAATGGCAAGACTACTGTCTGAGAGGGAATAATGTTAATTATTTGTCAGCCAAGCCTCTTTTATTTTAACAAGTACAACTTGGTTTGTTTTAAATAGGCTTTAACACAAAGTAGTTGCACAAACAGACTAGCTTGCAGTACCTGCAGTCCTGTGGATACGGAACTCCTGATTAACTATAAAGAAGAGTTGACCTCTACGCAGAGCTCTTCCTGGAGCAGCTAATGGTCTCCCCCTCCTCTGCTCAACTGCTTGTTTTCTCAAAGGTTGTAGAAGCTTGTCTATCCTTAGCATTAACGATCTGCTGCCAATATTAACTGACATTAGGAAACTGATTTTAAAACTAAGCTGAAGCAGACAGACACCCACCCAGCCATATGGAAATACTTAATTTCTGTATAAAGACCAGGTAAAAGAGAGTAGGCAACATACTTCAAATTTATGTATTAGAGCCAGAAAATTAAGAGCATTGGGCTGTATCAAGCTGCCCCTGTAAGGCATAGTTACTGGCACTCAGAAATATATGTTAAAAAGATTATCTATAATGTACAGAATATTTTTTAATGTAGTGCCAAAAAAATGGGTGAATGATACTCAACCAAATTCAGCAAATTCAAACAGGCATCTGGAAAAAATGCGTCCTTGTGAAACATTAAAGAGATCATTTGTACCTGGTAGGCCAGCTGTCCGCTGACAGAAAGAGCCTTGAGGTCTCACTTTGCTGCAAGTGGATTTGGAAAGTCGTGCTAATGATATGTAAAAACGCCATTACGAAAGGGCAGGTCCGTTTTTATACTCTGCACTTGCACTGATATACTGACTCCTTGGAGCAGCGGACATGAATCTTTAGACATAGCAGCAGTTTAAGCCTGAATTGCTAGGTCTAATTCAAGTTGCCAGCTCTGCCAAGGGCTTGAACCTGCCGAAACTCACACAGCAAGATGAGTTTTGCTGAGATCTCAGCTTCCATCTGGGCCCTGGAACGTGCACTGAGCTCCTCCGCAAACCTGGTCCCAGCAGAGCGGTCTTCAAGGCGGTGGAGGAGGGGAAGCAAACCAGCATACTTGCACCTTGCTAGCTGAGTTGTAGAGCGGGAATGCTGCTGTGCTGCTTGTTTGATTGATTTCTCCTCCTTCTGCAAGTCCACTCAGGCTCTGAGCGCTTCAGGGCAAAAAGCCCCCTCGTTGCCTGTGTACATATAACAGCACGCACAGAACCTCTGAATTCGGTCCAGACTTGTAAGTGCTACTTATAGATTACTAATGTAAGTAATCAAAAAGGAGTTTAAAATAACTAAATGGAAGGGGGAGGGGGAAAAAGGGAAAGTAAATTAATTCCATAATCCTCCTCATCATCTTAAAGGAACAACCTCCCACCCACCGGCCCGTTCGGTCCTGCTGTACGGCTGTGTAGCAATGCACGCTGTACACGCCAGACAGGGAGATGCAGCACAGAGTTTAAAGGAGCCAATGGGGAGAATTGCATCTGAACTAGGAAGCCAAAGGAGTGAGCTAATGAAGGTCAGCTCCACAACAACAGGGTGTTAACAGGACATCTTGCAGCACTGGTGTGGCTTCTCCCCGCCCCGTGTTAAAATTTGGTATAAAGCGTTAATTTGTGTAAAGTTAAAAAGGAGTATTTGTAAATACAGAGTATTTTTAGTGTACTGACTTTTGATGCTACGCATCTTTTACCATAAATTGAGCTTTAATGAGAATAATTATTCTCAACAGAAATCCAAACCAGCTCCTCCACACATGTCAAGATGCATATTGCTCCCCGTTGCAAAGGGGAGTTTTGGCAACTTGATTTTAACCCTAAAAAGTCAGATACTGGATCGTAAACTAGAGTTTGGTCCAGGATTAAACGTTTTTCACCCACATCTCTAAATAATGCCTTTCTTTTATGGGAGGCGACAATTCTACACCTTTGGATAGCAAAGACATAATGGCTTGTAGGATATAATGAATGGCCATGGACCTTTAAAAGGCATTTAAGCTGTAATATTAGTGTTCCCAAGGGAAAAGTGTTGCTGGCAAGCTGCGGGTGAAGCCGGCAGACACCCAGCAAAGGCAGGGAAGTACCATCACCGCAGACAGAAGATGGGTGAAATACTATTGGTGTATGCACTGTGGAAAGTTGCCTGTATTTGCATCAAACTGCAACCAAGGATCTATATCGCTTCGGTTTCTGCAACAGAAAGGCTGCTGGGTACGGAGAATAAAGCAAAGCCTTCCTTCTTCCATTTCTTTGAGGCTCTATATAGTCTCACATGGAAAGAATGTCTGCATATTGATTGTACTTTATTATCACACAAATCCATGTATTTCTGAGCTCTCTGGGCTTCCCAAGATGAATTTCCTATTCATTCACATCACAGAAAGACTATGAAATAACAGTCAGATGTCTGTTTGAAAAGCAATGGGATTTTTCCCAGTATTTTGGCGACAGAGTAACATTCACGACTTGCTCTCCAAGCAGGGCCAGGCTCACTCCAGACATCCCAGGCCCTCTCGTGGCTGTTTTGCAGAGGACACAAAGTACTTCTTTCAGCAAGTTCTCACCTTCACAAAACTCCAACATACGTTCTTATCGGGCCCTCCAGATCTCAAGTATTTTCACTGAAATCTGCTATGAACCACAACATTTCGTTTCAGATCCAAATTTACTTAGGATTTAGGGATATTTGGATTTTTTTTTTTTTTTTTTTTGCTTCAAGCTAATCACTAGTAAAAGACCACTTCTTTTTTTTCCCCATCAAAACAGGTCCTTATTTTAAAACTTAACTCTCTAAGGGTGGCAAATGATTTAGTTTCTTTACAGATGTGGGGCCCTGCTGCCCTCCAAAGAGCCGCAGGGGCTCTGCAGACAGAAATGCTTTCCCATGGGTAAGGGATGCACCCTACGTAATCGTGTTGGTTTGCTTTTTGATACACGGGACTACAAGCAGATGCAGCATAAATCTTCTCATGGAAAAAAATTGCTTTCAGTTATTCTATTCGGCAGTTAATTCATAGAAAGGTCTCAGAAAAAAACCCCCTAAGCCTATTAAAAAAAGACACTGCAGACAAACAGATGGTCTCAGGTGGAAATACACTTGAAAAGGTTACAAAAAATAGAAAGACTGCCTAAAAAGATCATCTAGAGACCAAATTGTTTAGTCAAGGTTAATGAAATATAGTTGGAAACGCATGAGGAAACAGATCAGATTAAGTGAGCAATTAAGGAGATAAAGATTGTAAAACGCTGGTCATTTCAATCTTGTAAGAATCCCTTGGTTTTCACAGTCTTAAATTGTCTTTAAAATGCTTGTCATGCATTTTGCATAAGCAATGTTTCAATAAGACTTTGAATGGAATGGCTTGAAAGCAAAGGATAAGAAAATTCACCTGAAGCTGACACTTGGTAAATGATCAGGGTACTGCATTACAGCTGTGTTTGGTAGGAAAAGGGAACTGTGAAGAAAATGCTTCAGGGTACAGCAAGAAAAAGCTGCATTTCCCCACAAACACTGCACTGCTCCTGGAGTGTTTCCAGAAATGTAAAGAGAGTAGGCTACACTTTCACTAACTGCCACTATCATTTTATCATAATCCAACTGTTACTGTGCATACCAGCTAAATTTTGATGGGAAATAATTTCCTGTTAATTATCTAAGACATACAGTTTAAAAGATTTTCATTTTAAGTGGTAAACCCCACTATTTTCTGAACCTGACAACATGCTCTAGAACAGCATAATTATCACTCAGAGGGATTACAGGTAAATGAGACATTTACATTTAAACTCGATTGGAATGGATGCTTGCCCTCTTTCTGTCTATTGCCCTTTATTATAAATGCATTAGTCAAATGGATGTGTATTATGTTAGTGCATCATAGAAGTTGATTCAATTAAGATACTGTGGCATCTCAGATTTCATTTTTATAATCTATTATGTGTTAACTTGCTGAAGGTCTGTTTCTGACCTTGACTTCCAAATTGCAATACAAGAAAAGGAAGTGTCCAGTAGCAAAGAAACACATCCCTCACTGCACACTAACTCCTACGCGAGTATTTAATAACTATTGAGCTTATGACTGAAACTTGTAAGTTTTAAAACACCACAGAAAACAAAAAAACCAACAACTTACTGCTGCAGAAGCTCAAGCTGCCACATGACCGGGGTGCTCGGTGCTGGTAGCACACCAACCTGTCTGGAGAAGTGCAGAATGTGTGCTTTGGGTTAGGCTCGTTTCCCTCTCAGATGCTAATTCTTGGTTAGTCTTATTCTCAATAGCAGGCGCTAGTGGTAAAGGAACAGGGTTAAACTCGTTTTATAGAGTGTTTTCTATCAAATGCTATTGCAATGAGTCTGATTTTTATTTTGAAGTGCAAAAAAAAATAAAATTCCTCAGTTGCATACAAATACCATCGCTGACAGCACATTCGGGGTAGCCAGCTCCTGGACACAACAAATGCAGGATCAGGAGATGCTGAAAGGCACACTTCTTTAGTGCTGAGAAACCGTCTTGGAGCCAGTTACTCCAGTGTGCAATTCCAGTGCGCTTAGGGCAACGCTGAGGTAAGTGAACAACTTCCAAATCTGATTTAACAATTAAAAAGGAAAAACAAACCACAGGTTTGTTCTGCTTGAACATTTCAGAGGAAATTGCTACTTTAAGGTAGAAGGAAGTTCACCTGCTTTCCTGCACTGAAGTCGTCATCTCCAGCTTTGTTTCCAGTGGGCCGCAAAGGACGTTTCAGTCAAAGCAGCATTTTTTCACTTTCTGAAAATTATTTGATGAAGCAAGCCTGAGTTCAATACATGCATCTAAGCCCTCCCTTCCCCATCACCAAGAAATATGCTAAGAAAGGGGAGCTAGGTCCTCTTAGTACAGTTACAGAATAGATTCTATAAATAAAGGAGTTTTTCATTAAATATTAAAAATAAAGTTACATACTGCTTTCCACTCTACTTAAAATTTTAGTGAGGATAAACCCCGAGGTGCTCAACACCATTATATATAAACCCTGTCTTTCCATTACCTTTTCTTCCTAGACTTATGCTGGGTGGAAAAAGTTCTGGATACTTCAGTTTCTTTCACAGACCTTTCTCGAATATTTATTCCAGAGTAATATTTCAAAATTGACTGTAGAAAAACCAAAATATCCTAGGTGACCCTTCTGCAGTCTTATGTTCTTAAATTCCCTGTATATTAATCTTCCAAGTACAATTTATGATGAGTCGTTAAGATATTGTCCATTTCAGACAT
>Ga0181612_113114_pt1 | contig 11866 bp, 3 predicted proteins | sample HoacroProtozoa21_FD_119630 | JGI IMG/M metagenome (GOLD analysis project Ga0181612, IMG submission 119630) | Hoatzin crop microbial communities from Cojedes, Venezuel. Combined Assembly of Gp0051906, Gp0051904, Gp0051908 | reverse complement strand
TGAGGGTGGTGAAACACTGGAACAGGTTGCCCAGAGAGGTGGCAGATACCCCATTCCTGGAAACATTCAAAGCCAGGTTGAACGGGGCTCTGAGCAACCTGGTCTGGTTGAAGATGTCCCTGCTCACTGCAGAGGGGTTGGACTAGACCTCTAAAGGTCCCTTCCAACCTAAATTACTCTATGATTCTATTCTATTCTTACAATCACCTATATGTTGCAGCTATGCCAGATATGCAGTTCCTCTTTAACCTTCTGGGAAGCCTTCTAAATTTCATTCCAAAATAGAAACAAAGACTAAAAAACTGTGCCACTAGACTTGCACAGTCCTTTATTCAAATGGCAACTTTCCTGGACAAAGACCCTGGACAAACTAAGAAACGGGTCCTGCCAGAATGTCCAGCAGACAAGCAATGGATGATCTGAAGATGCAACAGGTACAGGAAGGAGGGTAAGAGTTCAAAAGTGGAAAAGATAGAACAGGAGGAAAATTCAGGACACTTCTGAGGACTCTGACCTTAGTCTGAAAGTGATTCAGAGAGGCCAGGAAATGAAAGCAGGCAAGCACTCAAGAGAATTATTTTGTTTTCTCTGGATATAGCTTGCACTGCCTGAAATCAAGAACACCTGACTGACAATACTTTTGCACATTACACGTTTCAATGGTCATATGCAAAGGAGCAAGTTAGATCAGCAGGTCCACTTGGCTGGAGGTTGGGAAGAACACGTGCACAAGCAGCAGCCTCTCATGGGATGAGCTCAACACTGGTCCCAGGAGACAAGGCCACCTGGACTGCAAGGTCCCCTGCGTGCAAAGGAATAACTGAGCCTGCGCACAGGTAGCACTAGAGAGGGGCTGAAGGCAGCTACAGCACCTGCCCTGCTAAAAGGCTCAGAACAACATCCCGGCAAGAGCAGGCAGAGAGTCAGGAGAGGCAGGTCCGTGAAAGCTGCCACTACTATAGCCGGGGTATACTGCAGATTTACTACTCACTCGACCTGAAGCACAGCTGGGGCCCAAATGCCTCCAGAGAAGGTTCAAGAAGGACTCCCGCCAGCCCACCAAAACTCCTGGATATGAGATCAGGGTGGGAAGGAAGCAGTCAATGCCCTTACACCAATCTTGGTGAAAAGAAGGGGCAGACTTCTGCTCAGATGTAGACCAGAGGATGGAGCCAGCAATGGGATCTGGCCCAATATGCACACACATAGAATAGCTGGGGTTAGAAGGGACCTTTAGAGGTCATCTAGTCCAACTCCCCTGCAATCAGCAGGGACATCTTCCACTAGATCAGGTTGCTCAGATTCGTGTCCAACCTGGCCCTGAATGTTCCCAGGGATGGGGTATCCACCACCTCTCTGGGCACTCTGTGCCACTGTTTCACCACCCCAAGTGTTTCACATATTCAGGGCTTCCCACTTCTTACAGTACTGTACATATTAATAAAACACCAGCTTCCAGCAAGCCATTCATGCTTCTAATAACTTTTCCTGGCCTTTTACCTAACTCCCTGATTTCATTAGCAACATTTCTTGCTAAGGAGGAAGGAACAAATGTTCTCTGAACACAACAGATGAAGTACATGTGATTTATAGAATATCATTTTATGCTTCTAGGCTTTCTAGACCTATAATACATATCTGCACCTTATTCAAAATCCTGAAATATGTTTGGCACCTCACAGGATTTCCTTCTTATCTGCTTTTTTGAAGTTTGTGTGAATTAACAGTCCATGCAGTTTGCATCCAAGATTTCTTGCCAACCCTCCTGATAATGACCATATTGATAACATAAATGAGAATTACAAATTCTTCTATTTCTACGCAAATGTAAACATTATATGTTCCAATAAGCAGTAAGAGAAAATTATCAAATTACACAATGTAAAACATTCATTTTCCATAATATCTTGCATATAGGACAATGGACCATACATGTCGTAATGGAAAATAACACTATGAGATGTTTAAAAATATAGGATGCTGTTAAGTATTTTTACTCAAGCTACCTTGGGTGACAACGCAAAAGAAACATCCCACCTCTACAAGCTTATGACAATGTACCTACTGGCCCTGAAGACACAGCTACACGAAGGAGGGGAATGAAGTTGACGTGTCAGGACCATGATGGTAAGTTTGTTTTGAAGGCAAATGTTGCTTTTTTATACGCTATAATGCGCCACAAGCGCAACAGAAGCTCTTGACAAAAGGGAAGTGCTTATTAACAACAAACCATCACAGTATGCAAACTGTGATAAACTGAGAAGTTGAACAGTTTGGAGGTGCTTTATAGGAAAGTGAGCAGTCTACGCAAGAGTCAGCTTCAGCAGTTAAGTTTAGGTCTTTTAGAAACGACATCTCCTTCACCTCCATGATTGTAATATAATGTAATATAATGTCCATGCTCAGAATTTCAGGTATTCAATTACGCAGCAGAAAGCCCTACATCCTACACTTTGCAAAAATCTAGCTGAATGGACAGTACACAGTCCTGCTTTGACATAAACTAGTTTTCACTTGCACTATCTTCCCTGGATTATTACAATTATTACTTGACCCACAACCAGAGCTACCAATACTTTTGTTTCACTCTTTAGAAAATTCTGGCATGTTATAAAGAAAAACAGACAGAAGTCCAAAATGCATAGCTAATATTGAAGTGGTTAATCTGAATCTTAGTTCATCTTAATTACTACCATCTTTCACAACCACAACACTACACAAGGAGCAAAAGCAAAGCTTACATACCATCAGAGTCTGGCTCTGCGGGCCCGCAGGCCACATCTGGTATACGCAAACTTCAGCAGCTCTTTGGGTGATGTAATTATTAGCACAGGTGGGGAAGGAGTTGAGAATAGGTGCTGAGGCTTCTGGGGGAGTGGATTCAGTCATTTATTTATGTCAGGTTGTGATTACAAACACCGCTTAACCTTTTTGTAGAGCCACATGTGCACACTGGCAACAGGTGCAAAGTAACAGCTAAAATTTAATCACTATGGTAGCACACAAAAACATAAATCCCACAGTATTTATGATATGAGTCTTTCCAAAGGGAGATAAAATAGGTCATTCTTCTTACAAATTCAGAGGCTCCAAGACTTTGAAAAGCAGTTGCTGGAGCCATTACAAAGAAATCTTACACCATCCTGCAAAAAACACATTACAGCGGAGTCGTAGATGGAGGCATGCACGTGTCCCAGTTTTGAGTAATTACATTTCTATTTGGAAAGGATAGAGCAGCCTGCTGTAAACCATCCAATCTGCTGCTTTGTCCTCATTATTAACTTTTAAATAGGTTGACTGTCACTTTAATACATAAGAAAACAAAGATCTGGACTGTTTCATCAGGTCAAGAAAAGAAATATGCTTTGAAAAGACATCCTGCCAAACTGTTAATTCCTCCCCCTTCCCACGCAACAACCAATCTCTATATTCATGAAGTAATGTCATGCACAGTTTCTATCAGTGACTTTTATACTGCTCTCGTAACTAATTCTGTACACACTTACATACATTGCCTCTAGCCACGGCCACTCTGTGCACCGAAAGTCAAAGGCAGAAGAAACACTCCCTCCCAAGCAGGGGAGAGGAACAACACATTATATAAATTGGCCACTGGGATTTTCCCCCTCTAATTCATCAGATCCACCACAAGTTTGCTACTAATAAATAAGAATTAAGTCTGTGAATAGGAATCTAATTCAATTTACCCTCCACAATACTGTTCTTCTAATTAGATCCATAGTGCCAGGAGGTATATTTGCATGTATACTGTAGTGTGTGTGTCTAAGTTTATATAAATAAAAACTACATATGTATATGTGTATATGTTTTATATAAATACAACTACATATATAAAGACTTCTTTTAATTTTGTGCAACAGACTATTCCTCAACCAATAAACTCAGCTCATTTCTAATGCTTTTACTGAAAGCTATGTACTCCTCAGCAACTTTCTTTGCTCTTTCCCCCAAGCTGTCTGTATTTCCAGTATTTGTTCCTGAAACAGCTATCATTATTAACAGGCACAATTTATTAGTGTGCAACAGCAACAAGGAAACATCTCTACTTGCTAAGGTCAATTTGACTGCTGTGGTGATAAAACTTACTAGGAAAATATCAATCAATTATCTTTTCGTTAAATGAAGGCTTGCAAGGTGGTGCTCTATTTGTGTTAGCTTCTGCTAACCAAAACCTTTCAAATACAAAAAGAACTATTAAAAAATCCTACTTTTTTAAATATAGATTTTAATGATGGTTTTCTATTCTATGAGCCAGTTATGAATAACTGACACCAAAAAGGGAGAGTCATTCACAGCACCAGAACAAAAATACTTCAGCCATGTCCAGCAGGTTTCCATGGACCGATTCTCTCTGTTCCTTCTAGGGCAGTTATGTCTTTTTTTCATTCAGTAGTTGTTTCATTATACAGTCAAGATGAGTTCCAACAGAAATAGAAGTTCATTAGATATGACTTAGAGGCTGATTGAAGTGACCGGTTCCAGAGCAATACAGTTTGTATGGCAAAAATAAAAGTCTTCAGAGAGTGGCCAAAAGTGACAGGATATTACAAAAAGCTTTAGCCAAGAGTTTCAGCAGCCATCTGTAAAATGGAAGAGACTTTTCCAATGTGTTTGGCCTTAGGGGTAAATGACATCCCTGCTCTGCAGCCACTTTCATATAAACAGCACCATATGCTCAGAAGCCGTATGACCTGAATAACCTTTTATCAAAAGACAAAGTTATCTTTATTACTTAGAAGGTCAACAAGTCACGCTACGAAGCATCCATTTTAAAGAAGACTTTTACCTGAGATGGACTGAGAGCGAAGAGAATACAACTCAACTCACTCTGATCACGAACAGCGTGGTATGTAACAACTAGCCTTGAAGCACCAAGTAGTCTTCTGATTGCCATGTGTTGACCAAATGCCTCTTCATTCCTACTTATACTTGCTTTCTTTTAGTTCCAGAAAATTATAGATACCCATGTGATGACTATTACATGCTGAATAACATACAGAGTTTCTTTAGCACCAGAAAAATACCTTTTTTTTTTTAAAAAAAAAGTCAACCTGTCAAAACTTAAGTGGCATTTTAAAGCTGGCCTCTGATAATTAGCCACAAGAAAAAATAAGACTTGCATGAATACAGATAGAATCTTATTTAAACTTCTAATCTCACAGGAGCAAAGCTAGGAAAGCTAGTGATAGCTTTGCTGTCCATGTAGAATATGAAAAGAAAGTGCAGCATAGAGGCCAAACAGCCTGAATATTCCATAGACTTCTCAAATGAAATAAAAGTTCCCACTTCCCCATTGCTTTTTCTCCCCACTGTTTCAACATCCTTATGCTGCCAAGCAGCACATCTGAAGAAAGGGCCTAATTCAAATGCAGAAGAAGCAAGATGAAAATCAAGAAGACAAATAGCTCGTTACCACGACGCTAAGCCATGTAAGGCTAGGCTTGGAAAGAAAGAGAAGCTGTGGCTAGGAGCGTGAGGATAAAGACAGCAGGACTATGAGCCAGGTTAAGTGGGTAAGGCACGACAGGAACAAACCAGAAAAGAAGAGGTCAGTCCTCAGGGCAGAAGAGAGTGGGTGACATGTTAGATACTGCATATTAGGCCCTGCTTGAGAGGGGTCGCTTCAAATTGTTTCACTTGCTGGGTATTATATTTACAAAAAGGAAGACTGATGCTGAAGATTTACTAATTATGCAGCAGAGACTAGAAACTATGATTAAATACTCTTTATGTGCATAAAGACATAAATTGTTTCCCTTCTTTTTAATACACTTGTTTCACTGCCATGTGACTTCAGTGGAGTTACAGTAGTTTAAAATCTCTGGAAATAAAGACATTACCCTGCTGTGAAACTACTGTGAGGACAGGAAGATCAACCTCAGTCCATTAGACGGACTTTCCAATTATTTCATGCCGGAATTTCCTCTAAATCACTTTGTGCAGCTCTATCTTAGCTCTCTAGCTCTAGAAATTAATTGAGAGCATTTTCATTTCATTTCTCTCTTCCAACAGTCTTAAGATGATGACCATTTGTCATGCACTGGTCTAAACTGCGTGTTTTCATCACCTAAAAACTAAGCAGCATCTACTGTTACGCAAGCAAGTAGAGGAAAAGCATGTCATCTAGATTTAAGGTAATAAACCCACATGACTTGGAATCACTCCCAAAAGCACTTAAGACGGGAAATGAAACTTTACTGCCCTAGTGTATTATTGTGGTGCCCAAGAGCACTACGATAGTTTGGGATGAGGCTCAGAATTTCCATTAGAGACCCAATTTGCAGGAAGTTTAACTTGGCCATGAATATTTGCTTCAGGCTAAATTTTATAAGCTCTCCCTCCAAGTGCCAATAATTTAAAAAGTTTGGTTGGATTTCAGTCAAAGAATAGCTATAAATTTGTCATCTCATGTAGAAGACACGATGATGTCAGTGGCCCATAGACTCTCCGCACAGACTCCTGCTAGACTTGGGAACCTGCCTATTTTTTCTCCTATCCTGAGCTGCTTTAGGTTAATTTATTGAAGTCTCACTCTTTAAACATTTAGCCATATGGTTCCATAATTCCCCAAATTGCCTCAGGTCATCAAGAAACAGCAGATGCAGACGCAACGGTATCACAAGCAACAGCTACTGTTCAGAAGCAACCAGTGAGTTGCTGTTCTGTGCTACCGTCTTCCAGTTGCAGAACACAGGCCAGACACAAAACTGGACTCATTTTCTTTCCAAAACAGTAACTTCTATTAAAGTACAAAAAAACCCTCCAAGAGCTTTTCAGGAAAGATTCAGACAAATAAACAGAAAACTTTAAACAAATAAATATTTTTCCTGAGGTATCCAAAATATCAATACACAGAAATAAAATCTGGAAAACGAAATAAACCGAGTAGACTTTTTAGCTCAGAGAAATTAAAACAAAAAAACAACATAAAAATAAACAGAAAGACAAGCTTCTATATTACAACCCTAAAACTCGTCATCTACCTAACTTTCAATCCTACATTCCTTTTATGTGGGCTCCCAAACCATTCTAAACACAACACTTGCAATATTCAACTTGCAAAATCTTCTATGCTACTAACCTCATTATCTGGCTGGCACTTGCTGTCTGTAGTTGGCCTCTGCATTTTTCTGAGCGTGGGTTCCTTGGAATCTGCAGACTGAAAAGAAATCAATTGCTTTAGATTCAGTGCGCTGAGAAATGAGCTACTTACCTGAAGAACATGCAAGGGGAAATGAGCACAGAGTAGAACTGAGTACATTACAACGGTACTCTTATCCATCTACCTGCCCTCTTTACCTTGCCTCCCCACATAGGAGACTGACTGAGCAAAATCAACAGTTTAACATTGTTCTCTCTGAGTAATATCAGGAAGGCAAGAATCCAGTAAGGCCAGCACACAGGTACTGAGAGAAGTGCTTTCTCACATCTAAGAAAATTAAACTACCCCTTAACAGAAGCACCCCTGATGTGCATTAATCCCAAACTTCTACCATGAACTAGTACGCAACAGAAAAGGAGAACAGGAAATATTTGAGGAGGAAGAAAGAAGACAAAAAGAACAGCAAAATGAAAGGCAACGAAGAGATGGCTCTTAAAGCAGTTTCGGGCTTTACACTGCGAAGGCCTGAAGTATGAGGAAATGGTGGATGTGCTTATTGTCAAAGATGTAACATGATGTGCAGAATTCACGGCAAATACAGCATCATTGCAAGAGGGAAATGATTTGATCTAGATGGGCTTCCCAACAGTTCTTTCAAGGGGGGAAAACAAAGGAAAAAAAAAAAATTCAAGCTGGAAGTGAGCAGCTCCATCCAGAAAACCAGGAAAAAAAAAAATACAGATGTACAACTCCATCCTGTGTGTCCTGCTGCACAAGTAGTAAGCTCCAGAGAGATATTAATGACTAGTTATGGACCAGAGGAACTCTCTTCAGCCCCATCTTCCCCAAAAGTGGGCTATGGCTGTGACAACAGCATGTGTTACTGGGAAGACACATGAGGATATAAGTACACAATTCCAACAGCCGCTGCCATCTCTGCCTGCCAAACACAATCTAAGGTCGTCAGGAGAATCCAGACATGCAGAGTTCAGAAAAGAAACTGCTTATAGATGTTCAGGAAGGACAGTCAGATGAGCCTGATGGCTCAAGTTAAGATACACCACGACAGAGACAGGAGTTAGACACGCCTCAGTCACGCTCTTACCAGATCAAATCCACACCGAAACTTCCACTTCATAAGAGCAACTGCTGTTTAAGAATGTGCTTAATTGCTAAATGAGCAAGAATACAAACATGCAAGGTCATTAGAGCAACATTTTTACCCTACCACAGCATGCAAATATTCTCTGGAATGAGATTTCAATTACCTTTTTCTCTGCTTTATCCTTTCCATGTTCTCTTAAATGCTCCCCTTCTTTTCCTCTGTGCCTTTGTCTATCCCTTTCTTGATCTTTCCCTCTTTCTCTATCTTTCTCTCGTTCTCCATCCCTAGCCTTATCTTTGTCTCTTCCTTTCAGTCTGTCCTTTTCTCTTCCTTCTTCATTTTTTTTCTCTCTTTTCTGTGTTTTATCATGCTTGAGATCATCTTCTCGTTCTATCTCTTCTTTTCGCCTGTTTTTTTCTGTTTCTCTTCCTTGCTTGGTTGTTCTGCTTTTGTTTCTTTCCCTTTCTTGTTTTTCTCCTTCCTTAACGGTGTCTCTTTCGAGGTCTCTGTGCCTGTCTTCATTATCCTTCTGTTTACCACTTTCCTTTTCTCTTTCTTCGCTCTCTTTCAAATCTCCTTTGGGTTTTCTGTCTCTGCTTGAGCTTATGTCTTTAATTTCAGTGTCTCCTCTACCCTAAAAAGAAAGTAAAAACTAAAAATTAATTCCAATACATGGCAACTCTATCATGCAGTTACTTTCCACAGACAAAAACACAAGCTTAAAAAAAAAAACCCCACAATAAACTGCAAAGAGCAGTAGCCCCTGTACCCCACAAGAGTTGCAAATGCCTACCTCTTTATCTCTATGGCTTTTTTGTTCCTCTGTTTTGGATTCTCTGCTTTCTTTGTCTCGAGATTTAGAGGACGGAGGTTTCCCTTTAGCATCAGCTCTTTCCCCAGCTAAGATCCTTTTTACAGCAACGTCACTGGACAGCTACAAGGAATAGACAAATATCACTGAAATGAATAAATTTGTTTATTAAATGTCTCCTTTCTTTCTAACTCTGTAATCAACATGACTTGGGTGGGGTTCTTTTGTTTTACTTTGTTTTTAAATAAAGCTTATATTTCTGCTTTTCTGGAAACATACTTTCACAGCAGTAATAATGCCATTTTATGTCAAACATCTCCTTGCAATTCTTGTAATAATTTGATTATACGTACCACAGCTATATAAATATATGGTGCTTTTTATGTATTACAGCACAATAGCAATTCTCATTGCAACAACTTAAATATTTTTCAAAATGGCAAGGTAAGTGACTGCCAAATCCTTATACCACGACTGCTAGATTGGTTAAACACTCTTAAAACCACATTATATTGTATTTGCATCCACTCTTAGGCCACTTTCACCTGATACTTGCTCAGTCAGCAACAGTCACTACAGGAAAAAAAAGGTGCATTAAGAATTACTTTCAATAAGCTGTAGTTACACCGTTTAAAAACCTTCTATGTCTAGTTTACTTGTTAAGACAACAAGCAATTATTAATTAGATCATTTAGACAGCAAGTTAACAACATGTCTTCATATCCAAGTGGCAGAGTTTCACTACATTAACAAAAAGAAAAAAAAAATCATCACATTGCTGGAGAATTCTTCCCAAAACAGGAACAGCTTTTAGATCACTAAAACTGATATTGCCCTGGGGGCTGACTCCTGATTCTCTCCTGGTTTGTAAATGAAAAACTATGAATTTTTGTGGGTTTTCATATTTGGACAGTAACTTCTGCACATTAGCAGCATTTGCCTGAACTACATAACTCCAAGCAGTGTGCTCAGCTCAACACTAAACGCATCAAGCTAGAGACTGAAGGAAATCTTTTTCCCAATGCACATCAAGCTTATGTTCCACAAGAAAAGCCAAGGGGCTAATTATCTTAGCTCAAATGGGTAGACTATATCCTCTGGAAAGTAAACCTCCTCACAACATTCTACAAAGCTGTTCCATCAAGGATATTTTCAAACTCGTCCAGTCGCTGCGCATATGTTAGTCAACTTCCCCCTTCCTGATCTCAAGCAATTCATAAGGAAAAAGCTCAGAGCATTCAGCAAATTAAAAAAAAACACCACATGAATTTAAATGAGTAGATTATCAGACAAAGATCATCCAAACTAAACTTGAAGACAGCCTCTAAACACTGCAGTATTTCACAGTTAGTTATACACAATTTCTTCATTCACTAATTCAAGGGGTTTAGATAACACCTTAGTATTTCAAATACCTCTGTAACACTTATAAGCAAAGGATCCCCATTACTTTTAATGCAACAACTAATTTAAGAATGCAACAACTGTTTTAAGAACTGCCCCTGAAGTTATTTTTAACAGGATGTGAAATTTCTCTTTTGCTGCATTTCCATATTAAAAAAAAAAAAAAAAAAAGAGGCAGCACATTGGAAAATTACAGATTGACTCACAATTTAAAGGAAACAAAGTCAAAGGTGGCAGGGCAGCATCTGGTCATATAATTAATGTGTCTGCATCCCAAAGTTTTAAATGTCCTGAAGCTTCAAACTGTCCTTCAAAGCTAACAGATGTTATCAAATAACCAACGAATAAGATGAAAAATAAAAAACAGTGTATACTAAAAGCACTAAAATATCCAGAATGTATTTGAATGGGGACCTGCCTCAAACTCTGCTAAGGATCATATACCATCTACCTGTTGTTATTATAATAAGTGGTGACCCAATGTGTATCCTGTGTAATTAAGAATAGCAGATGAGTGTCAATAAAGTCTGTTACAAATAAGCTCTGATAATATATCACTACGCGTATAAAATATATATAGTACCATCTTACTTTATTTAAGCAGCATTTCCCAATTGCTTGAAGAAATTCATTGGTTTTTTCAGGTTCATGCCCAGCCACAACACGTGCTGGTTTTACTGCCAGTGGCTCTCCTGTTACCATTACAACAGCATCAATTGCCTTCTGAAGGAAGCTGATTTTGGCATCTTTATCCTGGTAAAAGAGCAATTAAGAAACGATATTGAGACTCCAAAACAATTCTATGCACCACCTAAAGGCTACAAAAACTCTGACGGGAGGAACAGCTGCAGAAAGCATCCGTACAACAAGAGCAGCTTGTGGTTTGCAACGTCAGGAAAGAGGGCTGCCCCTCGTTTATAGTTAGCTGTTCATTGTTGATTAAGAAATGACAGCTTTGATAATGGATGAAGATTGAACTGGAATGACCAAAGTGAAAGTATAACTTTGTCTTTTTCATATGTTTATCATTTAGCTCCAGTGCATTTTAAGACCGCTATAAGTCTTCTAGCACTCTATTTTCACGGATTAACTGTTAAAGAAGATAAAGTTTTGTTTAACACATCATACAAGTATTACCAAAAGAATCACTAAAGACTTACAAATGGATTGTCACAGCAGATATCACTTAGAAGGTCAGTTCTCGCCTTGAACGTTTTTCAGCACAGAGGTCCCAAAGTTATGGGACTAATATGAGCATAAATTGAGGGACTTACATGCTCATACACATACTTTACAAACCAGACTTTATAGTGAGTAAAGAAAACACATGAAAGATGGTGGGAAAGGGATACAGGCACATATTTTTATCTCCACGATTACCAGATGTGTTTTAGTTTTATAATTGTACTTTACAAACAACTCT
>Ga0181612_142137_pt1 | contig 11867 bp, 6 predicted proteins | sample HoacroProtozoa21_FD_119630 | JGI IMG/M metagenome (GOLD analysis project Ga0181612, IMG submission 119630) | Hoatzin crop microbial communities from Cojedes, Venezuel. Combined Assembly of Gp0051906, Gp0051904, Gp0051908 | reverse complement strand
CTTTAAACTGTTACTGCTATCTTCTTCCCAAGTTCCCAAACCTCTCTTGGCAGCAGAAGCCGTCACTCAGCTGTGCTCATGAGCATCTACAACCTCCAGCCTTCATCTTGCTGCAGTGCAGTCATCAACACGTAACATGAATATCTGCACCAAAAAGACAACTTTGCAGGAAAAAAAAAAAAAAGCTTATTTCTAGGGGGGAGGGAATCAAAAAAGGAGGTATTAAAATACATGGAATTTTCAACAAATTTAATTTTGGTATCAGCAATAAAACCAATTTTGCATCTATTTGGTTATATTTTAGCATCTGATAGCACATATTATCCTTATAGATACACAATGCAATTAAAACAAAACAATTTTAAAACCCCAACCCAGACCAGTTACACATCTTTCTGCTTCCCCTGTGCTGCCAGCAAAACATCCAAGCTACCACGGGATTCAGTGCAGCGAGCTGTGGAAATAAGAAATCAGGCTGCGCCTCACCTTAGCACTGAGACCACAGAATATGAAGAAAAATGCTACAGCTGGAAGTGGTCATCGGTCAATTACTCACCCTTTAAAATCCTATTATCTTCCAATTCTGCTGAGGAAAAAAAGGCACTGCTGAACAGAGCAAGGCAGAACAAACACTATCTTTTTAACCAAATGTGTCCAAAAGAGGTTGTCTCTCCATATGCTGCCAGTCACCCAGCTGAAAGGCTTGGTTCTGACTGGGTGGTTCACAGCACCAAGCAAGGTTAATGGTATTTTAAGAAGAGAGGTCTATGTGGCAATATTTGACTTCAGGCTGTTTAGCACATCGTGGCTACAGAATAAGCAACAGAGACGAGTTCTAGATAAAGCAGATAAAAGGAATGCAAAACCAAGCCAAAAGAAAGACTAATGCCTGCCAGGTAAAATGTGAAACTCTGGTGTCTAGAAGAATATTTAGTAAACAGGCAGCAAGACAGATTCAAAACACATTTCTAGCAGAGTATAAGACCAGTGCTCTGGCCATTACAGAAGCTTGCTTGAGTGCACCCACATTCGTCTACACCTATCACACTGCTAAGGGCATAAATGATAATAGAGCAGAATTTGATTATCAAATGCCATTCTGTACCACAGCAGCATGAAAAGAATAAAGCTTTGGTGTGGTATAAAACCAGATAGACCTTTTTGTAAGCTGGCCACCAATACTGTATTTATCCCACAGTCTAGATTCCGCGGATCTTAGAAACATCCCTCCCTGTCCCCACATTTACAACTCCACAAGAAAAGCATTTTAACATAATTAAAACTGCAGGAGGACTGTGTTTTCGCCTGCCCTAAGGAGATGAGACTGCATCACGTGTAACCTGAAGGCAAGCGAAGGAGGCTGCGGGACGCTGTGCAGCTCCCCGGAGCTCACCGGGCCGCAGGACCACAAGAGCAGGAAAACCTCAACAGAAAGGTGTGTGGTGAAAGCTCCTCTTCTCTGGCAGTAACGGCATGAGGGATTATTTCCCAGGGACAGAAGCCCTCTGCTGGTCAAGACTTTTTGTAAGATGATTTACAGCGACAAAATACACACAGGTTTTAATTTATCACCTGTTTTCCTACACCAAAGTAGAGCCATGAATGAGCAATGCAAGAACACGTTTCACATTCCTTATGAGGAAAAATCGGCTAAACAGATTACGGCGATCTGATCTCCCTTTTTTATTCTTATTAACTGGGTGATTTCTGTTTTGTTGTTTCAGAAAGTGCCATCCACCCCACAGTTAAATACGTAATCATTTTTAAAAAGTGTTCATGACTTAAACAGTCCTGACCTCACATGTACACTCAATACCTCTTTCACACTTACACACAAGAATGACAAGAACCACTCAAATTAACCATGTTACCAATATAAGTATTCAACTCTGCAATTTGTTCTCCGGCACAGGTACTTAATATTTAAATGTATTAAATTTTTCAAAATATTAATATTTAATATTGTTATTAGACATTTGGATCATATTTAGGTTTCCAAAATCATGTTTAAGCATAAAACAATGCATTACCTCACCTTCCCAATAACTTAGAATATCAGTCTTTAAAGCAAATCAAACCATATCTATTTTTGGCTTTGACTGTAAGCGGGCTTGGAAGCTGAGGTATTGAGATTGGTTAATTATTTTTGGAGTGCTCAAAAAACAAGCAGGTATTTCTGGTACCTATTCACAAGTGGAATTATTTTCCTCTACGACATAGGTAAGTAATCATCTTATTGGATCCACCCCTCAAGTTCATGAGAAAGGGCTGAATTAATTCTTGATTTCTGCAAGAAATCAAAAGCTTTTTCCAGCCAAAAAAAGAGCCTCTATGGACAAGTCAATCTTTGGATATACAGATTTTATCACACACATAAATACAAAAACACAAACATGATTCCTTGTCTCCATGCCACCCTACAGCTGTTATTATTTATTTATTGTTATTACTGAGATGCCAGGGGACTTCAGGCAAGATTCAGACTTTACAGTCTGGTGCTTCACTCATGCACCAACAGCAAAGGTTGATCCTGAATCCGTATCGTTTTCAGTGCAAGTTCAGCATCTAGGATATAGCAAAACTCTGAAAAACAAGAAGTTATCATCTTGACACACCTCAGCCCAAAGCTCTTAGTCCACAGTTTTGCAGCTCAGTGCATTTATGCTTGGCATCTTTAAATCCATTCAGAATAAAAAAATCAATGAAAATGTATGAATACAAGACATCCAATCAGGTACAGTCCTATATATGGGAATTCTGCTGTGTGGTGGAAGCAGTGTACTTCTAACTCTATACCAACAACCAAATAGTAAATCAATGCAATACAGCAAGTCTACAAAAAAAATCCTGCTATTACGAGATCCAAAAAAATTATTTTAAAATCCATTATGGCTGGATCCTTAAAAATTAAGCTAATGCCATTGTAAATTAATTACAGACAAACTAATCTGCCAGAAAAGCGGGTGACTAGCATGGCAGAGCACACCACTTCTGTACATGCTTAACCCTAAGCAGCTCGTCAATACTAGAGAAATTACTGCTTGACTGTCAATGTATATTTTGTGTGTCAGCCTAGAAACCACATTTATCTACTACCAGTCAGCAAGATCAAAAGTTTATCCACGCAGCTCAAAAATCCAGGCTCACAGGTATCAAAATTTGCCCATGTATTCAAGTTTAGCCAGAAGCTGAAGCCTTTTCCATGGAAGACATATGTGCGTATGAACACTACGGGGTTCTCCTAGAGGAGCTGAAGTGAAGAAGGTGCAGTAGTCTGGCCTGAAGATCTGAGTGAGCTATGATGAGATTCTCAGTCCATCGTTCTTTTTAACAAATTACTACAGCAGCAACCAATAGCCTCATCCATATGCACTGGCACTGAATTCAAGTTGTTGATATCTTACATCTGTTATTTTCTTACTTCTTAGCATCTAACTTTATAACCCCTGGCAACAACGCCCTCCTGATGTTGTGCTTCCCGACTGACTTTCTAGAATTTTTTAAAATTATAAACAGAATGTCTATTAAATTATGTCACACTGATAGCCACTTGGGTCAGTAGGAGGACTGATTCTTCAGGCTCAACACGCAGCCTTCTGTTACGTGATCGCAAGGAGTAGCTACCACGCTGTTGTCCTCGAGGCCATAACTAGGAGGCACTCCCCAAGGAGGCTGTGCATATGCACCTCCTCATAGGACAGAAACAGAAGTTACAGGTGCCAGCCTAAGCTCTAGGCAGGAATTTGCTCCAGTAGACATAAACTCTCCCTGCCTATTCAGTCCGAGCTTCCCATTCCTCCTTACCATCGATCCCCTTGGGTGCTGCTGTCCTCCATGTTCTAGAGAAGGAAACGAGAGTAAAAGGCATCACACCCATGCAGGGTGCAATTTTACTGAAAAGGGTATTTTCAGCCAGTCTGTAAAAAGATGTCATTTCAAAACACCATTTTTTTAAGGGAAAAAAAATAATAATCATGTGAAAAATCACATCCTGCAGAAACAAACTTATACCATGTCTCTCAAGAACACACAGTTAACCAAAGAGCTTAAAACTGTAATTGCAATTACAAGAACAAGCTAATACTGAAAAGTCTTTTAACATAGCTCGTCATCTGATAGTTCTGACAAACTACTTTCTGGATATATCACAAATGTCTTGTACCAGCTTATAAAAGCAACACACCATTTCAAATAGTCACATTCTGTGAAAACCCACAGATAAAATTTATACTTAATTTTGAAGATTTAAGACAAGACTAATGTTTCCACTTACATATTATGAGAACAAAAATGTAGGTTTTGAAGCTTGGAGAAGACTGAACAGCAGTGAGCTAAGCTCTGCAGGACAGTCACCAAGGGTGGAAGTTATTTTTAATAAATTGCCACAAGTCTTAGTCCAAAATGTATTATGAAGCCAAGTGTACAGTATTTAACACATACTCCAGCAAAAGCAAGCTTCCCGGGAAACGGAGAGCAGCATGCCAAACCAGTAGCATTAAGACAACCCTAGGACTGGTTCTTCAGCGAAACGTGCTCCTCATGCAGTTGCATTAACTTCAAGAAGGAAGGAGTGAGATGTTCTTCCAAGTCAGTACGGGTGGCACGATCTGACCCTGCAAAGCACAGACTACCCAAAGTCCCATGATGTTACAGAACACATGATGTATTAACAGTATTAAATTATTACTGTATTAACATTTAACTATGTTTAAGCAGTAGACGTCAAAGAGTGTGCATTAGCCGCGGGCACTGGGGAACCTGGAGGAAGGCATGATTTGTGGTGACCTCGTAAAGCTGCAGTGAGAGCATTAAACCGCAGGGACCGGGATCAACCTCAATGAGTTTCACAACAGGCACTCAGGGTAAGGCTGGGGAAAGCCGACACACAGACATGCACAGCTACAGAAGGAAATAAAAGATTTCATTCAATGGACTGAATGACATTGAATTTTGTCTTCAGATGGACTGAAGACAAAAGGAGGAATGATACACAGATTCAACCCCAAACAAACTACTGTAATTGAACAAATTATTCTTTATAACGTACAACATGCACTGCCTGAATAACATCACAAAACATAAATACCTATTAATAAAAAGGGAGTTAGTAAAAAAGAAAGTCACACCAAGGACCACAAAATACACATGCAATCAACAGGGTAAGACAATATCTCCAATTGCAATAATTAAACCAATTATAAGTGTGGAACACAGGCACACCACAGCACCCTGCCAGCACCAGAGCAGCGCAGGTCAGGCAGGGCACCTCGCTCCGGGACGCTGCAAAACACCGCCTGGCCCGGTCCTGCACACCGACACCGATGCCGCCCACGTGAGCACCTCTCCAACACGGACCAACGGTTCAGGTTACAAAATTGCTCCTATTTAAAGGCTCACTTATACTGCCAAGAAATATAAAGACCCTTTACATTAAATAGGAATCAAAGCCACAAATATTTATGAGCCTAGCAGGACTTAACAGTGCTGGAACAACTCAGGTTTCCTATCATTTCAGCAAAGTCATTAAGGAGTGTGAATTTTTGATCACTTTAAGGCTCCCTTTTATCTCATAGAGCATTATACAGTGCAACAATATCCTGAAAATCCATAGTACTGCATCCAGAGGAACTGGAGGGAAAGTCATGTGGATAAAGAAAATAAACTAACTGCAATTATAAAATTAACAAATGAGACCTTGGAGATCTTGCTCGTATCTCAAATGCAGCACTGGGAAATTGTGGTTTTATGTGTAGCAAAGCTAATGATAAGCAAACATACGAATACAGACAATATTGTATTGTTTCTTATTTTGAACCATAATTTAGCAGTGTGCTGTACTCTACTCATCCCTCTGGAGTGTGGCTCCCATGCCTACAAAATTCAGCTTACCTCAGGTGGCAAAGGTCAACGCTTCCACACGCTCATGTTTCAAAATATGACATCCATTCACCAGGAACGGTGAAAAATTATGCCCCCAATTATGGGGCTATCATGTATCAGGTTTCGCTAGACATACCCTCTTTTCCCACCCAGATGTTTCATGCAGGTAAAAAAAGGAGTGCTCTGTTGAAGCTCCAATGACGCTTCTACTCAGCATAAAATTGAAAGATGGTAATGAAATAAGTAAATGCATGTGAGCATATCTCCTTGGTAACCTAAGTAAACGTACATACGGCAGTCAACATAAAGACATTAAGTCACCTCTGAGCTGCAATGCTCACTGCCCTCGTAGTCTCATTCTACTGAACTATTTTTCCAGTATAGGTGACAGGAGAAGAGGGGAAAAAGGAAATAGTGAAGAAGAGCAGGCCAGTGTTAACAGAATAATATGTCTGGGTGCGTGATTTGACAGTTTGCAACTCATTTTGTTCTGTATTCTTACAATTCTCCCTTCTTTGCTTTCTTTCCTTCAGTCTTCTTTAAGACTATGTGAATTTTTTTTTCTCTCTTTCTCGATTTCTTTGCCTGACTGTCCACCAATATCTCTTTTACTTCTCCTTTTAGGTTTCTCTCCTATTCCCTCCCTTGTGAATCTTTCTAAGTCTGTGTCTTTTTTTTTTTTCTTAAATTGCATCCTCATTTCATGACTACTCTCTGCTCCCCAGAAAAACCCAGAATACATTTAATAAAAGGCTGTACTAAAACTGCTATTTCCCTCATGCAAGAAGCAGCTTTGGGGGCACACGCGGTCCTGCTGGAGACAGGACAGTGGTATTACAGCACAGCTAATTAAGTACCTTTTCCTTCAAATTCCATATGGACTCTGTTTTCACCATGCTTCTTAAGCAAGACTCATCACAGCAGTTATCTTCTGGACTATGAACAATATTGAAATGTAGCACATAATATTTATATAAAAGCACATTACAAATTGATCCTGAGGGCGGGAACAGTAATTTTGCTGTCTACACAAACTCTCTTTAAATGCAGTTAAGAAATAATTTCACAGGCTCGAAGTATATAATAAAATGAAGGTAATAAGCATGACTGAGACACAGAGGGAACAAATTATCTTCTGGCAATATACCCTACAATTGTGACTGGATAAAACTGTTAATCTGCAGCTGAGCAGAAAACGTATAATCTGAAGGGATTTCTTCACTTAAAATGAAACAATCTGCTATTCTTTGATAAAACAGTAAGAACCTATAGTATTACACAAATTACAGAAAACAGCGCAAAAGGACACAAGTCTAAGAGAAAAAAAGAAAAAAAAAAGTCATTTGGTATCTCCAGCATTAAAAAGTTGCTTTAGTTGCCTAGAAAATGCAACCTAATAGAACAGCCAGTATCACAAAGCTGTATTCCTCCTCTGCTCACACATACCTTTCTGTGGATACATGAATCCAAAGCTTTTTTCCTGTTGCTCCCTCTTGTATTACTGGTACTGACCATCTAAGCTGTTACACTGAATTCAAGTAAAATGAAAAAAAAAAAGATTTCCTATGAAACAGCTACTCAAACTCCACTTAGAAACCATAGGTGCTTTTCCATTTGAAATTAAATGATACTCATCTTTCACAGACGAAGCACCTGAGATTTAACTATGCAGAGTAATCTTTCAGCAAGATTATTACTAATCGCTTCTTGTGATTCCATTTTCCAAACACGTTCTGACAAGAAATACAGAAACTGGTGTAGGTCAGCTCTTAGAAGTGAAAGTCAAAATACAATCATAATTGAGAAACACTTCAATACAATAAATCATAAATAGCTTTCTATGCTTGTTTAAGTAGACAGGCAACATAAAAGAATTTATTTTGTGTTGAAGATGGCATCTGCACACAAGAAAAAAATAAAGTATATCCCTGTTACCACCACAGAGAAGAAATTACAGCCACTAAGAGTGTGAACTGATCTATTTACAGTCCCACCAAGAATCCCTCTGCAGAAACACCCCTCTGAAAGCAGAGTGGATTTTTTGGTTTTCCCCCAGACTACATCGACCTGCTACTTGCAGATGTGGATGTTGCACTTCACAGGCAAAGCACAAACACCAAACTGGGCTGCTGCAGACTTCAGGCACTGACTTCAATGGAAGACTGCCACATCTTGCTGTGGGGAAAACAGGCCAAGCAATTAAATATGCATCAGCATTAAAGCTAAATGTACAGAAATAGCTTACAGACATAATTTTGGCTTACCAGCTCTGCATGCATAGCCTGCATACATATTTCATTTTTAACTACGAAAGCAAAAATTCTGCGCAATGTACTTTCCGTAACACTATCTTTACCATTGTATGTAACACTGAGTGTTGGAGCAATAAAAAAGCAGAAACTAGACTTTTTTTACTAGGAACTTGTTCAAAATATAATTGACTTCACAGATAATACCCAGCACACTGTCCCATTAATATCAGTGAAAAGTATCTTATAAAATCCCTTCCTTGGTGCTTAAGCCTTCAGTTTACAGCTCTGACCTTCCAACTATTTCTTTTTTCTACTCAACTTTTTTCTTTCTTAGCTAATTCCTGCATTAACTGACAAAAAATAAAAAATAAAATGTCTGTGAGCCACTCCACCTCAGAAGAACATCCACAACGCACAAAAAAGCACAGAAACCCTCAGCTACAGCCGTGCATTGAATGTTTACTTCCACAGCGAAATGAGGCTATCAGCATTAAACATTTCATATGATCTAATATATAAAGAATCTCTGGCAGATCCATAGGTGCAAAAAGGAAATTCTCTTTTTCCTGCACTATGGCAGCATAAAATAGCCCCACAAACCCTTCAGAGTTCAGTAAATTCTTATACAGATAAAGACAATGGATAGCCCTACCATGCCACCAACATCTGCTCAAAACCTGCAGCTCCTCTTTTCTTCTTCCAGCACTTCTCCAAGCTTGCATGCACTTGTGTAAGTCTTTAAAGCACTGATCATTTCGGCATGTCACTACTGTATGATGCCTCCTTTATATAATTAGTACTAACATATGGCCTACAATCAGTGTGGGAAATCTAAAATATTCTTTGGGAAGCTGTCAAACCTAAAGGGATACATTTTTCAATAAGTTAGAAGAATTAAATATGCAAATCCTGCTTACAATAAGGATAGCAAGGAAATGGAAATTTAGCCCCAAAGATGCCCTCACTCATTGTATCAAACACAGGGTTATTCTGCTCTGTATCTGTCAGCACCAGTATAAATAAGAATATACAGTGACATGCAGAGAAGTTTTGCAGCCATCACTTTGGCTGGTTTTCAGCAGTGCTGTGGAAAACTACGCAGCGGATAAAATCAAACGTCATTGTGAAAATGCCAGCTGTAGCTAACACACTGGTGTGAATACGGCTTCAAGGTAGATTGTATTAATCCACATTTTTTTCAAAACTTCATCTGACCCCTGGACAGGGAGACCTCTAACATCTCCAGCAAGTAACACACCATGTGTCCGCCAAGCACCACTTTTATGCAAGCTCACCCCAATTATTTCTTCAGAGATAAAAGGACAACATCCCTAAAAATCTCTGGTTTTCATTCTTCTTCACCGGTTTCTGAGTAGGAAAGCTGTCTCTGACTCAAGCGTGGCACTGCTGTGACCGCTGGCAGCAGGCAGCCCCACCGTGAGGCATGTCCAGAAGACAGCAGAAGCGAACAAGGAGAGCATCAGAGCTGCTGCCTACATATTAGCAATAGGTTATCTCACTCCCCTGAGACAAGCCTTCAGGATCAGCAGTTGCGCCTGTTACTTATCAATGAATTGTTAATTAATCAGTTGTATAGATCTAGATGAAACACTACCGGAAATGCACAGAAGATCTTCCAGTGACAACAGTGAATCAAACACTGGGAGAGTTTCCACAGCATCCAAGTGCTCACGGTTTCCCTGGGAAGTCTGACTGGCTTTCCCACAGATCAAAGGAACTAGAATAGACTGGCATGTGTGTAGCAGCAAAAATTCCTTGTAAAGTAGACTGCCTATGTGTACAGCTAATAACTTTACTCATCGGTACAGCATTGTTTAGTGAGGGAAAAAAAAAAATTAAAACCACTGATGATCCCACATTAAGGAAATAATACGCTCCAAAATTATTTGATCATCATTAGGTTTCAGAATAACCACTGAAATATGGAAACAGCTATACATTCCTCAAAACAGTTGTGAGTAAAGTCAAATCTGTTCAGTAAAACCCTTCCTTAAAGTCAACTTCAGTCATACAAAAACTCACTGATTTGAATAAAATCCCACATCCTGTGGTTAAGAATCTGCCAAGCAAGCCAAATAAACTAAACAAGCAGAGTTGGCATGTGACATGTTTCTTCAGAGTGAGCTGTGACAAGTTACTAATGATCTCAGTCAGAAAGCAACTAATGGTGTGCTATAAAAGGTATAAAGACGTGAAGAAATCTGGAGACAAGGACTAAATGCTGAGTTGCGATAAACAGGTAAAACCATTTTCTGTGAACGACACTGCCCCGGTCAGCTCTAAACCTGTCCCTCCAAATGTTCTGCACCTTTTGTTGTTAGGTGGATTCACCCCTAACAACACCACAGCCTAAAACGTGCTCTAAATGTGTGAAAAGCAGCACATTGACATAAAATTTATTTTGAATCTTAGAGTGAGCCCCAAATGTGCAACATTTGCCTACAGTAAGAGCTTCACAAAGCTGGAAAACCAGCAGTTGTGAAAAGGAATTAGAAGTGTTAACAGGTATGGAAGAAAAACTTAAACACTTCACTCCATGTATGTCCAAAAAAGCATGGGGGAAGGGAGGTAAGAGAGGGAGGAACCACTTGGACTGAGCTGGTAGCTGCAGAGAGACAAGTTCACGATGCCATCCTCAGTGAGTTTTATAACAGGCATTCCCAGTGAATAGCAAAAAAAACAACCCAGAAACAAGCAGCTGGAGATGAGAAAAAAAGATCCATGCATTGCAAAGAGTTTTCTTCCTTACAGCAACAAAGTATATGAGGCCTTCCTTATTCTTTCAAGTATATTCAAGTTACTAATTTTATTCAAATCCTCCTTGTAGCTTGCTAGCTGTTGAAAGCTCTGTCTGATCCGTCTCTCACAAGTTTCAAAGGTGGAAGGAGAAATGTGTTAAGATGATGTCTTAACTTGTCCAGATAACTCAAATTTTTCTAAAATGATTACCACTGTTTTATCTAAGTGTTATAAAACAACAAAAGATGGAAGTTGGTTTGCCATGACAAGAAATTAAACAGGCCCAAGGTGTTCGTATTCGCACTTAATTACTGAATAAATGACAGCAGTTGCGTGGTAAGGTGATACAACCTGACACGGTACTTTCAACCTTCTATTTTCCTGGTCTGTGCATGTCAGAAAGGTTTCTTCTTCCTTCCTCCTCAGCCCCTTCCCTCCCTCAATTTCAGTTCTTGACTTTTACCTCTCAGGCTGCATGGCATTACTTAGAATTATTAAAAGGAACAGTACAAGAGGAGCCAAACATACAAGGTATCATATATTTGAAACCTATTTCAATTTTATCCTGCGTTCTTTCTAGTATCCATACAGCAAAGATTGCCTTTGCTTGAAGATGAAAGTTAATGGACAATTGGGAAGGTATGGTGAACCGAGGTCACAGAACTAAATATTATTTAAGAGCACAATATGCAGTGACACAAATGACATTTTTGCAGGGAAATGATGATATTAGCCTCAGAGCAAATGAATGATGTGCAACCTTCCCACAGTTAAACTGTTCTTTAATAGAGACAAAGCATAAGATAGCATGCAAAGACTTCTAAACACACGGGAGATTACAACCTAAAACCTTAAGCCAAATTTTTACTCGTATTAATAAGGTTACCTTACATCACTGTAGTAAAAGAAAGGGATCATTAAGACCTTTACACTGTCAAGACATAAACAGTAGAACAAAAGACCTTTAATACAAAT
>Ga0181612_130839_pt1 | contig 11867 bp, 11 predicted proteins | sample HoacroProtozoa21_FD_119630 | JGI IMG/M metagenome (GOLD analysis project Ga0181612, IMG submission 119630) | Hoatzin crop microbial communities from Cojedes, Venezuel. Combined Assembly of Gp0051906, Gp0051904, Gp0051908 | reverse complement strand
CTCTTCTTCAGGCTGAACAAGCCCAGCTCCCTCAGCCTCTCCTCATAGGAGAGATGCTTCAGTCCCCTCATCATCCTCGTAGCCCTCCACTGGACTCTCTCCAGTAGCTCCTCATCTTTCTTGAGCTGGGGAGCCAAAGTATGATCATCAAAACAAAGTACTTACCTGGGCTGTGTCCGTTAGAACAGTTACTCCAAACCCCTTTCCATTGCAAAAGCTTTCTCTAGAATGATGGAGCTCTCGCATGCAAACAACGTAACCCCCGCTCAAGATTTTAAACAATTACCAAAAAAAGCAGCCAAAAAAGCCCCTGACCAACCACCATTTGCCGTCACCACACTGACTGCTCTGCTCTACTTTCACGTGGGATCTCTCCCTCTCCTTGGACCATCTCAGCTATTTGGGCTATACCCTCTTCCGTGCCAGAACTGCTCCTTGCTCTAATGCTCATGCTGCGTGCCGCACAGCGTGATCTCACTTGGCCACCTCTGATCGCCATGCTTTCCTGTATTTGTTATGTATGTAATTAACAGGACGTTCCACCTGTAAATGGAGCGCTCTGGCTCCTCGCAGCATGCTTGGGAGAGACTTTTTCCTTTGGTCCAAAGGGAGATGACATGCTCTCCGCAGAAGGGGTGCCTGCAGAGAAATTCTCAAAGTCCTCCTCCTCTTCTGCAGGAGAGACAGGGTCGGGAGTATCCAACTTCTGCTCCTCCAAGCTTGCACTGTTTGGATCCAGTTCCTTAATAATTTTGTCATACTGCGCAATGAAATCCTCACCATCTGTGCTCAGCAGTCTTACACTTAAGTTACAATCCGCCTGCTGAGGAGAAAGCTTCAACTCTATGTCTGGCTGTGGATCAATCTCCATCACATTCTGGTTTATTTGCTCTTTCATTACATCTTGAGTCAAGCTTGAATTTCTCTTACTGTGCTCATCCAAGTCCGTTTCCAGCTGGCTCTTTGCAAGAGGCCCATTGACTACAGTCTGGCTTTGGACCTCATGTTCTCTGGCTACATGTAAAGTTTTTTCCTTCGGGTTGTCATCATCTTGAGTATCCTTCTGGGCACATAACCTGTAAATCATAACATCATCCTGAAAGTCTGATTCCTCTATGTAAGATCCTTTGACAAGCATGATGGCATTTTTCTTCATTTCTTGAATGTGTTTTGGTGGCTTTGCAGGTGGCTGCATCTCTGTGCTTCCCAGGTCATCATATGGTTGCGGTGAACTCGCATCAGAACCAGGAGAAATCCCTGTGTCATAGCTATCATCCCATTCTAGCTCCAGCTGCATCTTCTCACCATGTGGAGTCACTTGAGAGGAGCTACACATGCTAGGTGTCCTTTGCTGGAGCCAAAACATGGGGTGTTCCACATCTGTACTGTTCTCCTCAGCAAGAGTTTGGATAAAGGTGTCTGGATCAGGGTTTACTCCATCATACAAGGCAGACCAAACCTTACAATCTTTCATACACTGGAGGATGGCTTCTTGGGCTTCCCCCAGGTACTGTAAGTAGCTGATGTCCACAGCTCTTCCATACTCCACAATGCAAGCAGATTCAGAAGAGCGTCTACCAGAATCTGGAAGTAAAGAAGATTACTCTTATCATGACATCATAAACCAACCCAGAAGTTCTCTAGCATGGCAGCCACTAAGACATGGCAGGTAGAGTCTTTAGTCCCAACCATCCAATAAGGCAGGAAGATTAAAGCATAAAGATTAAGAGATTTGATCATACACATACATGACTTGTTCCTAGTGACAAGACAGAGCTGTAACTCAAGATTGCCGAGACAACTGCCTGCACTCAAACCTTAAAACAACAGTGACCACTCTGAAGCAGCAAGAGTTGCAGTCATGTATCCGTACATTACTTTCATGAATGCATATTCAAGTTGGATAGCTGTTAAAATAAGGTTTCAATAGATCTAGACACATAGAAGGAATTAAATAAGCTTTTCAGTCCAGGCTTGTCCAGTTTATTGTTGCCCACCACATTTCCTTCCCTTCCCATCCATCCCCACCTCCTCCCATGAGCCGCTACCAAATCAAACTCAGTTCATGATCTGGTCTTCCCCTGAGTACCAATTACCTGTAGTTTGTGCTGCTTTTGTCCATAGAACATAATCTTTTCCTTGGCTTTCAAGTGTCAAGGTGATCCCAGTGGAGCAGCAGACTGGTGTCAGGGCAAGCAGTTTTGCAGCAGATACAGAATAACAGTCTCTCTCTTTCACAGCCCACCGCTGGCTCAACATCATGTGGTTACATGGGATGAGATACCTGAAACACCAGTGTCCAGCGTTACTTCCATCGTCCTTTCATGTTAGAGACAGCGTCAACATACAAGGTTCCCTTTCCACCTTCCTGCCCTCTCCAAATTAAAAGAAACAGTAATAACAATCTTGACAGTGATCCATACTCTAAACCTCTCAAGAGCATGAAACCCTGAATCTTTGTGTTGTGAAGCTACGGTTTGATGAGGAACTGTCAAGACAAGCAGAGACAGGAGATCAGTTGCATCAGAATGGGCAAGTGAACAATCCTCTGGAGGTCAGAGCAAACTTGCTGTAAGAAGGTATGGAGGAAGTGTGGGATGGGCAGATGTCAAAGGCCAGCAGAGTGGCTGGGTCCCACTATGAATGAGTTCTGCCTCAGAATCCTTAATTTATTTGTTTTCCCGGGAAATCCAGAGCGAGACAGTCTACATGTACCAGGCAAGCAGCCAGCAAAGAGGAGGGAAGGGTCATCAAGGTGTTTTACTGCACTAGAGCAAGACCGAGCTCTTGGCCAGTGGAGGGCATAAGCTATGGGAGGTACAAGGAATTGAGGAAGCACAGTCTTCTTTAGACCACTTTAGTTCAACTTTTTAAGAGCATGTTAAGAGCCTCAGTGTTAACTGGACTGATGTTTTGCCATTTAAAATGCAAACAAATTCTAAAGGATTCCCTAGATAAACTAAAAGAAGATTAAATACAGCACGCTACTGCTGTTACAGTGGCAACATACTTGAGTTCACAGAGGTCCTAACAGCATTCCCAGGCACAACACCCAGAGCTATAGGGAATTTCACCATACTGCCTATGGGTCGAGGGACAGACAGTATCCGAAGCATTCGTATGATCTACAGTGTTAAAGGCCCAAATGAGTTACGCCAACATTTCCAAATAAATTATAAATTCTCATCTAATACACGCACTAAAATATCAGTGAGTCTTCTGATGCAATGCATATAATCATCAGTTAGAAGAAAAAATAATCAATGCATTCAGTACATTACATAACAACCTACCTACAACAGTTCAGGAACCTGTAGTATTCTCAGTGAGAGAGGAAGCAAAGAGGTGGAAAACAACAAGAAAGAAGGTGGAAGCTGCAAACAAGTCTATAAGCTCTGTATCACAGTGTATAATACACTAGAGAACACATGCAGGAGAGAAGAATTATACATTTCGAAGCAGGGAATAAGCAGTTTGGAGGTGATAAATATATTCTTAGCTTCTCTTCTTTCACTTATACAGAAATAAATTGCAAGAAAAATCTCCTGCTCCTGAAGATCATGGGATGTAAATCACACTTCTTCAGGTCTGATAGATTTTTGTCAGGATCATAAATATTCTTATCTCTGTAGCTGCTTGGATTTCTGCTTTCCTGGAGAACTCTCATCCAGCTCTGCATCCGTAGGCAGAGACTAATCCCAGAATTAGGATGAAGAGTGGAAAAAGGAGTTTGGGCTTTACCTTAAAACTAGCTGTAACATCACATCTTCACAATGCAGACCAATAAGCGTTCGGAACAATGCCAAGGAGACCACACAGAGCTGGAAAATGATAAATGTTGTCAGTTTTTCACCTGGAAATTGTACCTTTCCAATCTTCCCTGCATACTACATTACCAAATGGCTCTGCTAGAATGTCAGGCTTTATGAGACACTGTTAGTATGATATTTCATTTTGTCAGCATGCCTAAGGGTTGTTTTTTTTAAAGTTGTCTAGAGCTGTACACATGACATTACATTTTAACAAAACACAATCCAGAATATTCCTTCAAATAAACTATTAAAAAAGCAGTAATTTACCAGTCTTTATTATTATTCAAATTTATTAATGTAACTCAGACTGAAGTGAACCCAGTAACTTCCAAGGCAGTGTGTTAGTTTTTACTGCTGACATAGAATTTGAACCAACTAAAGGTCTTTTCTGAAAGAAAAGTTATAAACCACCTCAAGTTTCTGTTGCTTTCAGTATAAGGAATGAGTAGTGTTCTACACATTAAGAAGTTGAATGCTTCTATACATACAGCTTAATGTACTGACATAGACCAGGACTAAACAAGTCATTTTTATCAGAATCTACTCCATATGAAGTGTTCACAATCCCTCCACTTCATGTCACTTGAATAGCTGGGAACTGTAGCAAGCCATGAAGATCCTTTCCATGAGACCAGGAGAAAGGAAAGAAAAATAGGATTCCTCCTTGGAATAGCATGCTTCCCTTTTTGGCAAAGGTCTGGTACCCATAACTAGGTATTTCAGTAGTCACACTCCGCAGAGACAAAAATCACACCCATTCTGTGACAGGCATCCCACTTTCATACTGGCTGCAAGACAGACTAGAAACATAGCTTTCTACAGGCTTTTTTGGCTACCAGTTAGACATACACCACTTTCAAAGCCATCATACAGTACATTTCTACCTGCCAGATGCTTGCTAGACTGCGCAGTTATGTCCAGCATGGTAGAAGCACGAGCCGTAAGCTTTCGCTGATTTTCACGGCTCACAGCACCATCATCTCCCTGCCTCTCAATGCATGTCTCCTCAGGCACATTCTCCTGCACTGCTCTCTCCTAGAAACAGTACCTCACAGCTGACTTTGACTCTTGTAAGAATTATTTAGCAGAAGTTGACCCTTTGCTGGAGTTTGAAGTTGGTGTTTAAATCTTGTCTCCCCCTATATAAATCATGTAAACTCAAATAATTAATACATGAAATTAACTGCACTTTTCAGTAGCTAACAAAAGAACAGATTAGAACAAATTAAGGAAAAAGCTACAGATATTTCCCTACCTCATTTTTTCAGTCACTGAACATCCTTTGCAATTCATTCAGGATTACATCCAGCATCCTGCCTGGGCATGGTTTCTCCTCCACGCTACAGAATTTCCTCCTCTTCTCTGCAGTCGCTTTCCTTACACCCACTGTTAAAATGCTCTATTCTAGCTCTGCAGCAGCACACTGGTATGTTCCTCTCTCCAGCCCATGCTTTCTCAAGAACATAAAACACTCTTTGTTTCACCATTTCCAGTTCTCTCTTTCCGACGAGTGACTCAGCTCCCCTACAATATGACTGGCTGCCCATGGTGACCAAGACCAGATGAATACATATATTTCTTGAAAAACATATATACGTATATGTGTTTTCCCTTACTTGGTAGCTGTATCTGTGGAAGAGCTAAACAGCAAAGTTTAATTGAACCTCACTTGATCGTCTCTGAAAAGCGAAAGTTTATTTGATTGCCTTCCCTAGCTTGGTGATTGAACTAACACCCGGAAAAGAACAAGAGAAAGGCAAAAAGCAGAGAGGCGAGAACCAGGGAGCGCTCATGAGCTGGCTTTCAGTGAAGCACAGTGGAGCTCAAACTTGTTGCCCTGCCACCACCGTCCACTGCTTGTACCAGAAGCCAACACAACGCGCTTGTTAGTCCAAGACCTCACGTCTACAGAAATAGATGGAGAAAGTAAAAGGGTAAGAGAAGAAGAAATAACCAAAACTGGAATTCTTAACACAAATAGGAGTTGAAGAGCTTCACAGCAAGCTTTTGAAAGAAGCCAGATCCTTGCATGAAAGGTGTGTTTTAGCCAGGGGATAGACGAAAATTTTCATTTCCTCTGTGAAATTTACTAAGAGTCGAGTCTAACTTTTCTTCATACTGTGAAAGTTCAAAAAAAACTGCTACTGCTTTAAATTTTCCTGTATTTAGGAAATTTCAGTATATAGGGAAACATTTCTCATTTGTCTTTGCAACCATACTGCAAATCAGGAATCATCTGAATAAGTAAAGTTACTCTGGTTTTGTATTTTGTAAAAAGAAAAGACTTAATAGATGCTCAGGAGACAAAGAGGACAGTATTTTTAAAAGTCCTTTTGGCCACCTCTCTGTACAAGTTTAACCCTGTGAATTATTAATAAGTATTTTCATCAATAACAACATAGGCAGCTTTTGTGCTACAGAAACACATACGCCTGCAGTTCTGGCTTTTGCATTTGTGATTTAGCATTCTGTGATTTAGCATCACAGAACCATTTTGGCTGAGATCCTGAGTGGCTCAGGGCTGCAGAATTCTTTACAGTTCCCATCCTGTTTGCCTATGGAACAGTAATTAATGATTAGCAGAGACAACAGCGTTTGCAATTCTGTTGACAGAAGCTGTTTCAGTTTCAGAGCTGATCCATCTTAGAGATGCCGTAACAGCAGCACGTATTCATATTTGCACACACTCGCATTTCAAAACAAATTGCAGATGAAGCTACTGTCCCTAATACACAAATTTAATGCACATGCTGGTGTTCTGGCTTCTCCTGTACCTGCACTAAAACCATATTCGTTATTTCATCCATGAAGCTGTGCACCACACCACATCCAGCCAAGACTGCCAGCCAAGCAAGGCTCAGACGGGTAGTCCAGTGCAACAAATAGTAATTTTCTCTGGCAGAAGATCCCACTGTTAGCAAAGGTAACTACTATCTCTGTCAGCTAGCTCTCCAGCCACCGTGGTGCATTGTGCCTAGACTGAGAAGAGGCTCACTGCAACTATGAGATAAACCTTACTGCACAGGGGAGTGAAGGCAAAGAAAAGGAAGCAGCAATCTGATCATTTGAGCAAGAAAGCACCTTCTTTCAGTCAAAGAAGAAAGCAGGCAACATCACAGTTAAGCAAACATGCTACAACAATACAGACTTGTTTCCCAAGAAATATTTTGGCAATCCTGCAATTCACAACTTTGACCAATTTAGAGACATCTTATAGGGCTCCCACCCTCTCACACAAAGACTGTTTGAAAATGCTGTTTGCTTGGCAAAACTCCAAAGATCAGAAATGCTCCTCATCACAAGTACATTTGTAAGTCCCAGGGTGAGTTATCTACGGCAGCACTAATTCAGCAGTCTCCAGAATAAAAATACTTCCAAATTTACCTTTAACCTTCTAACAGAATCCAGACTTCCAGAAGCCCTCATCTCTTTCCCGTTTCCTGTATGTGTGAAACCACCTCAAACATTTATCAGCTTACTATAGGGATAGCTAAATGTCATCACACACACAAAAAAAAATGAGGGGGTGGAGAAATCACACAATTTGTGCGGGCAGAAAAATATCCTAGTTAAACAGATACCCACTGAGTATATGGAATCTCCCATTTAAATACTTAACCTACATCCATGCTGAGTACCTGAACTTCCTTCCTGCTCGTCTTACCCGGAATGGTGTGTTGATTCGGCTAGTAAGAGTATCTAGGATATGCACATTCTCATGTCGGTGCAGCAAAATAAAACGGAGGAAAACCTTGAGGAGGGCTGGCTCTGAAACACTACGCAAAAAGAGATCCAGGTATGCAGTAGTAGTCATCACCTCTTCCACAGTCACCTACAAGCAAAAATAGCATAAATACAAATATACTGCACACAACGAAAACATCCATCCATCCATCCTCTGCAACTGTATACCTGGCAAACACTCCAAGCTCTCCATACATAACACTGCCACAACACCACTGGGGTCTTTGCTTTCAGCTTTGCAAAGAGCATGCTTCTGAATGACTCGCAAGCATTTTGAACCCATTCCTTACCTGCCCTGCTTCCCTAGGGAAAAAGCCCTCCCCCAAACTGACACCCCAAATCTCACACGTACCAAATTACAAAGAGCCAAATCATGCTAGAAGCTCCCCACCACCTTTCTGCCCGTGTCAGCTTTTTTGTATCACACTTCTGTCATCCTTCAGAAGCATTCTCAGATGTTGTGAATACCTGCATCTACCACTTTATTAAAAATAAATCACAGAGCATAATCAAAGCACAATACAAACTCACAGTTCTAGAGCTTTAAAGAAAAAAATCCCCACAGCTATCCAGAATTTTGGCCCAATTTTCCTTCTTTTTATTTTCCCACAGCAGAATTCCTTATCTCACTCAATTTTTAAAAGGAGTATGGACATACGTACATACACAAACCAAAACCCAAAATCCTCCCTACTGCCTATCTGTATATCAAAATCAAATTCAAATACCCATGCGATATTTGCATACCATAACCCACTCTGCTCTGCTTATGGCAATCCTTTGAAGCTTATTTATTCAGAGTATGCACTGGCGAGGCACAAAAAATTCCAAAGGCCACCTCTGCACCATGGACTGCTGTTGCAAAGTCAGCTTTTTAAAAATAGTTACCCAGGAACGTAATAAGCTTAAGTGCACAAAGATAAACCCTTAAATACAAGAATCGGCCCACATGAAAGGAAGCATTAAACATCTTTTGTTTACCAAACTTAGCTGGATAAATGAAAAGTCTGATTTTATTAAAAAAAAGAATCAAAGCTGTCACTTAAGAGCTAAGAGGATTTAACGAATACTCAGAAGGGCAGCATTTACTTAACATGCTGTAAATATTAAAATCCCAGTTCCATTATGCAGCATGTTAGCCATGTACACAGTCATGTCATGCTGCAAACGTTCTTTTTAAAGCATTTAAGATCACAAGCTGCTTCTGGCTGGTTACACACAACACAGGAATGCTGCATGCAGCCTGCAGACCTTACGGAGAGAGAGCACCAACAAGGAGAGCAGAGGGAAGCTCTAAAGTTAAGGTCATTGATTCACATTCATTCGGAGGCTTTATTCTAACACTCAGCTACACCATCGGCTACTAGCTCGTTTCAGCATTCGAAACAAAGCATCAGTGAAGTAGCAATAGTCAAATTTTTCACCAGGATGGGAAATAAGTTCACCTTCTTGGTTTATTGCAGTAAGGCTGGTGAAAAATCAAGTACTAAAATGTAACAGTGAAAGGAAAGGAATGAGGCCCACTTTCACAGGATCTGTGAACTTCGTGAGGCTAAGTAAGCAACAGGTAGACATATTTTCTAGCTCTGTAGTTGTATGTTCAGTGCTATCAAAACTAGAAATGAGAATACAGTTCTTTCAGAAAATAGTATCTATTAACATATACTCCAACTCAGAATATAGTTTATGAATTCCTTCCTCCTCCTTCCCCTACAGGCGTCAAGTGAAAAAAAAAAAATAAAAAAATTAAGTTACTAGGCTAAGCACCCCAAAGTTACGAATTGCTAGAATTAGCCCTGTGGCTACAGTCCTAACTCAAACTATGTATTACTGTAAATATGATAAAACAAACACGCCTATGCACATACACACTATTCCATAGGACTAGTGCCACATTTCAACCACCAAAAAGCCTGCAAACCAGCCAGGGTTGTGAAACAAAGGAAATTGTTTCTGGTTGCAGACAAGATTCTTTTTTTTTTTTTTTTGCAACAGCCAAAAGCTGTGGGGACTTGTGGGGTAAAAAAGAATAACTTTCTGATGAAAGCTGTTGACTGTTGCCCTGAGAACTGGCTTTTTTTTTTTTTATAGCACCAAACTGTAAAAAGCAAAGCCCAAGAAATCCATCATGTGACATCATATGATAGCATACAGTTCATCAAAGAGTTTAAACCCTCTGCCAAGGAAAGGCCAGACAGAAGTAATACATCGTTATGTCTCTGTGTCACTTCTCCTTCATCCTTCATGGGCAAAAGGAAGCACGTTCTTGGCCTGCAAGTTTCACAGATGCTTGCTGACAGCAGAGGAATGGGCCTATGTAGATGTATAAAATATTGAAGCTGTAAATGAAAGCAAGAAAAGCCAGCAGATTCACAAGGGCAGTGACCTTTTTCTGAAGCTGATGCTCTTTGGAGAACTCATCCTGCGTTTGCATCAGTGAGAGAAACCCATATGCTTTTCAGAGTGCGTATCACGAATGAAACAAAGAGCAGCAGAAAGCCAGCTACAGACCACTTTAGAAAAGAAATGTTCAATTCTGAGAGCACGTTCAGTGCTCCTAACAGCTTAGGAACTAGACAAAAAAAGACATCATGTCTACCATCACTGATACCACTATACAGAGCTAGAAGCACCAACCAATGATTAATGAAGCCCAAATAGTTCACAAAGGAGTTATTTAGAACCTTGTTAAATCTTAAATCGTTTGCATTGAGTTTTTCTGTGCAGGGCGCCTACAGCTAATTTTTTAGTTCTTTTTGGTAAAGAAGTTGCTGAATCTGCTTAACCATTTTCTGAGGAATAGGGAAGATGACTACGTTTTGTCAAGATTTAAATGAATTTGTAAGAATTTTTTTTCGTTTTTCAATGAAAATGCACTGTCTTATCCACAACACTCCTTCAAACTTTTGCAATAAATGAAGCTAAGATCTATTTCACAGTGAACTGTGCAGCACTCGAAGCAGGCAAGTTAACAACGTACAAGCTATTTTAATGCTATCATGTTCTACAAGTTCCAGTACCCTCTCAGTGCGCCTTTGTGCGCAACTTGTCCATACGCACCAGCACAGAGACCATCCTTCTGCTTCCTCACAGGAGGAAATCACACCAAAATATTACTTTTCGGCATTTGAAATTAAAGCCACGTATGCAGCTTAGGAAAAAGGTCAGTTAAGCCAGCAAGCAGACATCTGTGCTTTTTCAGTTATAACTTATTCTGCCACCTTGTATTCTGAGTTTGCTGCTCCTTTTTACCGTATCTGACAGGAAGCGTAACTTCTGCAGATTTGAGGCACCTAGAGAAGTATTCAAAAGGGCTAATTTTAGCTCCATGAGGCTAATTTTCCTTGTACTCAGTGGGATACATTAGCCTGCTCTGAATGAGCCTCTAGAGAACTCACTTTCTTTGCAATTAACTACAGCAGGACATTAGCGACATCAGTTACACTAGACAAAACCCAGCCTTGGCAAAACCCCTTTTAACTCTGTAAAACCCTTTCTACAAATCGCAGTACACATAATACTTTGAGTGTTGAAAGTGAGACTCACTCAATTTGTGCAGTTATTATTTTCAGTGCAGTTATTGTTTTCTAAGATACCAAAGCCATGCTATTAAGCTTCATCCAGACTACCCGCTGGTTGTCTCTCCTTAAACTAATGTCTCATGAGACAGATTTGGGGAAGCAGGGAAATCCAAACTGGTACTTAGGTAAGCAATAAAAGAACAAGTGTTCCCAGAAAATAAAACACTTACTACCCTTCTCAAGCATGCCCACTACAGTCAAATCCTGAGGCAGCTTACAAAAACTTTGTATCATTGTAAACATTGATTGGAGTATAATTTGTCCAACTAAGCCTTTAGCTAGCCCTGAGAACTGAACATCTTTGAAAGGAGGATACAAAAGAAGCCAAAACTTCCACACGTCCACAAATCTGATATTTAATTTGAAAATTCTTCACCTCTGACAGCTGAAGTATCAAGAAAAAGACCATAACAAAGGGAGTTGAATAAAATAAAGACAAGGTAGTTTTCTAGAAAAGCTCTTTGTTAAGTAAGTGAATGTCAAGCTATGTTTTTGATAAAGATATTTCATCAATATTAAAATTCAACACTGCCACAACAGCAAAAATAAAAACCCACCAGTAGCACCCCTTGCGTTAGATCCTTTCTACTAATGGTAAAAGGCCAGGGATATCTCTCTGCTCCTAAAATTGTAGGATTAAAAATGAAAAACATGAAAAATCCACATCCAGTGCATTAATCAGACCAGTATTCTACTATTTTTATTTTCATTATCCACAGCTGTAACAATT